>JDSH01000101.1_pt1 | contig 28727 bp, 37 predicted proteins | sample 199451 | NCBI WGS metagenome assembly JDSH01 (sample SAMN02584198, study PRJNA231836) | bioreactor metagenome | isolation source: continuous culture bioreactor electron acceptor NO2- transfer2 day 38 after... | place: Germany: Bremen | reverse complement strand
GGTTGTGGTACCGGAGCCTTTTGCAGTGCCCTCTCTGACCTGAATCTGGAAGTAACCGGTATTGATCCAGCATCAAGGATGCTTGCAATCGCAAAAAAAAGAAAGCCGACAGGGACAACATCACATTCCTGGAAGCAGATGTACTGGATGGGCTTCCCTTCCAGGACAACCAGTTCGATATTGCCATTGCCAGCTACGTCGCCCATGGAATGGAAACCGAGCAACGAAAAAAGCTCTACAGAGAGATGAGCCGTATTGCCAAGCACCTGGTGATCATCCACGACTACAACAAGAACCGCTCCCCCCCCTTACCAGTCTTATCGAATGGCTGGAAGGAGGTGACTACTTCCATTTCATCAAGCATGCAGAGACAGAGATGAGGGATTGTCTCTCTGAGATGAAGCAGTGCTTCAAGCATGTGGAGGTTATCCCGATTGCTGAGCGTGCCAATTGGTATATCTGTACCCCCCCTAATTGAGAATCATGGACAAATCAATCTATGGGTATAGATACACAGTATAGTTTACAAATTTTTGTACACTATTCATCCTACCTTTCCAAAATCTTGTAACGTTTCGAGCCTTCATCCGTAGGATGATATAGAAACAGGCATACCCGCAACCAAAACGATACAACCAAGATCGTTACACTACTAACTCTCAGCAATACAAGAATATCGATTCTTTTTACAACTTATGCAAACCCCCCCTTCCCTGTTCCATACTGGCTAAAAACAGGAAAAGGAGCAGCATATGAAAGAAAATAAGGAAGAGACAAAGGCAGAGAGAACCAAGGTTATAGTCCTCAGTGGATTCGCCCTGGTGGTATTGTTCATCTTCGCCTTTGGCTGTTACGGATGCAGTTATCAGCCGATCACCCCCCCTCCCGACCCAGAAGAGGCGGTTGATGTAACGGTTCGTCTCATCGGGTCGAGCTGGGTTCTTGATGATGCACAGGGCACACAAGAGGGATTGGATGAACTACACAATATGGTCCTGGATTCCATTGTATTCAGTGATCGCCAGTCTAACCCGGATGAAGAACTCTCACTCTCATTGCAGTTTGCTGATGTACCTCCTCTCTCTGGTGCTCTTATATACCAAGAGGAGGAAGGCTTCTTGCTTTCCATCGAAAACTCGCCTTACCCAGTAAATGTCGTGTACTCACAAAGCAAGGACGGCAAGACCGAAACGCTCACACTCAAAGGCCAAGAAAGCAACATTCACTGTTACTACTTGAAAAAATAATCATTTATGCAGATATTATGGGGGGGAGAACGATTAATCATTGGCACTCGGTCGATACTTGTTCGTTCTATAAGGATAGATGCATATGACACAATATATACCACAGGACCTGCTGTTCTACTCAACGGACCAGTCGGTCATGACCACTCCCTTCCTGATAGAGATGCTTGACTCAGCCTTGATAGAGCACATTCAGATGGGGGGGAACGTTGAAACTGCCTACGGGGGGGTGCTGGAGATGAGTATCAACTTGACCCAGACCTTGGAGGACAACACCTTGAGCGAAACTGAGGGGGGGAAAGACCTGCTTCACAAGGTAAAACGGGCGATGAGCAAAGGCAACATAGCCCAGGCAAAACAACACATGGTGGAGTTTGCCTTACGATAGAACAGAATTTGAATGAGCTGAAAAGGGGGGGGTCTTTCGCCAAAGCGAGAGACCCCCCCAATTCTTTTCCATCTCTATCCTTCTATCTTCCGATACTGTAGTACTCCACCCCCCCGGCTTCCAGCATTGCCCTGCTGTCAAAGAGGTTTCTCCCATCATACACAAGAGCTGTCCGCATCAAGACTTGAACGCCGATGGTTCCATATCCCTAATCTCCTGCCAATCGGTGAAGATGAAGCAGACTTGAGCTCCTCTCAAGGCATCCTCAACAGTCTGGGCATACTCCATTGGAAATTGATACTGACGCTTGCAGTTCTCTTCAGCCACTGGATCGAATGCAGTGATCTCTGCACCTTGCTCCAGCAGGAGCGGGATATTGTAGACCGCTGGAGATTCACGTAGGTCATCGGTACCTGACTTGAAGGCCAAACCCAATACCGCCACCTTGATACCGCTAAAGGTGATCATGCGATTGGCAGCCTTTCTGTACAGTTTGTAGCGCTGTTCATTGTTGACATCTACGGCAGCGGTTACCGTTCTCAGGTTGTAGCCATACTGGGCGGCAAGGTATTGAAGTGCCTTGGTATCCTTGGGGGGGAAGCAGCTTCCTCCATACCCAATACCAGCTTCAGGAAGCGAGATCCAATACGTTGATCCAAGCTCATGCCGAGAGCTACATCCTCTATATTTGCACCAACAAGTTCACAGAGGTTTGCTAGGTCATTCATGTAGGAGATCTTGAGCGCCAGGAAGTCATTGGAAGCATACTTGGTCATCTCAGCACTTCTTCGGCTCACTGCCACAATAGGGAGACTGAAGGGAGCATACAACTCTCTCAGGATTGTCTCAGAGTGCTTGTCCTCGATCCCGATCACAATACGCTGGGCATGCATCATATCATGCACAGCCGTTCCCTGTGCAAGGAACTCTGGATTGGAAGCAACCTCAATGCGAACTGGATGTACCAAGGAGTCCTTGATGAACTGCTCAACCTTGTCGTTGGTTCCAACAGGAACTGTTGACTTGACCACAACCAAGCAGTCGCGCTCAACACTCTCAGCAATTTGACGGGCAACTGAGGCCACATAACTGAGGTTAGCCGACCCATCAGGAAGCTCCGGGGGGTCCCTACCCCCCCGATAAAGATGACATCAGGATCACGATAGGCACTCTGGTAGTCAGTGGTAAAAGAGAGAAGCCCCCCCTTTTGGAGTCCTTCTTGAAGAAACTCCTCCAAATCGGTCTCATATATGGGACTGATGCCCTTGTTCAGCATCGCAACTTTCTTTTCGTCGATATCAACACAGGTTACCTGATGCCCAACATGGGCAAAGCAGACCCCCCCTGCAACCAACCCTACATATCCAGTCCCCCCCGCAATCGTCAGACGCATAGGTTCTTCCTCCAAACTTCCTTGTAATGGTAAGAGCTGCATTACGCATCTCGGTATAGTATAGTAACAGAATCTGGAGGGAAAAGACATGGAAACGTACAAAACAGCGACAGTTCAGTTCCAGCATACACCTGGGAATAAAGAGGATAATCTTGAAATCATTGCTGCCTATGTTGATGAAGCCAGGAAAGATGGTGTGAAGCTCATCGTATTCCCAGAGATGTGCATCACCGGTTACTGGCATGTGAGGAACCTCAGTAAAGAGGAGATCCAGGTACTCGCAGAGTCAGTTCCTAAAGGTCCTTCCACCCAGAAGCTTGTTCAACTGGCGACCAAATACAAGATGACCATCGGTGCAGGACTCATTGAATCGGCAGAGAATGGATCTCTGTACAATACCTATGTAGTAGCTCTCAGTGATGGCACAGTCCACAAGCATAGGAAACTCCATACATTCATCAGCGCTCATATGGAAAGTGGCAACTCCTACACAGTATTCGATACCCCCCCAGAGGGAGTACGGCTCGGGGGGGTACTCATCTGTTACGATAACAACATCATTGAGAATGCACGTATAACCGCCCTCCTAGGGACAGAAGTCTTGCTTGCTCCACACCAGAGCGGGGGGGGATGCAACTCTGCAAGCCCGAAGGGGGGGATGAAGACGATTGACCACAGCTCTGGGAAGAGCGGGAGACCAGAGAGGAAGAACTCTTGGCAGAATTTCAAGGTCCCAAGGGTCGAGGTTGGTTGATGCGTTGGCTCCCCCCCTCCCGTGCTCATGACAATGGTATGTTCCTGCTCTTCAGCAATGGGGGGTGGAAGGGACGATAATGAGGTCAGGACTGGAAATGCCATGATCCTGGACCCCCCCTATGGAGAAGTCTTAGCTGAATCGAAAGCAATTGGCAATGACATGGTAATAGCAGAACTCGACCTTTCTCTCATACCTACCAGTAATGGTAGGAGATGGATGAAGGCAAGAAGGCCTGAGCTCTACTCCCTCATTGCCCAAAGGACAGGTGAAGAAGAAGAGACACGGAAGGTACGCTTCAGGTATGAGAAGAAAGATTTCTAGGCAATATGAGTATTCTTATACACCTTAGTGTCAGGCATAGTGATACGGTGCCTGCTTGGCTTTATTCCTAAGAAATTCAATCAAGGCCCCCCCGACCCCCCCTGTTCCAAGTTGGTTTCCCAACTGTTCAGCCTCATGAGGAAAGGCATTGGCATGTGTAATTGCAATGAGTACCCTCTCACGGAAGAACCTGTTGAAATGGATCCTGCTTTTATTGTATCGCCCTCCAAGCTTGTCCATCAGGTACCGCTCTGTTTGGGTTCTGCTCCCAATTTTCCGGTTTTCCAACATCAGTTCATGGTCATACTCCGAGAGGTCGCTGTAATGGAGCAACAACCACAACTCAAAACAGGGTTGGTGATACAGAGATGAAATCCTGTCTCTTTGCAAAGTGCAAGCATTGCTTCATATTGGAATTCCTTGAAACTCTGCTTATCACGGTCAACAATGATCGAGACGTGGTCGATCTCTGGATGATAATGATTGCTCTGACTGAGTATCTCAACGGTCTCCTCAAAGATGTTCAGGGGGGATTGCTACCGGTATTGGGACCATGACGAAGGGGGGGAATCATCTCTACCATGGGAGAGATTCCCAACTCAGAGGAGTATTGCATCAATCCCTTGAAATACTGGTATTCAGTACGTCTCCCCCCCTCGCAGGCAATGAAGAACCTGCTCCTCGGTGTCAGTTGTTTCTCACCTTGCGTTGAACGTTGTCCGAATGGCTGCCCAATTCTCATACCTCATCCTCCCCCCCGGGAAGATAAAGGCTCTCAAAGAAAGGCACTCCACCATAGCGACCAGTCAGGTAGGCCTGTTCGAGCTGAGCGTCAAACTGCTCCTGGAACTGGTCAAAGGGGGGGTAGATGACACTCGCCCCCCCTTCCTTGTTCTTCTCGACAAAGAAAATCTCATCACGACGTAGGAGTTTCAAGTTGAGGAGAAGACTCTCATGGGTGGTAACAACCAACTGTACGTTCTTTGTCTTTGCCAATTCCAGGTAGTTTTTCACAAACTGCAACGTGAGCTTTGGGTGCAGAGAGCGATCAATCTCATCAATGACCACCACACTACCATCCTCTGAGGTAACCAATACTGAAAGCAAATCGAGTAGTCTTCTCGTTCCGTCAGACTCTTCATCATAACTGAAGTACGTTTCCTTATGGGCAAACCCTATCTCGGAGAATCGCAGGGCTCCTCTCTCCTGTTCCATAAGGAACAGGCGTGAACCTATTTGCAGGCGGTAGGGGGGGGTTTTCCCCCCCCTACGGGCTTTCTCTTGTCTGCCTCATATTGCTTTCGATATGCTGGCAAAACTTGGCTTGAGACATACTTCTCATCCACATCCTCAAACTTGATCTCTGAGATACCGGTGGAGAAATGGGCAATTGCATTGCTTACACTACCCCCCCAATCCTCAATGGGAAAGGCACTATATCCAGTGAGAGCACTGGTGGGATTAGTCAGGGTGAGATGGTCAAACCAACCCTGTACTTCCCCCCCGAGTAGGGCAGGTAAAACAGCACCTTGCAGGAAAAGCATATTTCCTGCTGCCTTGATTGCTTCCAATTGGGGGGGGCCAATGTGCTCATCAAACAGTGAGGAGTCATACTCGAAGGTCTTCTTCTGTGTATTTCGGGCAAAGAGTGTTAGCTCTTCATCCTTGGTGAGGCTCACCAACCACTCTTCTGTGATTATGCCTTCTGAAATTATAACTTCAAACCCATAGGCATAGAGGGAATCACCCAAGGCAATCTCAAACTCAAAATAGGAGGGCTTATCCTTGTTTCCTGCCTTAAGCCTGCAATAGATCTCTGGGTTCCTGATTGCATCTGTCCCTTTTCTTATTAGGGAGTGTGCAAAGGCCATTGCCTTGATCACATTGCTTTTTCCTGCTGCATTGGCCCCCCCAAAGATGGCGCCAAATTTCAGGAGATGTACTGAGTCCACCGTGAATACCCGCTCTCCAACCCCCCCAAGATGAGCGTCAGCGAGCAGGGAGAGGCTTTGATTTGTGTCAAAGGAGAGAAAATTCCCTACAGTAAAGCGTACCAACATGTATGCCTCCAAGAAAACTCTACCAGTCCAGGGAGGGTGCACAACCTTTTACTTCTTCTGATACAACACAGTCTTCTGGTAATCTGAGGGAAGCATGCCATAACGTTTCTGGAAGGCTCTTCTGAATGTTTGGGGGGGATTGGAATACCCACAGAGGGTGGTAATCTCCCCCCCAATAGTCATCTGTTTCTCACTGAAGAGCACCAAGAACGTTCCAGGCGATAGGTCTCCACGTATTGGGCGAAGGAGGTCTCCATCCTGGTCTGCATGAAGTGGTAGAGGAAACTCTCCTTCATTCCGAAGTGTTCTGCCATATTGGAGAGGTTCAATGAGGGGGGGTCTGCAAAATAGTCCTGAATATAGGAAACAATCCTCTGTACCAATATCTCATCCTTGTCATTCTTTGCCCTGTTGATCGCCAGAGCCTGGGAGAGGAAGAACTGCTTGGCTCTGCAAAGGTGGTGAAAACTGACTGATGTAGAGGCATCCTCATCCCCCCCTGACTGAGCTTGATCGCAGTAGCATAAAGCACCTTAAGCAGGTTCCCGTGCTCTTCCGGCCCCCCCAGGCTTCGTGCCACAAAGTTATCCTGCTCGATGGTCTGGAGGATCTCCTCAAGCGCATCACGCTCACCACGCAAGACTGCACCACTGAGCTTACGCTCCATATCTGCTGTATAGTGGTAGGGTTCCCGCTTCAAGGAAAGGTCACGATAGCGGCGCATTATTTCAACCTGTTTCTCACTGACCAAGCTCTGCTGAACCTCGCTACACTCATTTGTTGCACTAAAAACGTCATCCAGGCTACGTTTAGGGCTACTGACCGCCATACTGGTAGTACTGGGAGCAACATTGACAAACTCCCTCCAGAACAGGTCTATCTGGGTCTCAAGGAACCTGGAATCTACATGCCAGAGCATGATCCAGATGGAGAATGCATAGTCCATATAAAGATAATACTGCTTCCCAAAAGCACGCTGTGCCTGCTTCTGCGCTGCAATACGGGTAAAGTCAATGTCCTCCAACCGTTCACTGGAGAGAAAGTCATGCACATCATGGATGGCAATGTGTACCATCTGGTAGGTAAATGGACGAGTCAAATCGATATCCGTCTGTACCTGCTTGAGCATTGCCTGAATCTCAGCAGTTCCGAGCATTTTACCATGGATCAATCGACGGAAGAAGGTATCGGTAATAAAGGGTGTGCCACCAGCCTGACGGACCAAGGAACGATCCTGTTCAACAATGGACTTGATGTATCCCACAGCTTGCTCGTAGGGAAGTGGCCTCTGGCCCTCTTCGGCAAGCCCAAGAAGCTCATTCCAGTGCCTGTTACTGCGCGCAAGGATATACACAGAGAACAGCCCCCCCAAGAGGAGGAACATGACAATGACCACCCCCCCGGTAAGCAGCACCCAAAGTGGGCTGAGCATCGCCCTGACCTCCTTGAGAGAAAGGAGAGAATAGAATTTAAGTCCACTCTGATCAGAACTGGTGACAGAGAGTACGTACTCCTGACCATCTATGAAGATACGATGCTGCCCATCCTCGTAGGTTTCTCCCATAATTAGGGAGAGGTCTCCAGAAGAAGTAATTACCGTCCCCCCCTCGCTATCAGTTATATAGACCGTTGGATTCATTCCCTCTACCTGCTCACGCAGGAGACCGGCGATATAACTGCTGTCCAACAGCAACATGATCTTCCCCCCCGTATTGGAACCAGGAATATTCAAAGGAAAGGTCTGCACCAAGGGAATAACTGACTGCTGGCGGCCATGAACCAGGCTGTAGTCTCAGGGAAGAATTTGCGGGTAAAGGGAGCACTCAGATACTTGCTCTTGAATTGTCGGTAATTCAGATTTTCAAATGCAAACAAGGTAGGATACATCTTCTCAGGGTCGAGAAACGCATTTCGGGAAGAGAGAATATAACCGCTCTTGTCAGAGTACACATATATCTCACTCAGCATGGCATTGATGTTGGTGGAAGTAGGCAACAACGCTTTAGCGTCGATAAGGGCCTGGATATCCTCTGAGCCTACAGGAATCTGGCCCTGGTAGATGAACGTGGCAATATCATTATTGAGCAGTAGTGTCTGGCTAAGTTTGAACATCTGGTCCAGTGAAAGATCAGTGGTGGAACGTATCAGCTGCAACATGGAGTAGGTCTGTTCCTGCTTGTCCCTTCGCACCGTACTAAGCATCCAGTATTGACTCATGATCAGGATGATAAAGCACAAAACCAAGGTAGTGAGGAAGAGAACAACGGTTCTTGAATCAGGAATCTTGCGCTTTATCTTTCTCATAAGTGAAAGTAGTATAGCATAAATAAGTAAGCCATGGTTAGTCTTGCAACCAGGAAACGGTCTCCCAGATTGCCACCCCCCATCGTTGCTCTGTCTTGGCCCCCCCGAGGTACTCCGCCCTTGCCCTACAATTGCACGTAACTCTTCCTTCATTTCCTGGACAATCTCGGGATACGCTGAAGCAACATTCACTTGTTCTCTGATGTCATCTTCCAGATTGTACAGTTGCAGGGAAGGAAGATGCTCTTCATCCTTGCTTCCTGGGACGGGGGGGAAGGACCATCCACCACTGCCCTTGCACATCTCAAGCTTCCAAGGCCCCCCCCTACGCAAGGAGAGTGAGCCATCGATGCTCTGATGCACGAGGGATGGACGAGTTGGCAGTGAGGGAAATTTGAGCGTTGCAAGCATACTGTAACTATCCACCGCCTCATCGGAGGCTAGCTCCACACCCAGATACTCGCCCAAGGTGGCATACAGGTCACAGAGAGAGACAAGCTGGTCACATGTGGAACCCGGTTCAATCACCTTTGGCCATCGCATGAGTAGAGGTACCCGATGTCCCCCCCCTTCATAGATGTCAGCCTTCATCCCCCCCCTGAAATGGTAACTCGGGTTATGCCCTGCTCTTTCCAAGGAAGGGAAGTCAGCCGAAGGAGAACAGCCGTTGTCACTGGTGAATACCACCAAGGTATCTTCCTTCAAGCCTGCCTCATCCAACGCGGAGAGGATACGCCCCCCCACTACACTGTTACAGTGGAGGACAAAATCCCCCCCGTAGTTATTGGTCTTGGACCTTCCCTGAAACTCTTTGGCAGGGAGAATAGGTGTGTGAGGGGGGGCAGGAAGTGAGAAATACAGAAAGAAGGGATGGTCACTCTCTTTTTGGATCACCTCCACTGCCTTGTCTGTGAGGTGGTCCAACACCTCTTCATGAATAAAATTGTCGCGGTAAGGCCTTCTCTCCAGTACCCCCCCATCCCTTCCCCCCCTTTTGTAACTTTGGTGGGAATGGAGGTAAAGCGGTCATCCTTGATGTAGACATAGGGAGGCATGTCCAGCGATCCGCTGATACCATAAAACGAGTCAAACCCTACAGAAATAGGGCCTTCCTTGATCGGCTTGCTGTAGTCTATGGTATGGCTGTCTGCAAAATCTGGTTGTTCTATGAAGCATCTTGTTTGGGAAGTTCCATCCCCCCCAAGTGCCACTTGCCAACTGCGTGGGTGGTATAGCCCCCCCTCGCCTTGAGCATCTGGGCAATGGTCTTTCTCTTTGTATCAATAAGGGGGGGTGGAGAGAAGCCTCCAAGAACTGAGCTCTTGAGTTCACTTCTCCAGTTGTACCTACCGGTGATGATGCTGTAGCGACTTGGAGTACACACTGCACTGGTAGCATGAGCATCGGTGCATTTCACCCTTCACGGGAGAGAAGGTCGAAGTGGGTGGTAGCAAAGGGACAACCAGGATTGAGGGATGAGACATCCCCCCCGTAGCCGAGGTCATCAGCAAGTATATACACGATGTTCGGTTTCCGCTGCTCCATTGTCCACTTCTCCCAATTCAAAGCACAAGGCCAATTATGACCTTGTGCATTGATTCATTTCTCTTCTACAACCTTACTTGTACTGGCGGTCGTAGGCAGTCTGCATCAGATCCAAAACCTTGGACAACTGCAACTTCTCGAGGTTGGCAAGGTAGTCATTCCAGACCTTGTCATCGTTCACATCAAGGGAACCAACCATGAACTTAACCGCACTCTGACGGATATAGTTGGCAAGCTCGCGCTTGACGGTGGAGAACTCCTCGTTTTCATCAGCAGTGAACTTGAGCTTGGGAACCTCAACTGAGGTGTCCTCATATGGCTTGTACAGTTCACGGGTCTCATCGAAGAGTACCTTCTCGTTGTTGTCCGGCTTGTAGTAGTCAGGGTTATCCTTGCTCATTGGAACAGAGGCAAGACCATTCTTAAGGGAAGGAGTCATTGCTGCTGCATAGGTCTGGATCCAGGTATCATTCTGAGGATCCTTGTCGTTCCACTGAATCAACTCCTGCCAGATTGCCGGCTTTCCATCAAGACCAACCTGCCCTTCTTCAGCCCAATCCCAAGCTTCGCCCTGGAATCCATTACGCTGCTGCAGGGTGCCTTCGAGACTGTACATATAGTCGAAGTAACGAACGATTGCCTCGGCATACTTGGTTTCACTGCTGAGTACCAGCTGGCCTACTTCAGGATTCTGCAAGAATGCAACTGCATACTGTACGCCATCAGGACCTTCAAGAGGAGCAATTGCATGGAAGTTGTTGAAGCGGTCTCCACCAATGGTTGAGAACTGACCTCTCCATCCACCGGTTGCAAAACCAACTACAGGCTCAGTGGAACTCTCTACCAACTGGGTCAGCTGGCTGGAATCCTGGGTGAATGAACCGTTGTAGATCAAGCCTTCCTTGTAGAGCTTGTTGATATAGGCTAGACCTTCACGGTAGGCGTCCTTGTTCACTGCGGTGTCGACCTTCTTGCCATTCATCAGGTAGCCAACGTTGTCATCGGCATTGCTGTTGATATTGGTGTCAAGGTCACAGTAGATGAAGCTGTTGAGCAGGAATCGCTCTACCTGGTCGGACCAACCAATGATTGAACCTGCAAGGGGGGGAATCTCATCAGCCTTGCCGTTTCCGTTGGGATCCTGCGTCTTGATAGCCTTCAAAACCTGGTAGAACTCACCAGTGGTGGTTGGGGGGGTCTCAAGACCAAGGGCATCGAGGAAGGGCTGGTAGCCAAACATCTTTGCCTGGTTTGAACAGTGGTAACAACCTTCCAAGCGGGGGGGGAATGAGTAGATATTGCCATCGATATTGGTCATGAAGCCGACGGCTCCAGGGAACTCATCAAAGGCCGTCATCATGTTGGGCATCCAATCCTTGCTATAGTAGTCATTGAGGGGGGGCAGGAAGAGCCCTTCCATGGCACCATAGTTGGTCTCGAGCTCATTGCTTACTGCAAAGCCCAGGAATGCGTCCGGATAGTCGCCACTGGCCAGAACCAGGGCAAGTTTCTCGGTGGCTGCCTGCTCGGGGGGGATCATGATGTAGTTCACCTTCACACCGGTTAGCTCTTCCATGTACTTGGTAAAGCGGTTGGTGTTGTAATCCTCAACACAGGGTGGCTGTGCAACCATGATATCCACGGTAATCGGGCTTTCCACGATAGGGAACGTCCCTGCCGGGGGGGTATACTGAACTGCGTCCTCAGCTGCTGTAGCCTTGGAACCTTGAGCAAACAGAGTTGTGGGTAGCAACAGTGCAACCAACAACACAATCAAGAAATGCTTTTTCATATGTCCTCCTTGGTATCGGATGTCATTGTATGCATCCGGTACAATCAACCTTTGACGGAGCCGATCATGACTCCCTTGACGAAGAACTTCTGGACAAACGGATAGATGACCAGAAGGGGGGCAAGCTCGCCACTACAATTACCGCATAGCGAATCGTCTCGCTCAGACCTTGGGACCGTATCGCTGCCTCCACATCCGTCGTCATGGACGGGGGGGTGTTTCGGTTAATGATAAGGATGTTACGAAGCACAATTTGGAGAGGATACAAGGCCTGGTCCTGCAGGTACAAGAGTGCATCGAAATACTTGTTCCACTGCCCTACTGCATAAAAGAGTGCGAGGACCGCTACAATTGCCCCCCCACTCAAGGGAAATACAAAGGTGAAGAGGAAGCGGATATCAGAGCATCCGTCAATCTCAGCGGCCTCATACAGTTCATCAGATATATTCTCCTGCAGGAATGTACGGGCAATGATGACATTCCATACGGTTATCGCATTGGGGGGGAGAATGATCGAGAGCCGGGTATCATAGATACCAAGCTGACGAACCACCAAGTAAAGAGGAATGATTCCACCAGTAAAGAGCATCGTGAACAAGATGAACTTGGTTACAAACTTGCGTCCATAGAACTCTTTTCTGGAGAGTGGATAGGCGATCAACATGGTTAGCATTACGCTGATGACCGTTCCCGTTACCATATAGTAGAGACTGTTCATGTATCCGGTTCCGATTTGCTTGTTGGTAAAGACCGCCTTGTAACTCACTAGGTCGAAATTAACCGGGAAGAGCCAGACCTTACGTGCCATCACCGCCTGTGGCTCACTCAGTGAGCAGGAGATGATGTAGAGCAGTGGGTACAGTACAATAGCCAAGCTTATGAACAGGAAGGTATTGACCACAATGGAGAAGATTCTGTCTGTGAGCATCTCTTTTTGTTTATAATGCATTACCAGAGCCCCCCCCTTCCTTGTTGTTCATTTTGGCAAGCCGGTTGAATGTGAGAATCAAGATGACGTTGATTACTGAGTTGATCAGGTCAATGGCCGTGGAGTAGGAGAAGTCACTGTTGATCAAGCCCATCTTATATACATAGGTGGACATGATCTCAGCAGTTTCAATATTCAGCGGGTTCTGCATGAGGAAGGCTTTTTCAAATCCCAGGCTCATGACAAAGCCCATATTCATGATGAACATGATGACGATAGTGCTCTTGATCGAAGGAAGATCGACATACCAGACTTTCTGGAACTTGTTCACACCATCGACCTTGGCCGCCTCATACAACTCCGGGCTGATACCCGTCAAAGCCGCTAGGTAGATAATCGCATTATAGCCGGTGTTCTTCCAAAGCTCAGACCAGACATAAATGTGCCTGAAGTAGTCCGCCTCCCCCCCCATATAGTTAAGGGAATCCTTTCCCATAAGTCCCCCCCTCACTGTATTGAAGAGCCCCCCCATTGATGGATCAAGGAACTGCATCAGGATGGCAACCATGACTACCGTGGAGATGAAATATGGTGCGTAGGTGATCATCTGCACGCTCTTCTTCCAGAGTTTGGAACGTGCTTCGTTCAGTGCAATGGCCAGGATAACTGCCAGCGGAATTGAAGTAACCAAGGCATACATGCTCAAGCTGAAGGTGTTGTACATGATCTCAAGGGACGAGGGGGGGTTACTAAAGAACTTCTTGAACTGATAGAGCCCTACCCAAGGGCTTCCCCCCCATACGCCGCGGCTTACACGATATCGCTTAAATGCGAGCAATGCCCCCCCGTACATAGGGACGTATTTGAACACAATGAAATAGAGGATGGGGGGGAGCGCTACGATAACGTAGAACTGCCAATGGCGTCCCATCTTCCTTCCCAGGCTCAATTGTGGTGTCTGGTTCAACTGCTTCTTCATGACAAAATCGTCTCACGGAAGTCAGAATCGCCATAGCGTCAAGTTTCAAAGCAAGCCGCTTTTCACTGAGAGATAAGGCGTCATTTTTTGAAAACTGGGTCGAAGTTTAAAAAAAATGACGCCTCAAAGGAGAGCTCATATAACTTTTGACTCTGTTGTTTCTCACTTTCCACCCCCCCTATGCTTTAACCAAGGAGCAACAGAGATGAAAGAATCAGCAACACAAGCCTGGCTGGATCTCCAGTTTGGTATGTTCATCCACTTTGGCCTCTACTCCATTCCCGGTGGGGGGGTGTGGAACAATGAGGTGGTCAAACGGGGGGGATACTCAGAACAGATACTCAGTCATGGGTACCTTCCCCCCCAGGCCGACTACGAGGCATTGGCCGAGCAATTCTCCATTGATCATTTCGATGCAGACCATATTGTCATGACAGCAAAAGAGGCCGGGATGCACTACCTGGTAATCACCAGCAAGCACCATGATGGGTTCTGTCTCTTCAATACCAAGACCACCAGCTACCAGAGCAAAAGGGATGTCGTTGCTGAACTGAGTGAGGCGTGCAAACGCCACGGTCTCGCTTTTGGTATTTACTTCTCCTGGATCGATTGGCATTTCCCAGCGGCTCTCCCGATCAGCAGCCACAACAGTGACACCATTACCCCCCCAGAGCACCAGAAGCTCAATATCCTTCAGCTCACAGAACTGCTTAGCAGTTACGGTCCTATTTGCGAACTTTGGATGGATATGGGGGGGGCTCCCAGCAAGGAACAATCCAGGGAGGTATATGCTTTGGTTCAGAGATTGCAACCTGATTGCATGGTCAATGGAAGAATCTGGAACGACTACCAGGACTTCCTTACCATGGGAGACAATGAACTACCTCAGGTAGCGCTTGATTGTCCTTGGCAGACTCCTGCTTCCATCTATAAAGAAACATGGGGGGGCTTCCGCAGCTGGCAGGTACGTGGAGATAAGGATGAGAAGATCAAGGAACTGAGTGAGACTGCCAGGCAGGTAGTCCAAGAGGGGGGGGAACTACCTTCTGAATATCGGCTTGATGGGTGATGGTTCCATTCAGGAGTTTGAGGAAGCAGTGCTGAAAGGTATTGGAGAGGAACTTGCAGGAAAGCCTCTCGAGAGGAAGACAACATCCCTTCAGGTTCCAGAACAGGAATACCAAGGGCCTTCCTTCGACTGTGGAGAACCAGTGGTAGTTTACCGCTATACTGGAGCAGAGTACTACTCCTACCGCCCTATCCCCCCACCAGCCTGCACTGGAAGATTGCACTAGAGGAAAACAAAAAGCTCTCCATCTCCTGGAAAACCTCAGAACCACTGGAGAGTGAGGAGAAGCTTGTTCTAGAGGTGGATGGAAAACCCTACTACAGTAGCTTACAGAAGGGACGAAACACTGATTGTTTCATTACATCTCTTCCTTTGCAGAAAGGGAAACACAATATTATCGTTCATACAGTGGGGGGGAGTCCACTCAAGCGCCCGGCATTGGGTGCTCATACACTACATATAGTCCTGGAAGAGGAGAGAAGATAATGAAAATTGAAATTTGTCTGGAATCGATAGAGAGTGTGATCGCAGCCGAGCAAGGCGGGGGGGCCGACCGCGTGGAGTTCTGCGCCGACCTGTTCGAGGGGGGGGCACCACCCCCCCATCGCTGGGAGCATTCAAGGCCGCCAGAGCACACTCCACCATAGCCATGAACGTCATGGTCCGCCCCCCCCGCGGCGGCGACTTCTGCTACTCGGACCTGGAGTTCGAGGCGATGAAGGAGGATGCAAGGCTCTTCCGTGAGGCAGGGGGGCCGACGGCATCGTCTTCGGCATCCTCACCCCCCCCGACGGGGGGAGATCGACATGGAGCGCAGCAGACAGCTCATCGAGATCGCACGCCCCCCCTGCTCGGTCACCTTCCACCGTGCCTTCGACATGAGCCGCGACGCCTCAAGATCCCTGGAGAAACTCATCGAGCTCGGGGGGGTCGACCGGGTGCTCACCAGCGGCCTGGAGGAGACCGTCACCGAGGGACTGGAGACGCTCAGGAACCTGATTGGTCAGGCAGGCGAGCGCATCATCGTCATGCCGGGCTGCGGCATCACCGAGAGAAACTTCACCAGGATCCAGGAAGCACTGGGGGGGGCCAAGGAGTACCATGTGGCACTGGACGGCACCTACGAGTCCCGCATGACCTACAGGCCCGACCACATCTACATGGGCGGCTTGCTCCGCCAGACGGAGTTCAGCCTCCGTCATACCGACAAGGGCCGGGTGGGGGGGACCGTGGTCTCCCACAAAGGGGGGGGCAGGTGATGAAGGGACGCGTCTTCGTGGGCGGGCTGCACCATGAGTCCGACACCTTCAACCCCCCCATCATCACCTCCCGTGATGAGATCTGGGTGAGCCGCAAGGAGGAGCTATTCACAAAGAGGGAGAGCTCTGCAAGCGGGATCATCAACACCCTCATCGCCGCAGGCTATGAGGTCATCCCCCCCTCCCTGGTTGCTCGTGCCGTTCCCAACGGGGGGGTGTGGGACAGAACATACTACCAGGAGCTCAAGGAAGAACTGCTGTGTGACCTGAGGAATGCGGGGGGGGAGCTTGATGCCATCTGCCTCTCCTTGCACGGCAGCATGCGGGTTCAGGGCATCGGGGGGGAGGCCGAGGGTGACCTGCTTGAGGCGGTGAGACTCATCCAGCCATCAATCCCCCCCATCCTCACCAGCCTGGACATGCATGCCACCCTCACCAGGCGCATGAGGAAGGCGGCAGACGGGTTCGTGGGCTACAAGTGCGCCCCCCCGCACACCGATACCTATGAGACCGGCATCCACGCCGCCCTGATGGTCATCCGCACCCTTGAGTCAGGCAAGAGGCCCACCATGGCCATGGCCAGGATCCCGATGCTCATCGCCGGGGGGGAGCAGAGTGAGACCAGCGTGGAGCCGATGAGGGGGGGCCTCATCCAGGGGGCTGAGGGAACGGGAGAAGGAAGAAGGCGTGCTTGCCTGCTCCTACACCCTCGGCTTCCCGTGGGCGGATGAGAGGGAGAACGCGGTGCATGCGGTGGTGGTGACTCAGGACGACCAAAAACAAGCCGATGAGATAGCAAAGGAACTGGGGGGGGCCATATTCTGGGGGGGCCGGAGGGCCGAGTTCGGGTTCTACAACGAGACCAGGATGCCCGGCGATGCCATCGGGGGGGCAACCAAGGAGTCGATTGCAGAGGGGGGGGTGTACCCGGTGGTCATCAGCGACAGCGGGGGGGACAACCCGACAGCAGGAGGGAGCGGGGGGGATGTGACGAACTTCCTGCGCCTGATCTTGGACGACCCCCCCGTCCTCTCCACGCTCAGTCCTCCCCCCCTGCTCTACCAGGGGGGGTTCTATGACCCACCTGTGGTGGCACAGGCTTTCCGCGAGGGAATCGGTTCTTCCTTCCACTGCTCACTGGGAGCGAAGTTCGACAAAGAGAAGAGCAGTCCCATTGAGGCTGAGGCCAAGGTCATAGCCCTCAAGGAGAAATGGGAAGGGGGGGCGAACAACGCCGACCTTGCCCTCATGGAGATGGGGGGGGTGCACGTGGTGGTGGCAAGCAAGCATGTCGGATGCTACGACCCTGAGATGATGAGGATCCTCGGGGGGGCCGAGCCGACGGGATGCAAGGCCATCGTGGTGAAGCTGGGCTACCTGGAACCGGAGATACGCTCGATTGCAAAGCGGTCGATGATGGCACTCACCACCGGCAGCACCGACGAGCTCTTCACCCGCCTGCCCTACAGGGAGCTCTCCAGGCCCATCTACCCGCTTGACGGGGGGGAGTTCGATGCTGAGCTGGAATTGATCTGACAAGAAAAGAAGAATACTGGAGTATGGGGGGGAGGGCCTACAGGGCCCTCCCTCTCTTGTATCTATTTCCTTCCACCGCAAAAAAAAGTTTCCTTGACAGGTGAAAGATATGGGGGGGTTTATAGTAAAGGAGTAAAAACGTTTTGCGTAAATTTGCATACTTTTGTTTTCAAGCCTTATAAGGAGGAAAGAATGAAAAAGATTTTGGGAATTCTCTTGATCTTGGTCCTGGTCAGCACAACAGTGTTTGCTGCAGGAACCAAAGAAGAAACTGGAAAGGATGTTACACTCTCTGTACTCTGGTTCAACGATGCAAATGAGGATGAGGTATTCCTCAACACCATCGATGACTACTTGCAGGCAAATCCGCATGTAAAACTTGACATGCAGATTGTTGCATACAACGAGTTCGACCAGAAACTGAAGCTGATGATCAGCGGAGGAAATCCTCCTGATCTAGCTCGTATCACCACCAATACGCTTAGTGTTGTTGTGGATAGCTTGGAGCCAATCGACAATCATGTAGCAGACATTGAGGCAGTGAAGGCACAGTTCCTTCCCTCTATGGTCGCTTTCGCATCCAACCCCCCCAAAGGTGAGTTTATTGCCTATCCCACTGAAGCAACCGCCAATGGAATGCTCGTCAACAAGTCTGCCTTTGACAAGGCTGGTATCGACGTTGATGAAGTGAGCAAGGATTGGACCTGGAGCGAATGGGAATCGGTTGTAAAGAAAGTTGTTGCAGCCAACCCAGAGATGAAGTATGGCTTGTCGGTCGACTTCACTCCTCACCGCTTCTCTACCCTCATGTATCAGTTCGGTGGACACTTCTTGAACGAAGATCAGTCAAACAACGAATTCGACAATCCTGGCACCATTGCCGCAATCAAGTGGTTCAAGCACGTCCATGATGCAGGTTTGGTTCCCAAGAGTGTATGGCTCGGTTCCGAGAACCCGGCTGAGCTCTTCCAGGCAGGCCTGGTAGCAGGCCACATTGGTGGAAGCTGGAACATCAACACCTATAACAAGAACGTAGCAGACTTCGAGTGGAAAGCTGTTAGAATGCCCAAGGCTGAGATCAACTCTTCTGTTCCTGGTGGTAAGTTTATCGCTTCCTTCAAGGGAAGCAAGAACCAGGAAGAGGCATTCAAGCTGATGGAGGCATTCGCTGACAAGACTCACAACGAGATGTACAGCCGTGATACCTTCAACATCCCTTCCCGTGTTGATGCACAGGTTTCCTATCCTTCGAACAGTAATGACTTCGAGGTCTTCCTTGAAGAGCTGAAGGTCACCCCCCCGGCCTTTACTGCAAACGAATGGAAAAACACCAACCTGAGTAAGGTTACCACCTACATTCGCGAGCAGATCGTAGAAGTACTGCTGGGTAACATCACCGCCGAAGAGGCTGTTGCAACGTAGACAAGAAGGGCGCAACCTACTTCAAGTAAACTGAATTCTGGATATCGGCTCCTCCTCAGATGAGGGGGGGGAGCACGATTGTTTCTACCGACAGACAACCTGTCTACCACAACCATATGAAACGACATACCAAGGGAAACTTCCATCAGACAGCAGCACCACTGCTATTCCTGCTTCCCAACATACTCATATTCGGTCTATTCATCATTGTCCCTGCCATCCAAGGGCTGAGGATGTCCCTCACCGAATGGGGGGGTGTATTCACTACCCCCCCCAGGTTCATCGGTTTCACAAATTTCGTTGAACTCGCCCAAGACGCTGTATTCTGGAAAACATTCAGCAATACCATCGTGTATTCGCTGTTCACTGTCAGTTTGATTATGGTCTATGCGTTAGCCCTGGCCTTACTGCTCTATAAAACACCATCAAGGAGAGAAGATATTTCGCTCTCTCTTCTATATCCCTTCCCTGCTCAGCATGATTACCGTCGGTATTGCCTGGCGATTCATCCTGGGTGATGAGATGGGGGGGATCATCAACTATCTGCTTCGCCGATTGGGTGGCTCAGGGATTCCTTGGCTTACAGACAGCAACCTTGCCATGATTTCCATTATAGGCGTTAGTATCTGGGCCCAGGCGGGATACTACATGGTTATCCTCATTGCCGGATTGCAGGCAATCCCCCCCATAGAGCTTTATGAGGCTGCCACCATCGATGGTGCATCCAGAACAAAGACCTTCACCGGAATTACACTTCCCTTGCTCAGGAGCACACTGCTCGTGGTTATGGTGCTCTCCACCATTGCATCCTTCAAGGCATATGAGTTGATCTCCGTCATGACAAAGGGAGGACCTGGATATGCTACCAAGCTGATAGTCCAACAAGTCTACCAAGTTGCATTCCTCGAGGATCGGATGGGCTACGCAAGTGCCATGTCCATTGTCCTGATGTTGATCATCAGCATCTTTACCTTGGTGCAGTTCAAGTTCAGTGGAAGGGAGCAGGGTTATGAATAAGCAGAAAGTATACAACAGCATCCATTATGTGCTCCTGATTGTCCTGGCACTCGGGACCTTGCTCCCAGTGTTCTGGGTTATCCTCTCATCCTTCAAACCACAGAGTGAATTGTTCCGTGTCCCTCTGACCTTTCTCCCCCCCCAGAAGTGGACAGTACAGAACTATGTCAACAGCCTCCAGGCTGGGAATTTCCCAGTGTACTTCTCCAATACAGTATTCGTAGCGGTGGTTTCCACCTTCATAACAGTAATGGTAAACCTTATGGCAGGCTACGCACTTGCGAAGTACATCTTCAAGGGAAGAAACCTGATCTTTACCATCATGATCGCCACCCTTATGATCCCCCCCTTGCAGGTCATCATGATTCCCATTTTTCTCCAGTTGAAGAACCTCGGGATGCTCAATTCGCTGTGGGGGGGAATTATCATTCCCCCCCCGCAGCAACGCCTACTGGGGGGGTATTTCTTGCACGTCAGTATCTGGTGAACCTTCCGGACTCCCTCATCGAGGCTGCACGTATTGATGGGGGGCAAAGGAGTACTCAATCTTCTTCCGTCTCATCCTCCCCCATGAGCAAACCCATTGTAGCGACCATCGCTATCTTTAGCTTCATGTGGAGATGGAACGATTATCTCTGGCCCTTGATCGTCATCACTGACAACAAGAAACAGACAGTGCAGCAAGCGCTGGCAAACTTTGTCGGTCAGTTGCAGATCAACTGGTCTGATCTTCTTGCGATGACAACCATCGCCATCATCCCAGTCATCATCGTCTTTCTCGCATTCCAACGATTCTTCTTCAGTGGTATTGCCGCTGGATCGGTTAAAGGGTAACTCATGAAACATATAATTCATACACTCCATTCCTGCACGCTTCAGGACACAAAAACAGTAGTAGCTACAGGAGTGGGAGGCCAGCTCCATCTCAGGTTCCACACCCAGGAGATAATCGAGGTTTCCTACCACTTTGACTCGGTTCCTGTTGATGAAACACTCAAGGAGGCAAGTAAGTATATTACACAACCTGCCGCCTCCCTCTCTCTGGACCAACCGATTGTAATCACAGAAGAAAATTATGCATTCATCCTGACTTGTGGTCAGAGCCGTGTCGTGCTCGAGAAACGAGATGCATCAGTCAGTCTCTGGTACGGGGGGGGAATTCTCCAGCATGGAGGGCGTGTAGGGACTGCTGACACGGTACTGCCGGACTACCAAGTCCGTTGTTTCACCAAATCTGGTTCTCCTGATTCTTTTAGCCGGTTCAACTTTCCGCTCTTCTCTGCTGATGAGTTCTACGGCCTAGGAGACAAAAGCGGTAGCCCAAACAGAAGAGGTCGACGGTTCTCCATGTTTAACCGAGACTCATTAGGCTATGATGCTGCTAACTCCGACCCCCCCTTGTACAAGTCCGTTCCCTTCTTACTGAGAATAAACAAGGAGAACCGTGTTACCTGTGGTCTTTTATTCAACCAGAGCCAGATCGCTTGTTTGACCTTGGCAGGGAGAGCCCCCCCTACTTCTTCTCTGTAGAGGTAGAGGGAGGGCCGTATGGATACATTGCCATGCTTGGGGGGGAGAACTACCACGAAGTTCTGAAGAACTACTATAGCGTTACCGGTTTTCCGGCGCTCCCCCCCCTCTGTTCAGCTTTGGGTTCTTTGGCTCCTCTATGAACTATGTAGAGAGTGATGATGCTGAGAAGCGCATACTTGCGTACTTCTCCACCATAGAAAAGCACCAGATTCCCTGTGAGGGTATGTATGTTTCCTCAGGATACCTGAAGAGCCCTGACGGAAAACGATATACGTTCCTCTGGAACAAGGAGAAGTTCCCTGACTATAAAGCATTTCTGACTTCCCTCAGCCAGAGAGGCTACAACCTCTGCATGAACATCAAGCCCGGTATCCTGACCAGCCACCCTGGTATGGGGGGGAACTGAAGGAAAAGGGCTATTTGATCAAGAACCAGGATGGAGAACCCTATGAGGAATTCTTCTGGGGGGGAGGAGAGGCCTCCTTCATAGACTTCAACAATAGTGAAGCGAAACAGTGGTGGAAGCACCAACTCAAGGAACAATACCTGAACCATGGATGCACGGGCATCTGGAATGACAACAATGAGTTGGAGCTTGAAGATTTCGCGCTCGAGGCATATAAGACCAAGAGCTTGTATCCCATCAAGATGGCTGAGGCTTCCTATGAGGTATTCAAGGAAGCGCACCCTGACCGTCGTCCCTGGATCTACTCCCGCAGTGGATACTCAGGCCTACAGCGATTTGCAAGAACTTGGTCAGGCGATAATGTAAGTGACTGGAAATCCCTTCATTACAATCAACTGATGGGTATCGGTTTTGGGCTTTCTGGACTGCCCTACTTCGGGCATGACCTTGGGGGGGGATTCTTCGGGGGGGCATTCCCGGAGGAAGAGCTGTTGGTCCGTTCATGCCAGTCTGCAGTATTCCAAGGGAGGTTTGTTATTCACTCCTGGAGGGAGGATGGCAACCCTACTGAACCTTGGTCGTATCTTACAGCTTTGAAAGCGATACGGAGTCTTATTCTCGAACACTATCGCTTCATGCCCTATATTTATACTTGTGCATATGAGGCCGCTGTAAAAGGACTTCCCTTGGAGCGTTCACTCCATCTGGAATTTCCTGAGGATGATGCCCTCTCTCCAAACTACATACACTCTCTCTTCGGGTCTTCCTTGTTGAAAGTGCTTGTTACAGAAAAGGGCAAACAGAGTATCACGGTTTATCTCCCCCCCAAAAATCTGTGGTGGTATGACCAAGATGGAAATGCATGGGAAGGAGGAACAGAAGTTCTCCTCAGCTACCCCCCCTCTGGAGGAGAGATTCGCTGGTTTGCGAAGGAAGGAGCTGTCATTCCAACTGCTGAAGGGTGTACACACCTCCAGGATGCACTGTTTGAGCATGTGGAGCTGCTAGTTTTCCCAATCAAGACTGCTGATAAGCAGGTCACCTCCACCTATTTTGAGGATGACGGGGGGGTAAGTGAACTCAGCACAAACAGGTACAATCTTTGGAAGTTCAAGGTCTCTGGAAACGAGATGACGATTACCAAGACCAAGGGGGGGGAGCTCCTGCTAAGACGAACCGGATCTTTACGGTCCGTATCGCGAGAGGAAGAACGTTCTCCTTTGATCCGGATACATTTATAGAGGGAGTGTCTCGCAGTTATGCAATTGAAGGGTGACAAACCTATCATGAGGCTTTACACTGGCATTCTAGGAGAGTGGCATGGGTGAACCTGTGACAATCATGGATGTGGCAAAGGCTGCTGGCGTTTCGCCTGCTACGGTTACGCACGCCCTAAATGGGAAGCGGCCTGTAAGCGAAATGACACGAAAGCGAGTACTTGCTGCGGTTGAGTCACTTGGCTATGTGCCTTCTTGGAATGCTTCTCGTATGAAGAGTCGTTCATCCGGTATTATCGGGTGCCTCGCAGCCGATATTACTGAGACGTTCGTGAATCAATAGTGAGAGGAATCGAGCAGGGGGGGCTCTCTGGGGGGGGACAACACTCTCTCTTCTTTGTCTCTGGTATTGAGTTCGGAAATGACTTGAAGAAGGCGTATCACTTTTTGAAGAGTCATAAGGTGGAAGGAATATTGTTCTGTCACCATCTTCCGATCTGGAAGGAGTTCAACTTGGATACCCAGAACTCTGACATTCCCATTGTCTCGGTAAATATGGATACCCCCCCGGGATGATCAGTGTCATCCCGGATAATACAACCGGGGGGGGTTATCAAGCGGCAGAGCATCTCTATGGCTGTGGGATGCGCCATCCTGCGATGATCTGTGGCCCAGAAGACCGCCTCTCCGTACAAGACCGCTTTCAGGGATTCTCCAGCCGGGTTACAGAGCTCCAGATGCATATGCCTACTCTGCGCTACTATGGGAATTATGACTATGATCACGGATTTGAGGCAACGATCGAACTCATGAGCGACTATCCTGAGACTGATGGTATTTTCTGTGCCAATGACTATATCGCTGCTGGATGTATTGCTGGCCTGCAGCACTTGGGGGGGTATGAAGTCCCCCCCTCTCAGGTACGGGTGGTAGGGTTTGACAACAGAGATTTCTCTTCCTTCTGGAATGTCCCCCCCATTACCACCTTTGAGCTTCCTTTACAGGAGATGGGCATCCTTGGCGTAAGTATTCTCAAGCAGGTTATCAGCACAGGTTCCTATGCCAAGACCAAGCATGTGTTGCAGTCCAAGTTGATTCCGAGGCAGAGTAGCAGGGGGGGGTAGTGAAAGCTTTACCCTATGCTTAGATCTCAACTCTTTCAATCGCTCGCATATACGCTTCTACAATGACCTGCCGGTTGAATTCTTTCTCAACTTTCTTCCTTCCAGCAAGTCCCATCTCTCTCTTTTTCTCATAGGGAATAGCGACGAACTTCTCAATTGCTGTGGATAAAGCCTCAGTTGATCGTGGCTCGAACATGATTCCAGATACTCCATCATCAAAGGTCTCTCTACACCCAATATGGTTCGTGGAGAGTACAGGCCGCCCACAGGCAGCCCCCCCTTCCAAAAGCACATTTGCAATACCCTCCAAATGATAGGAAGGGAGAACAACTGCATGACTTCTTTTGATCAATGAATGAATATCTTTCTGGAATCCAAGATAGGCCCCCCCTGCTCCTGAGTCACTATACGCTTTGAGCTGTGATTCATACTCAGGTTCTCCAATGAATCCTGCAATATCACACGTTACATTAGGATGTTCTTTGTGAATCTTGATGGCTGCATTCATCATCTCCTCGACTCCCTTGTCCTTGATGATCCTTGCAATGAAAATGAGCCTTATAGCTCCATCATCTTCTGGGTACTCTTCCAAGGGATGACGAGCAAGATTGACTCCTGAACCTGGAATCAACACTGATTGCTCTCTTCTGGTTATCTTGTGATCCAAGAAATATGCTAGATCCCGCTCATTTTGCAGGAAAACAGTACTAGCTCTCTTGAAAGCAACACGAAGCAACTTTTGGATGGTAGATTGCAATACACCCTTGCCCATCAAGCTTTTCCCAGCCCTGTCATGTTGGCTACCTGGGGGGGTGTATGCAGTATTCGACATACCACCCCCCCCATAGATATTTGCTTTAATGGTATACGTGAGAACAACATTAGGTTTTACTTGCTTGATCAAACGGACATATTTGAGAAGGAGTGCTAGATTTGAAAATGGGTTCTTTCCCCCCCTAGGAGTAAATTCAGTGGGATAGAAGATACATCCCAATTTCTCAAAGAACACAACCCGATCATTGGATGGAGCTGAGAGAGCTAGGGAAAAACCTTCCTCAAGTAAGCGCTCGATTGTTTCAAGCCTCAGTGTATAGAGATAATCCACATCATTGGATAGGATAAGTATCGTTTTATTGTTCATATCAGTATCGTTCTCCAAAAATACATCATTTCACACAACACTTGTATGTTGTAATCACATTCAGAATATTCCAATCTTTCCACAAATTATGGCTGCAGTTCACTTATTTTCTCGTTCTCCCAATTATTTTCTTTATACGAAATTTTATATGTAGATAGGGAATCAATAATAACGGGGGGGAGACCTTAAGCAAAAAGTAATTGACTTGCACCAGAAAAGAGGACTGCTTCATTGCTATGTCATAATTATCACGGAATTTTGATTGCACTTCAGAAATCCTGTTTTCACTAGCTTTCATTTCTGAACGTTCACGCCTTGGTAGGCTATACCAAGTTACCAGCATATTGAATGCCAGCTCTGTAGTATGTGTATTTATCCTATCTCTTAGGTATTGAGCAGAATCTGGGAGTTGCTCAATAATGTTTTCATATGCTTGAAATGCGGTGAAATTCCGCTGAAAACTATACCGATTGGAATAGATTGTATTTGAACGAATGATTTCATAGTGATACAAGCAACCATTTGCCACAACAATCTTGCCCGACCGATAGTGAGATAGATATCGAACAATAAATTCCAGATCTTCACAGATATTAATATCTGTATCAAGACGAAGCTGTGTAGGTAGAAAGAGTTTATTCCACAAGTATCCTCTAAGCCCAAACTTCACTGTGATTTCATCTAGCCCTTCTGTATTCGACAGGGTTCGATAGGAGTTACCTTTACAGAGACCATCTAAATATACTTTCCAACTTTCAGATACAACGCCAAGCACAGAAAGACAGCTACCTTCAGTTACCTGCATTGCTGAATACAATGTTTCTATGTAGGTTGGTTCAATCCAATCATCTGAATCTACAAAACTCCAATAGGCACCTTCAGCGGCATCCATGCTTGATTTCTTGCTTTTGATACACCTTGGTTGGAGCTGTTGATTACTTTGATTCGGGCATCGGTGTCAGCATATCCTGCACATATAGAAAAGCTAGTATCAGTGGAGCCATCATTAATGAGAATTATCTGCAGATTTAGATAGGTTTGCCCTATGATACTCTTTATGCACCTGTCCAAGGTCTTCTCAGCGTTGTAGACAGGAACGATTACAGAGATAAGGTCCTGTTGGGAAGGCGTTCTGCTGTAATCATCCATGGAGACTTCCTTTATCTAGGCACAATGCATACAACATCTCAGCAAATTCATCGAAATTCTTATTTGCATCAAACAATCTTTCCCATGTTGAAAAGGCATACTTTTTCATTTCATCCATCTCTTCAGTTTGCTTAACCCTATACATTTTGTCTAGCTGGGCTTTTATCTCTAATGCTGTTGGTATCTCATTCAAGAGAAACCCATTAGATCCATCAGTAATCATTTCAGGAATTCCCCCCCCAACACATGTTCCGATTGCAGGCACTCCATAGGAAAACGCTTCTTGAATGGAAACAGGAAGCCCTTCTGTTGCGGATGTAGTTATAAAGACATCTATTGCATGTGTTTCATAGTAGGTATGCAATTCTTGGTTTGTAATATGCCCTTTAAAGTTATATGTAATATTCTCTTTATGTTTCAGTTTCTGCTCTGCCAATTTTATTAGAGAATTCATACTCTCCCCCCCATCACCAAAGTGAATCCAAGAGACCGTATAGTCGGTTATCAATTCCAAAGCAGAAATGATAAGTTCAATTCTTTTTAAGGGAATCGCATTTGATACACTAATAAGAGTTAGCCCTATAGCCTTTTCTGAAGGAGCTATACATGATGTTCCATATACTCCGAGACGGGATACCCGGTAGGCACAATGAGAAGAGAAACCAAACGTCCTTTTATAGTACTCCATACCTTTTTTTTACTCACAAAATAGAGGGCGGATAGATATGTATCCTGAATATATTTAAATGGCTGACGGAGTCCCTTTTCTACTCGCTCATTATACAAATCGTAGCCATGTATCCGAGAGATAATAGGAATTGAGCTATCATGAAATTTTTTAAGCAATAAGCCGATTCCTAATACTTTGTAATTATTCCAATAGCAATAAACAAGGTCTTGTTCTGAGATGATTCCAAGTTTTTTTAACCTGTTTCGCTGTTTTCTGTGCTTTTGCAAAGTACTTGATACTCTGCATAAGCCTCTGCAATACATGTTTTTTTTCTCGTGCAATATCATTCCAAACTCTTTCAGACAATCCTTAGTGAAGAAAAATTTGAAAGTAGAATGGAGCGTCTCACAGAACGTTGGAATCTTCTGAATTCTATGTACAGGAAAATCCCACTTGAAATTACTAGACAATTCCGACCGAGTGTCGGTGGTGACAACTGTGATATTAAATTTCCGTACAAGAAATTCAATTTCTGGGTATAAAAAAGGCTCACCTTTCCCATACGGTAGATGGTCGGTGAGTATTAAAAGATTCTTCATCTTTATACCATCAATATTGATGATTTGATTATAGCAGAAACAGTTATACAAGACTCAGATGTCTTATATCCATCCAATGGTAAAGAAACAACCGTCTTGCTTAACCTCTCCGTAACCGGGCATTGGACATATTGCTTCAATCCCTTGAAAGCCGTCTGCTCATGCATCGGTTTTGGGTAGTACACCATGGTGGGGGGGATCCCCCCCTGTTCCTTCAGCCTCCCCCCCTGGATTTCAGTACGCTGGTTCTCATCAGCCAGTTGTATGGTGTACTGGGCCCAGCTGGAATAGCATCCTTCCGGGACTACCGGGGGGGTCTTCACAGCATCCCCCCCCAATGTATTTGTATACCAGGAAGCCACCGTATTCACTGCTTCCAGCTCATACGCTTGGAACGCCTTGAATTTCACCAGGAGGACTGCCGCCTGGATGGTATCAAGGCGTGAGTTCCATCCGATACGGACATTGTCATATTTATAGGATCCCTTCCCATGCACTGCAATCGATCTCAGGTACTCGCTTCCTGGTCACTGTTGGTGAAAATTGCCCCCCCTCCATCGCCATAACAACCAAGGGGGGGCTTCGCTGGGAAAAAGGAAGTGGTCGCAGCATCCCCCCCTAGAGAACAGGCTTTCCTTCCCTTGTACCATCCCCCCCCAAAGCCTTGGCACCATCCTCCAGTACCTTCAAGCCATGCCTGTGGGCAATCTCGTTGATCCGGTCATAATCTGCAGGGAGACCGAACAGATCCACAGGGATGACCACCTTCGCCTTGAGTTTCCCTTCAGCCTCCACCGAAAGGATGGCTTGCTCCAGGCTCTCTGGATCCATGTTGTAGGTATCCGGGTCCACATCCACAAACACAGGGGGG
>JDSH01000100.1_pt1 | contig 29266 bp, 44 predicted proteins | sample 199451 | NCBI WGS metagenome assembly JDSH01 (sample SAMN02584198, study PRJNA231836) | bioreactor metagenome | isolation source: continuous culture bioreactor electron acceptor NO2- transfer2 day 38 after... | place: Germany: Bremen | reverse complement strand
GAAGGAAATATAAACCTGTGGGCCAAGTCAAGCAATAATTGACATTTGTATCGGCTTCTGTTATATTGTACCCAACTTAATTAGGAGAAACAAGCCTATGGCTACAGTATACGATTTCAAAGCCGTGAAGAATGATCAGAGTGAGTTGGACTTTTCCTCTCTGAAGGGTAAAACCCTGCTGATTGTGAACACTGCAAGCAAGTGTGGGTTTACCCCCCCTCAGTATGAGGAACTCGAGAAACTACATCAACAGTACAAGGACCGGTCGCTTGTAGTGATCGGTTTTCCTTGTGACCAATTTGCACACCAAGAGCCAGATAGTGATGCAGATATCAAAGAGTTCTGCTCAATCAACTATGGGGGGGTGACCTTTCCCCCCCTAATGAGCAAGATAAAGGTCAATGGAAAAGAAGCCCATCCCCCTCTTTGCTTGGCTGAAAAAACAAGCCCCCCCTGGAGCCCTCGGTGGGACGGTCAAATGGAACTTCACCAAATTTCTGGTTGAGAAGGATGGTGTAACGGTACACCGGTATGCCCCCCAAAAGATTCTCCCTTGACCATCATCCTAGACTAGAGGAGGTACTGTAATGGCTTATCCACAACTGCTACTTTCAAACCAACTTTGTTTTCGGTTCTACGCCTTGGAGAGGGAATTGATGGCGGCCTACCGTCCACTGCTCAACCACCTGGGTCTTACCTATGCCCAGTACATCACCATGCTTTACCTCTGGGAACATGAAGAGGGAACAGTGGGAGAACTCTGTACTGCACTCAGTCTCGATACAGGGACGATGAGTCCACTACTGAAGAGACTGGAAACATCTGGTATGATCGAGAGGCATAGACTCCCAAGCGATGAGCGAACCGTAATGGTCCAGCTGACTAAGAAGGGGGGGAGAGAACTCGAGCAGAAAGCCATCTCTGTCCCTGGACATATTGCCTCTTGCTTGCTTTCCAACGACAAGACTGAACAGGGAAGAAAGTATCAATTACTTAAAGAAATGCTTGATGAGACACTTACCCAACTGAAAGAATCCCGTAATGAACGGGAACAAGGAAGGTAATGGAATGAAACGGAAAGGCTTGCTCTCCCTAGGTGGTATGCTTGCTATGCTCGTGATGCTCTCTTCTTGTGCTACTACGAGAGAGTATCCTCCTTTGGATACCGTTAATTCCCTCGACCTCGACCGCTATCTCGGATCTTGGTATGAAATCGCCCGTTACCAGCACCGTTTTGAAAAGAATCTGGTTGGGGGGGCAAAAGCTGATTATTCCCTCAGGCTGATGGAAGGATCCAGGTGGTCAATAGTGGAATAAAGGGAGACCTTGAGGGTAAGCCCACCTCGGTTAAAGCGATAGCGTGGAGACCTGATGAGGATGTTCCTGGTCGCTTGAAAGTAAGGTTCTTTGGACTCTTCACTTCAGATTATCTTGTCTTTGGGTTGGATGAAGAGGAGTATCAGTGGGCACTGGTCGGTAGTGATGACCGTGACCTCCTGTGGTTCCTCTCACGTACCCCCCCTGAAGTGAGTGATGCTACGCTTGCCACCATGAAAGCCATAGCCTTAGAACAAGGCTATGATATGGAACAGCTCTTCCTGGTTCCTCAGAAAGAGCGTTGATAGAAGATAATTCGTTTTCGTTGGGAAGGCACCCCCCCTTTTAGGTTGCCTTCCCGTTTTTTTTAGCCAACCTTCGTCGCAGAATGCTCTTCTTTGTAGGAGGTCATCAGTACGGGAAGTCCCTGCTTTTCAAAGATCGAACGTGCCATGGCCAATTCATCTTTGGTGGGCTCATTTACATCTGCCAAGGAGTAGCTAAGGTGCAACTGCTCCCACTTGTACTGCCCCCCCATGCGATGGTAGGGAAGTAGCTCTACCTGTTCAATGCAGCTGAAGGAGGTGAGGAAAGAAGCCAAGTCTTCCAACTTTTTTTCTTCCAGCGTCCAGGAAGGAACAAGCACGTGGCGTAACCAGACACGCTTGTTGATTTTCTGCAGATAGGAAAGTGTTGCCAGAGTATTGGCGTTCCCCCCCATCCCGGTAAGGCTGAAGCAGAGCTTATCATCGAGACTCTTTATATCGAGCAAGACCATATCCACTGCATCAAGCACCGGCTTTGAGATCTCCAATGGAACACTCCCAGCTGTATCCAGCGCAGTGTGGATACCTGCTTCCTTTAGAAGGGTTATAAGCTCCAGGGCAAACTCTGGTTGCCTCAGTGGTTCTCCACCACTGATGGTAACCCCCCCTCCATCCTTGATGAAGTTTTTATAGCTGAGGATATCGTGCACTACCTCTTGGGCACTCTGTGAGGTTCCTCCCTTCATGTTCCAAGTGTCTGGGTTATGGCAGTAGCGGCAACGAAGGGAGCATCCCTGCAGAAAGACTACATACCTGAGTCCAGGTCCGTCCAACGTTCCAAAACTCTCAACACTATGAATGTTTCCCTGTACGCTCATATATACCTCCTTACAGGCTTCCGTGGAAGGTGCGGTTGATGACATCAAGCTGTTGTTCACGGGTGAGCTTGATGAAATTCACTGCATAGCCACTAACCCTGATGGTTAGCTGTGGATATTTCTCAGGATGGTCCATGGCATCGAGCAATGTCTCCTTTTCCATGACATTCACGTTGATATGGTGTCCTTCCTCAATAAAATATCCGTCAAGCAATGTGACCAGGTTTGTCACCTGCATCTGTTTGTCCTTTCCAAGGGTCTGTGGAATGATCGAGAAGGTGTAGCTGATTCCGTCCTGTGCATCGTCATAGGAGAGCTTTGCTACACTCTTCATACTTGCAACACAACCCTTCTTGTCTCTTCCATGCATCGGGTTTGCACCCGGTGCGAATGGCTCACCAGCCTTTCTCCCATCTGGGGGGGTACTTCCTGTCTTCTTTCCATAAACAACGTTGCTGGTGATGGTAAGCACAGAGAGGGTGGGAATACTCTTTCTGTACGTCGTATGTCTTCTCATCTTGGTGATGAATCCTCTTACCAGATCCTTGGCGATGGCGTCGACTTGTTCATCATTGTTTCCGTAGGTTGGGAAATCCCCCCCTTCAATTTCAAAATCTACAGCGAGTCCCCCCCGCTCATCCCTGATTGGTTTGACCTTTGCATACTTGATGGCTGAGAAGCTGTCTGCAACAACACTCAATCCTGCAATTCCTCCAGCCATGGTGCGCATAACCTGGGCATCATGCAGGGCCATCTCAAGACGTTCATAGCTGTACTTGTCATGCATGTAGTGGATGACGTTCAAGGTATCGATGTACAGTTTGGCGAGCCAGCTGCTCATTGCCTCGTAGCGGTCCATGACCGTATCGTAATCAAGAATATCATCGTCCACCGGAGCCAATTTGGGCCCAATCTGTTCTCCGCTCTTCTCATCTCTTCCGCCGTTGATTGCATAGAGCAAGGTCTTCGCCAGATTCACTCTTGCACCAAAGAACTGCATCTGCTTACCCAACTCCATGGCTGAAACACAGCAGCAATGCCATAGTCATCCCCCCCATAATCCTTTCTCATGAGATCATCATTCTCGTACTGGATTGAGGAGGTCTCGATGGAGAGACGGGCACAGAATTTCTTGAAGGACTGAGGTAGGCGGTCACTCCAGAGTACTGTAAGGTTCGGTTCAGGAGCCGGACCGAGATTGGTCAGGCTGTGCAGGAAGCGGTAGCTCATCTTGGTTACCAGATGTCGTCCATCATGACCTACGCCACCGATGGATTCAGTTACCCAGGTGGGGGGGTCGCCACTGAACAGCTCATCATAGCTAGGGGGGTCCTGAGGAATCTAATGATGCGGAGCTTCATGATGAAATGATCCACCAATTCCTGGATTTCCGCTTCACTGAAACGACCGCTCTTTAGGTCTGCCTCTGCATAGATGTCAAGGAAGGTGGAGACCCTTCCCAGGCTCATTGCAGCGCCGTTTTGTTCCTTGGTTGCTGCAAGGAATGCAAAATACAACCACTGAATGGCTTCCTTGGTATCAGTTGCCGGTTTTGAGATATCATAACCATAGGAGGCTGCCATCTCTTTCAGTTCCATGAGACTGCGGATTTGTTCGCTGAGCTCCTCACGGTCTCGGATGACCTCCTCAGTCATTGCATCAAAGTGGTATTTGTCCTTGGCACTCTGTTTTTCCTTGATCAGGTAATCAATGCCATAGAGGGGGGGAACTCTTCGATAGTCACCAATGATCCTTCCTCTGCCATATGCATCGGGAAGCCCGGTGATGATGCCACTGTGACGAACTTTACGCATCTGTTCTGTATATACATCGAAGACTCCGTCATTGTGTGTCTTACGATACTTGAACACTTCGTCAATAGATTCTGGAAGGGTGCGATCGTACGCTTTCAACTCCGTGTGTACCAGCCTGATACCCCCCCCAAAGGGCATGATGGCTCGCTTCAGCGGTTCATCAGTCTGCAGTCCAACAATTTGTTCAAGATCTCGATTGATGTATCCGTCCTTATGGCTGACAATAGTGGATATGGTATGTTCATCGATATCATACATGCCGCCACGTTGGCGCTCAATCTCAAGAAGCTCCTTGAGTTCTCCCCCCCACAATGTTTCTGTCCGTTCAGTGGGCCCTGCAAGGAAGGAGTCATCCCCCCCGTCATAGGGGGGGGTGTAGTGCTCCGCGATGTACTTTCTCGTATTGATTTCGTAATATGTATCTTCACTCATGGTGTTTCCCCCCCTTTCTGTAAGTTTTCGTATACTTCAGATAGCTAAGAAATACCACGATGACGATATTTGTTCTGTGATTGAAATCACAAACCAAGTAAATAAGTAGGAGTTAGAAATACAGTGTCTAATGTATGTGATGGTTGTAGCAATGATCTCTGTCTGAGGAATGTACCACTCTTCTCTTCACTACAACGTGATGCTGTCCATGCGCTTACCAGCGAGATGGAACACCGGTGTTATAAGAAGGGAGAAATCATCGTACAGGAAGGAGAGAAGGCTTCAGCATTCACTGTAATCAGGGAAGGGAGTGCCAAGCATACCGCATTACGCCAGACGGAAGAGAGCAAATCCTCTATATCTTTCCTGCCAACGACTACTTTGGTGCCAGATTCCTCTTCACTGAAGAGCGGGTTCCCTACACAGTGGAAGCCCTGGAACCGACCACGGTCTGTATCTTGAACAAGACCAATTTTGCTACCTTGCTCTCTGAGCATAGTCAGGTGGCAATTGAGATCATTGAGGCCATGGCAAACCGGATGAGCCGGCTTGAGAGTGCAATGCAGAGTATGGGTGGACGCAATGCTGATATGCGGATTGCCAGCCTTTTGCTGGAATTCAAGGAATCCTATGGCCACTATAACGGAGAATTCCTGGAAATAACCCTCCCCCCCTTGAGTAGGGAGGGCCTTGCCAATTACCTGGGAATTGCTCGCGAGACGCTGAGCCGAAAACTAACTCAATTCGAGGAGGATGGTATCATCCTTGCTGTGGGAAACCGGGTGATCCGGATATTGGATCCTGCAAGACTTACAGACCTCTCTTACCTCGTTGACTGACTACACGCTATAATTTGCTTGCCTTCTCATATTATTGCCTCTATTTCATCGTTGCCCATCATTTTAGCGAGAAGGAATGCAATAATAATGATGCCAGGGATGTCGATAAGCAACCGAGTGAGCGCAAAAGGTGCACCCAGTGCTGAGAATTCGAAAAGAATCATCGGTATCTTGGTAGTGGACCATGCCCCCCCGATGAAGATGAGTATATTGGTAAATGTCACTCCCTTTTTCATGAACACCGCAGCTACGGGGGGGAACGCTCCATACAAGGGGGGGCCCGCAGCGGCAGAACCAATGAGCAGCGAGAGCAGAATTCCTTTTAATCCACTTCCTTTTCCCATGAATTTTACCATCGTCTGTTTTGGCACCCATACATCAAGCAAACCTAAGAGCACAAAGATAGGGGGGGGAATGACCAACAACATTTCTTTTAGTTGCATGACTGTAATATTGAATACGCCTGTTCCCAACTCTTGATTGAATAGGCTGATAACCCCCCCAAGCAATACAAGGACGAGCAGGAAAGAACTGTAGCGTTTTGCTATAGCTTTCATAATATCACCTCCAAAACTGTTCCGATGGCGAAAGCCACAATGAAGGAGAAGAGGAAAGCGAGGGTATTACGGTAAAACGTCAAGCGTTTCCCGAAGTACTGTATTTCTACAGGAAGGGTTACGACACCCACCATCATCAGCGTTGAGATAAAGGCCGCGATCTGCATATAGCCAGCTCCTCCTTCCAGAAGTAATGCAGCAGTGGGAAAGGCCACAAAGCCTGGTATCAGGGTAACAGAGCCAACAATGGCAGCTAGGACAACACCAATCCACCCAGATTCCTTACCGATAATTTTTACGATGGTTTCGTGGTCAAGTATGCTGAGTAGGAGACTTACAAAAAGAATCACAACAAGAAATTGGGGGGGAAGAATATTCTCAAACGCTTTCCACGCTTTCTTAAGTGCTTTTTTTTGTTTTCTCCCTGTCCTTGAGAAACGAAAGCATTAATAAAAGTGCCGTAACACTATAGAGTATCAGATTCATCTAAAGGTCCTTATAATCAAAGATACGGAAATATATAGTAAATTTACTTGCTATTGACAATCATATGTGCATATATTGTGTGTATTATGCAGACTTCGAAGGGGGGGTTTATAGCCTTTCAAAGCTGCTAAGCCTCCCATTATTTCCTTGCGAAATCTCTACTGGTGGAGTACGCTTGTGTTAGAAGGGAGTTAGATAATATACGAAATGGAGGTTATGTATGGCGAACGTACAATCGATTCTGGACCAAAAAGGTAGCACTGTTTACAGTATCACCCCCCCCGAAGATACTTTGGCACATGCCCTTTTGAAGCTTACCGAGCATAAGATTGGTGCACTACTGGTACTTAATGAGACTGGAGATATCAAGGGAATTCTCTCAGAGCGTGATATCATCCGCCATTTTTCACATAGGCTGGAGCATCTCAATACAGCCAGCATCCCTGTCAAGGAAGTAATGACAGTAGGAGTTACCTGCATCAAGCCAGAACAGAATCTTGATGACTGTTTGCAGCTCATGACCGCAGGTAGATTCCGACACCTTCCTGTTGTGGATGCGGACAAGGTGATTGGTATGGTGTCAATTGGCGATGTAGTCAAGGCTGCTCTTGAGGAGCGCGACTTTGAGATCGGCGAATTGGAGCACTATATCACGAATGCCTACTAAAAAAGGTAGTAGTATAAATCTTTTTCATAAAAGCGCTTCACTTTTGAAGCGCTTTTATAATACTAATTAAGTAGGAATTAATTCGAAGGAGTTTGTATGGACGAGAAAAAGATCCAACAGTTGAAAACCATAATTGAAAAGTTGCACGCAGGAGCATCCTCGATTCGGTAAAACAGGAGTTTGAAGCAGAATTCGGGACCATCAGTGCAGAAGACTTGGCGGCAGCTGAAAAGATGCTGATTGAATCTGGAGAAATCAATGTTGAGCAGGTACAGAAACTCTGTGACGTACATGCTTCCATTTTTGGCGGTAGTGTGGAAGAGATTCATGGTGGAAAGACCCTCGAGCAAACCCCCCCAGGGCATCCCGCATTTGTGTTTCTCAAGGAAAATGATGGATTGCTCTCTTTCCTGGATGGAGATTTTACAAAAGCAGTCAAGGCATACAAGAAAGAGAATACTTTACAGACAAGAGCTGATCTCTTGGCAGCACTCAAGAGTCTCAGCAAGCTCGATAACCATTATTCCAGAAAAGAGAATCTTCTCTTCCCTTACCTTGAAAAAGCCGGAATTACCGCGCCTCCAAAGGTTATGTGGGGGGGAGTTGATGATGAAATAAGGAATCAATACAAGCTTCTGATCCGTACCCTTGAATCCTCGGAGAAGGTTCTCGAGACGGAGCTTACTCATGTTGAAGAGCAGGTGAGAAGCATGATCGACAAGGAGAACAATATTCTCATGCCGATGCTTGAGGGTTGTATGGACAACGATGCCTGGCTGACTGTTGCACGTGATAGTGCTGATATCGGCTACTGTTTCAATGGTGGAATAGAGGGGGGGGCAAGTCCCTCAGATGCAACCAGCTGGTATCGCTGGAATGCGAGTATGAGTGGCAAGGATGACTTTGCTCCCAAACAGGAAGCAAGTGGAGAAATCACACTTCCCAGCGGACATTTGACCTTGGAAGAGTTGACTTGGATGCTCAATGCCATGCCAGCTGATATTACCTTCGTTGGTGCGGATGACAAGGTTCGTTTTTTTTCAGTGAGGGCAAGGAACGCGTTTTCCCAAGAACACGCAGTATTATCGGACGTGATGTTGAACATTGTCATCCACCGAAGAGTCTTGCTGTGGTAGAGAAGCTGGTCTCAGACTTCAAGGCTGGGATCAAGGACAGTGAGTCATTCTGGATTCAGAAAGGTTCCAAGTTCATCTTGATCCGCTATTATGCCGTGAGAAACAACAACCAGGAGTATCTGGGCGTGCTTGAAGTGACAGAAGAAATTTCTGAGCTGAGAAGCTTGGATGGTCAGAAGACCTTGCTTGGTTGATTGTAAAACCTAACTATGAGGAGCTACAGGACGATTACTTGTTCTGTAGCTCTTTTTTCATCTTGTCGATGAATGCGATGTAGGCATAGATCTGCCCTTGTATTTCACTGTTCTTCAGTTCTCCACGTCCCACCCAATCCTGTCCTTCATAGACAGTGAGATGGTGTAGTTCACCTTCAATATCGATCAGAGACAGAGGCGACATTTTCTGTCGATTTTCAAGGTAAATTAAAGTCCTATCATATGATTCGTGGAAGACTCGCTCTTCCCCCCCAGTGAGATCAGCATCAAGATTATGTGTAATATTCATAGCAATTCCTATACAGAGCGAGCAGATAATTTTTCAAACAAGGAAGTCAACATACGCTCAACCTCAGGATTTCCAAGACGGTGTATCTCTTCCAAAGCTCGCGTTCTATAGGATTCTGCAAGAAATTGCGCTTTTTGTATACCACCCAGTTCTTCAACCAGTGTAAGAACTTTCGCTGTGGTACGTTGATCCAATGGGATTTTTCTGTCGGTAAGAACACTTTTCAGTTCTTGTTTGCCCAACTCTCTCTCTATCTCCAAGGCGCAGATGAGTGGAAGGGTAGGGATACCGCTTTTAACATCCCCCCCACCGGTATGCTTGCCAAGTTTTTTTGCTGCTTCCGATATAATCCAGAATATCATCTTGAATCTGGAATGCCATACCCATGCAGTAACCGATATGATGGGCGAGTTTATTCGTTGCATCATCGATTTCTTGCAGAGCTACTCCGCTGTAACAGCTTAGTGCAAACAGACTGGCGGTCTTTCCTCCGATGCGGCGAAGATAGGTGCTACGGTCAATGAAGAAGTCTCCCTGTCCAGCATCCTGGTCAAGTTCACTTTCACAAAGACGGGTTAGTGCACGAGATACAACCTGACTGTCCATTCCTCGTTCTGTACCACTGGTAAGCATCAAGGCACGTGCCAAGAGGAAATCTCCTGCCAATACAGCCTGTTTAGCCCCCCCCACCCTTGCATAGATAGATGTTCTGCCTCTTCGTTTTGGGCACCATCGATAATATCATCATGCACCAAAGATGCGAGATGGATGAGCTCAATTATTGAGCCCACCCTGATTGCATCTTCGCTGCGATCCTGATCGCCGATCATGCTGGTGATGAGTACCAAGGCAGGACGAAGCATCTTACCGGTGCTGTTCACATGGTCTTCCAGGATTGGCCTGATAAAACCATGTGCTGTAGCAACGGTCTGTTCAATCGTGTTGCGGACTACCTGCAGTTGTGCTTGGATGTGAGGCTCATCGTCCCAAAACTCTGACATGCTTTCCTACTTCCTGCCCAACTTCTTTTCCATCTGCTTCTTCGTGAATTCAGGTTCATCGAGATAGAAATAGGTTTTCTTTGCAAGAGGGGGGGTCTTGTTCCAAAGTTTCTTGATATACGGCATGACCCAGTAATCCAATCCGAAGGCCTTTCCTGCTCCGCCGAGCATGACAATGGATACTGCCATGTACCAGAGGATTTCCTTGCCTGCCAGTGCTCCAATGAGGAACATGACAGAGAGGCCAAGGGAAACGATGGCAGCAGGAAGGTAAAGAGACCGGCGAGGAACAGAAGTCCAATACCCAGCTCTGCAAGGACGATCATAATCTGGAACAAGTAGGGAGCCTGTGCCACGAAGGTATCATTGATCCAGGTGAAAATTGCAAGAGGCTCGGAGAGAAGTGGAGGTGCAAACTGTTCGACTGCACCTGCGGCTGCATCTCCAACTGCCTGGCTTGCAGAAGCTACTGTCTCCACAGCCGCTTGGCTGGCTGATGCTACAGTTTCTACTGCCGCTTGGCTGGCAGAAGCCCAACTGTCAGCTGATTCTGCCCCCCCCGATGGAGCACCCCCCCAATAGACCTTCGATCCAGTGGTGTCGGTAAGCCAGCCTTTGTTGACCTTTCCTATACCTTCAATGAGCCACATGACACCAAGGTACATTCTCAGGAACACTGTCCAGTAGGAAGGAACTTTGTAAGTAGCCATACCCCCCCCAATTAGTGAACGTCTGTCCTTGACCTCAAGAATTTCATGTTTGATATAGGCCCAGATTGCGTTAACTCCGCAAACCCCCCCGCTCTGATAGTACAGGTTTACCATATGTTTCAGAGCCATGGCAAAGAATCCGGATAGGGAGATTCCAGCAGTATGGCTTACTGCGTACGTCCCACCGATGGATACCATGTAACCATGGAAATTTGACTTATATGGCTTGGGAGGAGTTGCTTTCAATCCAAGTTCTTGCTTAATAGTATAGGTAATACCGTCAGCAGCAGTCTTTGCTGTCTGTTCAGCTGCTTCAACAATCTGAGGCACTGCACGGTTATCCTCGATGAACCACATACCATCCCCCCCAGCGAGATAGACGTTCTGGTGATCGGGGGGGCTCTGCATGAATTCGTTTACAGCCTTTCTTCCAATCTTGCCATCGGTAAGGGGGGGGAGTCTCTCGCAGAATTCAGTACCACGTACACCACAGGTCCATACCAGCGTTTCTGTCTTGATGACATCTCCATTTTTAGTGGTGAATCTATCTGCTTCCACATTGGTGATCAGGCTGTTGAGCATAATCTCAACGCCCTTCTTCTCCATGCGTTTGACTGCTTTTTCGCGTGGTTTTTCAGGAAGCATATTCAGGATGTTTCCCAGTCCTTCACAGTTAATCAAACGTACTTCTTTTTTTGAAGTCGATACCGTGCTTCTTACAGAGGATAGGGAGCCATTCGGTCAGTTCACCAATGAGCTCTACACCGGTAAAACCACCACCTGCTACAACAAAGGTAAGCATCTGCTTGCGCTTTTCTTCGTCAGCTTCCTTGACAGCTTTACGCACTGTGGATTCAATATGGGTGCGAATCTTCAGCGCATCCTCAAGACTCCATAGATAGAAAGCGTGTTCCTTGACTCCTGGAATATTGAAATCGGCAGTTTGGGCTCCAGTACTGATAAGCAGCTGATCATAGGAGTAGGTTGATCTATCTCCAGTTAGCACCTGTTTCTCGAAATCAATACTGGTGATTTTATCTTGTACAACCTTAACCATCTTGCCAGAGAAAATGCGGTCAAAAGAAATTTTAACCGATGCCTCATCAACACGATTTCCTGCAACTTCATGCAGCTCGGTCATGAGAATGTGGTGGCGGTTCTTGTCGATCAAGGTAATTTCAACCTTGTCTTTCTGTTTCTTGAATGCCTTGTGCAGTGCCTTTGCTGCATGCACACCTGCATAGCCTCCACCCAAAATAACAATCTGTTTCTTATCCATCATCACGTTCCTTGTTGGCCCTGTACGGGTACAGCGAGATTTATTAGGAAGGTGAGAAATATCTTTTCCATCCCACCTGGTCTCACAAGAAGGCACTCTAGCATAAAACTAGGAATTAATGCAATTATACCATGTTTTTATCGATACAAAATACACATATCCTTGAATATTCTTGTGCTACAAAACTCCAGTCTGTGTATGGTAATTCTCCTGCAAGCGATACTTACAGTAAAGAAAATTTGAAAATTTTTTTGTGCACATTTTTGATATCAGAGTAAAGCAATGGGTATAGTATTCTGTATAAATTTAACTAATATAAGTAATTAATGACAGTAAATCGTTACTAAAAATACATATTGATAATTTTATGACGATATTGCATGAGTGTCAAAAATCAGTATATGATTATATATAAATAAAGTTTGAACGATTTTCAAGTATTTGAGGAGTATCTTACGATGAAGAAACATCTATTGCTGGTTCTGACCGTTTTGGCCATCATGCTTGCTTTTGTTGGCTGTGCTAAGTCAGAGAGTGAAGAAACCCAGGCAGCTGCTGCTGCACCGAAAGCTGAGCCGACTGTTTCCGCACCGGCACCTGTAGCAACTGAAACGTACGCAGATGGCGTGTATTTCGCCGCAGCTGACAGCTTCGCTTCTTCCGGATGGAAGGAGACTGTGACCCTTACCGTTGAAGGTGGGAAAATCACTGATGCTGACTGGAATGCAGTGAACATCAACGCTGGTGCTGACAAGAAGAGTTATGACCAGGCTGGCAAGTACAACATGGTCAAGTTCGGTAGTGCACAGGCTGAGTGGTATGAACAGGCTGCAAAGGCTGAAGCATACTTGCTTGAGACCCAGGATCCTGCAGCCATCAGCTACAGTGATGACGAAGGTCACACAGATGCAATCGCTGGAGTATCCGTCCATGTTGATGCTTTCTTCGACCTTGCAAGCGAAGCACTCGCTTCTGGTCCTGTAGGTCGTGGTTCCTATGAAGATGGCGCATACTTCGCTATCGCAGATTCCTATCCCTCATCTGGTTGGAAAGAATATGTATCCTTGACCGTGCTCAATGGCCGCATCGCTGCAGTCAACTGGAGTGCAGTCAACAGAGCTGGTGATGACAAGAAGCCGTATGACAAGGCCGGTAACTACAACATGGTAAAGTTCGGTGGTGCACAGGCTGAATGGTATGAGCAGGCTGCAAAGGCTGAGGCATACTTGCTTGAGACCCAGGACCTTGATGGTATCAACTACAAGGATGACGAGGGTCACACCGATGATATCGCTGGTGTCTCCATCCATGTTGATGCACTTTACAACCTTGCCAAGGAAGCTCTTGCAGCTGGCCCAACCGAGATTGGTCCTTTCAAGGACGGTACCTATTATGCTAGTGAAGAGGCTTTCAGCTCCTCCGGTTGGAAAGGCTATGTCTCTTTGTTGGTCAACAACGGTAACATCGAGAATGTTTACTGGAGTGCAGTGGACAAGGACGACCGTGACAAGAAGCAGGTTGCTGCTGAAGGCGGCTATGGAATGTTGGCACGCAGTGAGATCGGCAAGGAGTGGCATGAACAGGCTGCTGCAGTCGAGGCATATCTGCTCTCCACCCAGGATCCAAAAGAGATCACCTACAAAGATGAGGACGGCCACACCGATGATATCGCTGGTGCATCCATCCACGTCAACGATTTCTATGCCTTGGTTGAGGCAGCTCTTGCTGCAGGACCGAAGAAGTATTAATCGAAAGTTTCATATTTTGTCCCCCCCGGGGGGGTTTCCCCCCGGGGGGGATTTATTTTTCCCTTCACGATACATCTTTGTTATAATCTTGGCGGGGGGGGAGTTCTATGGAAATCGACTATGTCTCGGTGTTTATCTTTACCTTTGTTACTACATTTACCCCCCCAGGCCCAAACACCATCAGCAGCGCAATGATGGGGGGGATACGGGCAGGGTATAGGAGAAGCGTGCCGTATTTTCTGGGAATAGCAACGGGTTTTTTCTCAATCATGTTGTTTGGTGGAATCTTTGCTTCCCTTCTCGTTCGTGTTCTTCCAGAGATAATGCAGGTGTTTACTTACCTGGGAGCAGCGTACATTCTTTATCTTGCCTATCGTGTCCTGCATGCAGACTACACGCTTTCAAAGGAGAATCCTAAGTTGTTAGACTACAAGGATGGATTGTTGTTGCAGCTCTTCAATCCCAAGGTAGTGGTTCTTGCTCTTACCCTCTATACAACGTTTTTGGGTAGCATGAACCGTAGTGTTCCCTCCTTGATGTTCAGTGCCCTCTTCTTTACGGTAATGAGTTTCTCTGCAATATCCTTATGGGCATTTTTCGGAACTACGTTTGCACGTCTCCTAACTTCGCAGAAAGCAAGAAGAATGGTTAATGGTGCTTTGGCATTATTGCTTGTCTATAGCGCAATCACGTTGATTGCTGCCTAAGAGAAGAAAAAAACCCCCCCTGCCGGGTAAGGGCAAGGTTCTATGTAATGTTTAAAACGGTACTATTCGTCGTCCTGTGGAGGCAGTATCTGCTTGAGGAAGGCTAGGGTACGCTCTTCCTTCGGGGGGCGCTGAACATCTCCTCAGGGGGGGGAGCTTCCTCAAGAATGACTCCTTCATCCATGAAGATGACACGGTCTGCGACCTCCTTGGCGAACCACATTTCGTGGGTTACCACCAACATCGTCATCCCCCCCTTGTTTGCAAGGTCAGTCATTACCGAGAGTACCTCTCCAACCAACTCGGGATCGAGTGCGCTTGTTGGTTCGTCAAAGAGCATGATCTCAGGCTCCATGGCAAGTGCTCGGGCGATAGCGACACGCTGCTTCTGCCCGCCACTAATCATTGCGGGATAGATGTCTGCTTTATCACTCAGTCCGACTTGTTCCAGAATCTCTAGAGCTTTTTTTCCTTGCTTTTTCCTTAGGCATTTTCTTGACATGAACCATACCTTCCATCACATTGCCGATGACCGTCATATGAGGGAAGAGTTGAAGTGTTGGAATACCATCCCAAGACCCTGACGGACCTTGTTCAGTTGTTTTTCCTGTTGCTTCACCCGCTTACCATCTACGAAAATCTTTCCTTTCTGGGCTTTCTCCAGAAAGTTTACGCAACGTAGTAGTGTGCTCTTTCCACTTCCCGAGGCGCCGATGATTACCACCACCTCGCCTCGCTTAACTTCAAGGTTGATATCCTTGAGAACTTCGAGATCCCCCCCAAACCACTTCTTGAGATGTTCTATCTTCAGGATCGTCTGGTCTGTTTTGTGTGTTTGTTTAGTCATGGTCACTCACCTTCAATCTTTGTTCGATGCGATGCATCACGAATGAGAGCAGGCTCGTCATGATCAGGTACCAGATGCCGACAATAAGGAACATCTCCATGTACATGAAGGAGGAGGAGCCCATCTGCCTTCCCTTGAGCATAAGCTCAGGAACGGCGATTGTGGATGCAAGGCTGCTGTCCTTCAATGCGATGATCAACTGGTTGCCTAATGGAGGGACAGCTCGCTTAAAGGCTTGAGGGAGCACAATGCGTTGCATTGCCTTTCCTTGCGTCATGCCTAGGCTTCGAGCAGCTTCCATCTGCCCGTAATCAATGGACTGGATGGATCCACGGAAAATCTCAGCAATGTAAGCACCGTTATGTATCCCGAGAGCTATGATCGCAGAGGGAATAGGGTCGATGGTTACAATACTGGTAAGCCCGTAGTAAATAATGAACAACTGCACCAGTAGAGGTGTTCCTCTGATGAGGAAGATGTAGGCTCTACTGATGGCACTTATCCATTGACGTTTGGAAAGGCGGCCGAGAGCGGCCACCAATCCAATAATAAGACCAAGTAGAATCCCAAAAAAGGTGATCTGTAGCGTGTAAAGTGCTGCATCAGCGAATTGGAAAAAACGCTGGGGGGGAATCACCGTTAGATCCCATGGTAATATACTCATTCTAGGATTCTCCCTTACTCTACGGTAATGTCTTCACCGTTGAACCACTTTTCACTAATCTCTTTCATGGTACCATCGGCAAACATATCGCGCAGTGCAGCGTTGACCTGCTCACGGAGCTCATCGTCATCTTCATGGAATCCAATGCCCATGACTTCACTGCGAAGTACAGATCCTACGAGCGTAAGCTTGTCACCCTCTTTCAGCTGGGTGATGGCATTCAAGCCGACAATTCTGTCAGTCAGGACACCGTCAACACGACCGTTGAGCAGTTCGATCAAGGTCTGGTTGTCATCTTCATAAAGTTTGACTTTGGTGCCGAGTTCCTTTGCATCGTTCTCAAAGGTGGTACCAGTTACAAGGCCAATGGTATGATTGCTAGTAAGGTCATCAACTGAATTGATTCCGCTGTCCTTCATGGCAATCAACTGGGGGGGTCCACTGTAATAGTAAGGAATGGAGAAGTCGATAACTGCCTCGCGTTCCTCTGTGATTCCCATGCTGCCCAGGATACCGTCATAGCGCTTTGCTCTAAGGCCTTCAACAATACCATCCCATGCGGTGGCAACATACTTCAGTTCTTTATCCAGGCGGCTGGCAATCTCGGTAGCAACATCAACATCAAAACCAATGATATCACCATCTTCTGTCATGTAGTTGAATGGAGGGTATCCACCAGAACCTGAGAAGGTAATGGTATTATCAGTTTCCTGTTGAGCTGTGCGACCAAGGCAGGAAGCGAAATCAGTAACATCAATCCAATAATCAGCAACTTTCGATACAATTTGTTCGTATTTTTCAAAATAAACTCCTTTGAAAAAAAATGATATAGAATTGTAACAATGATTAGCTTATTAGCACAACTGTAAAACAGCTATTTCTTTACCCTTAATGCTTTGTGTGTTTTTATGTATTATAACATGGTATGCTATAACTGGTTTCCTTGGTGTACTTTACTCTTGATTAAAGAAAAAAAAGAATGCTATAAATTATAACATGGTTTCGAGATTATCACGCCCAAAAGTCATAGAAATTGTCAATAAGAAGAATCGTGTTACGTATTTATACGAGGACCAGTACTACTGGGACCCAGATAAAAAGCAGACCCGACATAAACGCCGTTGCATCGGAAAACTTGATGTAGTAACAGGTGAACCAATCTATAACCCTGCATATAAGCAAGAACTGGAGAGCCAGGGAGCGGAGACTATTAAAGCAATTCCCACGTTCCGTCGCTATGCGTTTGAGCAATTGCAGGAAGTGGTTGAGAAGGAGCTCTCGCTGGGAGAGTGGATGCAGCCACTTATGAGCAAAGAGAAGATAGAAAAGCTCCTTCATCTTGCTTGGTACCTAATCTGTTCAAACAATCCCTTGAGCTATGCTACTCAATGGAGACAGGGAATATATAAGAGTGTAGAGAGCCTGTTTGAGATGCAGGGAATCCTCCGCTCCCTGGATGCAGAGTTCCTCAGGCTCTGGCAGCAACGCTGTTTGGAAAATTTTGATGAGAATTCCAGCGAAATCATTTTCGACCTATGTAGTACAGCCAGTTATCAAAACCATAATCCATTCCTGCAGTATGGGTACAATCGCGATATTGAGGCCTTGGAACAGAATACAATCATCTTACTTGCACATGGAGATACCCATCTCCCATACTCTTTCCAGATTCTGGATGGGACCATGCTGAGCAGTAAGACCATCGCGAATGTGATGGATACGCTGGAAATGGATACTGATACGGTACTGATGCTTAATCGAAGATATTTCTCCGTCCCCCCAGGATTCAGGAGTTGGTTGAATTAGGCTATCAGTTTATTATCCGCATCCCAACGAGAAAAAGATGGTTGGAACAGTTTATTGAAAAACATCGTGATGAAATAGTTGAAGGAACAGCGCTCTATGATTGCAAGGGTAGGGAACTGAGAAGTCTGAGTCTTTCCGCACCCTTCCTGGAGGAAGAGTCGCTCACGATCCACCTCTATTATGATGAGCAGTGGCGGGAGAATCAGCGAAGCAATCTGCTCTCCTGCTAGGGAGGTGTAAACGGGAATTGGAGTTTGAAGTTCCACTCGAGGAGCATGCTCGATTGTATGAGACCTATTTCAAGGTACGGAAGCGCCCCCCCAATGGAAGCAATAGGGTGAGTTTGAGTCGTGACCCGCTGAGAACCTTTGAGGCTTCTCAGGCAGGTTTTGGGCCGTGATCACAAACACGGAGCTTTCAGCAGAACAAGCCCTTGCCAAGTATGAACAGCGAAATGACTTTGAGCATCGGTTCAATAACCTCATGAACCAGGAAGATTGCAGGGTATTGCACATCCAGTCCCCCCCCAGTATTTTCCCGGTAGGGTCTTTCTCCAACTAATCTCAGAGATCATACGGCAGAAACTATTGCAGAAACTGGAGGATACCGATTACAGCTTGAGCCAGGCGCTTTTCACTGTAATGGATATTCAGGAAGTAACATTCAGGGAGAATGATACTCCTTATCGGAGTGAGCTGGATGAACAAGAGAAGGAACTTCTTGGAAAATTGGGTATCGATTTCGATGAAGAAGCATAAGAGGGTGCCTGCTAATCTTCAATATATTCAAACAAGTCGCCGGGTTGGCATGCAAGATTCTTGCAGATGGCTTCCATCGTTGCCAAGCGGACGGCACTGATTTTCCCTGTCTTGAGGTTAGAAAGGTTGGCCAAAGTGATACCAACCTTCTCTGATAGTTCAGTAAGTGACATCTTTCGATCGGCTAGCACTCTATCGAGGCGTATGATTATGGGCATAATGTGTACCTATACCGTTTGTTCATATTCGTTCTGCAGATGCAGAGCTAGGTGAATACTTTTCCCAAAGCCAAAAGGGCTAAGGCATACAGTACTTCAGATGTAATGGGGGGGGTGAAGCTGAAGTGCAGTAATTCATGAGCAGCCGGTCCCGCAAGTTGCAGGAAAAGATAGAGATGAAATTGCCTTAGGTAGGTTGCAAGCAACAACAGCAGCCCCCCCATTGAACGAAATGCTTGGGGGGGCAGCAACTCTGTAAAACCATTCTTTTTAGAAAGGGAAACTACTGCTTTTCTTAGAAAGAAGAGAAAAAGAAGTGATAAGAAGAGGGTAATCACCACCACTAGAGAATAGATGCTATATATACCTGCACTCTCAGCGTGGACAGGAACCGAAAATTGTAGTCCATTCTGCATCAAGACCGGTAGGGTGACCTGGGAAGCAGATCCGGTTATGGGTGCAATGATAAGATACGCAGCTAGGACAACGAGTGCTATACTGCCAAGATGATGCTGATGGTAAGTAATACCAGAATAGGTTTAAGGAATGGATTCTTATAGTTAGTCATATTGTTCTCCATAGAATAAGTATTGATTTACAGATAATATTTATCGTGAAACGATAATAATGTCAAGGTTCCCATCCAAAAAAAATCCAATGATGGGAATTTTGTTGTTTATAAGTAAGAATTCTTCAAAAAGGGAGCTCATGCTGAAAACCGTGGCTGAGAAATAACGGTATGGTGTGATTCACGTTTGAGAGAGTAGTATCTCTCAGAGCAGGGAGTATCCTTCCCCCCCAGCGTCTCAAAGGGCCAATAAAAGAAAAATCCTTTCCTGCTATTACTTAAGCAGAAAAGGATTAGTAAGTGCGGTAAACTGGACTTGAACCAGCACAACCTTTCGGTCACTAGCACCTCAAGCTAGCGTGTCTACCAAATTCCACCACTACCGCATTCTTGAAGTATTGTTCGCTCTTGAAGTGAACGTGCCAACAATACAACAAGGGCGGGGGGGAGCTCGTCAAGCCCTCTTTTAAAAATTGAGTGCAACATTTACGAGAGCAGGCTTTCCGCCTGGTCCAGAAGGGATGAGAAGGTGGAAAGAGCATCCTTTACAGGCTCTTCCTTCTGCATATCGACACCAGCTTTCCGTAGTGATTCAATGGGGGGGTAGAGGCTGCCTCCACTTTGGAGGAAGTTGAGGTACGACTGCCTGTCTTGATCTGTCCCATTGAGCACTTTCTTGCTCAGGGCAATGGAAGCACTTAGTCCTGTCGCATACTTGTAGACATAGAACGGACTGTAGAAGTGAGGTATCCTCAATCCTTCCAGGTCGCTCTCCTCTGCAAAGGACACCGCGTCCCCCCCGAAGTACAGCTCCAGTAGCTTGCGGTATTCACTTCTCAGCAACTCGAGGGTTATCGGTACACCTTTTTCTGCTTCCCTGTGGATGATCATCTCATACTCACCAAACATCGTCTGCCTGAAGAGCGTGGCTACGATATCATCAATCTGCTTGCCAATGATATAGGCCTTCATCCGGTCGTCGCTGGCATGGTCAATCAAGTACTTGGCGAGAAGTTGCTCATTGAACGTTGAGGCAACCTCTGCTCGAAGATGGTGTAGTCATAATGGAAGTAGGGATTGTTCTTTGCACTGTAATGGCTGTGCATTGAGTGACCCCCCCCTTCGTGGGCTACTGTAAAGACATCACGCAGCACGTCCTCCTTGTAGTTAAGGAGAATATAGGGTTTGCTGGTAAATGTACCGCTGCTGAATGCTCCGCTGCGCTTGCCCTTGTTCTCATAGCGGTCAACCCATCTGTCTTTTGTCAGCCCATTTGTGATGGTCTGCACATACTCACTACCTAGCGGAGCAAGTGCTTTTCCAATCATGGATACCGCTTCCTCATAGGGGGGGGTTTCACTTGTTATACTTGATCAGGGGGGGAACATAGACATCCCAATGGGAAAGCTTTTCCAAGCCGAGGAGTTTTGCCCGCATCCTGTAGTAGCGATGGAGGGTAGGTAGTGCATCATGCACGGCTTTGATCAGGTTGTCATATACTGAAACCGGTACATTGTCCGGGAATAGGGCCATTTCTCTGCAACTATCATACCCTCGCGCTTTTGCTCTGAAGATATCTTGTTTTACTTGGCCTTCATACAGTCGTGCGATGGCATGTTTGCTCTTGTCATACACCCCCCCATAGAACTGCTTGTATGCTCGCTCCCTTATACTTCTATCCTCTTGCATCAGGAAAGAACTCAAGGAGCTCTGGGTTAAAGGTTTTCCATCGATCTCTCCAAAGTCAAAGTCAACATTGGTAAGATCGCTGAATGTGGAACGTGGAGTAGATGCTACTTCACTTTGGAGAGCTAGAAGGCGTTCCTCACCCTCAGTGAGTACATGTGCCTTGAATCTACGTGCCTTCTCTATGTAAACACGGTAAGGAGCAAAGTCCTTATCCTTAAGGTATCCCTCGATGGTTTCATCCTCAATACTGAGTAGCTCAGGATCGAAGAATGCCATAGCTGCAGAGAGTTGACTCAAGAAATTGGCAGCAAGACTATATCGTTTGACGTTGGTGTTATCAGAAGCATCGGATGCATAGCCCAGGAATGCCCAGTTGTAAATCCTTTCTACAAGAATACCCGTTTCTTCATACCATCTCATGGTTTCCAGAAACGATTCTTTTCCCTTCACGAGGGTTCCCTTCAAACCAGTAGCCTCCGCGATACGCTGTTTCAGCGTCTCTGTTGCAGCTTCCCACGCTGCAGCATCTGCAAAGAGACTGCTAAGGTCCCAGGTATTCTGTTCAAGTTGTTCTTCTCGTGTCTGTATACTCATGAAATATCTCCTAACAATGTAATCAAGTGATGGGAGGCCTTACCGCGGTGACTATAGCGATCTTTCTCTGACTCAGACAGCTCAGCCATGGTTTTTCCTGCTTCCTTCACGATGAATACGGGGGGGTCGTAACCAAATCCACCTTCACCGAAGCTCTCTTTTGCAATGAATCCTTCTACAGTCTCACAGAAGATGAACTCTCTTCGCCTGTCCATTAAAAATGCCAAAGCACACACAAACTGTGCGCCTCTTTCTTCTTTCTTTTCAAGGTGAGCCAAGTTTTTCAACAGGAATTCGTTTCTCTCCCCCCACTTTCCAGCATTCTCCCAAATGTTTCCAGGCCGTATCGAGCAGTCCTGACGCCTGGTCGACCTTCCAGTGCATCGACGCAGAGACCTGAGTCATCGGCAAGGATCTTGTAACCCTCTGGTGCCTGGGAGGCGAGTGCCCTGGCTTTTCCTAGTGCATTTTCAGTAAAGGTTTCTGCCTCTTCCTCAAAGTCAAAATCAATACCCAACTCTTTTGGGAGTACGATGGTATGGCCGATGAGGATTCTGGAAAATTCCTCTTTCTTATGCTCATTATTTGATGCCAACAGAATATTCATGTTCCTAAAGATACTCATTGTCAGAAACTTCGTCCATATATTGTGTGAGTACACGTTTCATGTAGTGAACTGAGCTGTCAATGGTGCCTTTTGGGATATGCAATAATTTACCTAATTGATAGTGACTTAAGCGAAACTCCATCTTCCTGATCTGATTTGCTTTTGTCTTATACACCCCCCCAATGGTCCAGTCTCTCAGCGTTTCTAGTCGCTTGATTGCTTTTTCATCAATCTCTGTTTGTAAATTACCCTCAATCTCAAGCAACCTCCTGAAGTGTCGGTTACTCGTAGCAATGAACTCCTCTCTGCATCGCTCCTTTTCTTCCAGCATAAGGTTTGTAGTGTTGAGAAATAGGCTGAGTAAATGTGAATCAACCTCAAGAATGTCTGCAAGCTCTTCTAGAAGATATTGGTTGGCAAGCCAGGGGGGGAGAGGGTAAGCACGATCAGAAACCGTTTTCTGTTTACGGGAGTTGAAATTTCCTGTTTCAGACGCTGGAGCTGGGCATTAGGTATTTTGTGGCTGGCTTTACGTTCATACAGTAGACGATTGAATAGCTCTGGAAGTGTTTCCATCTGTGAAACCAGAAGCTCTTTGAATGTTGTATAGGTGGCTGTTTCAGCCGATAGCTCTGGTTCTTTCCAGGCCTGTGGATTGTGATATCGTTCGCTTTCGTAGATTAGTCTTTCTTTTACAATATTTACTTTCTTTTGGGTGATAAAGTATTTTGCGCGTTTACGCACTACTTGGGTAAGGTATCCAATGTAGGAAAGCCTGCCAATTCTATACGTGGTAATATAGTAGTCTATTGTTTTGTAGCAGTATAGCAGAAATTCACTACAATCTTCTTCCTCAAGTAAACGAAGATGGTAGGGAAGGGAATAGAGGATTTGTTGTGTTTTGCTGTGTATAGTGCGATATAGTGCGGTGTTTGACTGATCCTTTTGGTAGCGTACCACCTGATCCGTCAGTTTTTTTTGCTCTCTTTGGTAGAGAGCGGTAGCCATTGCATGGGTGCCTCCTTGTGGGATGATGCACATACCCATGCAATGTGTATGCCAAGTTATGCTTTCAGCATAGCCTCGACAGCTTCCAGAAGTAGTCTCTTTGCCTCTTTGATCGGTTTGTTGACAGTGGCTCCAGCTGCTTTCTTGTGTCCACCGCCGCCAAAGGTTTCGGCCAAGGCTCCAACATTGATACTGCTTTGATGCGAGGAACGGAACCCGATTTCGGTCTTTTCACCTTCAAGTTCCTTGAAGAAGAGTACCACCTCGACTCCCTGCACTGAGAGCAACATCGTGTAAAGGGAATCGCTTGGCTTGTCGGTGGTGATGTACTGCTTGTTGTCTTCAAGACAACTGGTAGAGATCATCACCTTACCATCAAACAAGCTTTCACTACGATCGATGAGCTTGCAAGTACTTGATATACCCAAACTTTTCCCACCCGTCATACGGTCATTCATTACATTGGGGGGGGAGACCCCCCCTAAATCGACAAGCTCTGCAGCTAGGCGAAGCGTCTCTCCACGGTATGCATTGATGAATCGGAAAAATCCGGAATCTGTTGCAAAACCAAAGAAGAGGTGCTCCGCTATCTCCTGGGAGATCTCAACATCCAAAGCCTTGTAGAGTTGCATGATGATCAACGTTGTTGATACCGAACGAGGTACAATGTAGCGATAGGTGCCAAACTGCTCGCCACTACTGTGGTGGTCAAACACTACAGAGGTAAGTCCCTCAATCTCCTTTGCAAGGTGACCGATACGTTCTGGTGAACTGCAGTCAACCACTACAATCAGGGATCCCTTTGTTTCAGGTCTTGGTCAATATGATTCAGGAAATCAGAGCGGAGATGGGAAATTTCAGAGCGATCGAATGGACCAGCATTCGCCATATGAACTGTTTTCCCCCCCATCTTCAGGAGCATGGAGTTCATGGCCATCTGACTGCTTAGGCAATCCCCCCCATCGGGACTGACATGACCGATGACGACAAACTCCTCTCGATTTCTCAACAATGCAAGAATTTCTTCCTCAATTGGGGGGGGATAACTGAACATTTCACGCTCCACGGATAACCTCAGGTTGTTCTCCATTTATGACACATTCTCGACCTATTATTACCTGTTTTACCTGCTTGATGGAAGGAATGTCATACATAATTCCCATCATCACGTTCTCTACTATGGAGCGGAGTCCGCGGGCACCGGTCTTCTGTTCAAAGGCTCTCTCAGCAACGGCTTCAACAGCATCACTCTTGAATACGAACTCAATACCATCCAGACGGAATGAAGCTTCATACTGGCGGATAATGGAGTTCTTGGGTTCAAGGATAATCCTCATCAAGTCATTCTTGGTAAGATTGTCCAAAGCAACATGAATGGGAAGTCTTCCAATGAATTCTGGGATCAATCCGAACTTCACCAGATCGTCGGGAAGCAGCTTGCTGTACAAAGTATGCAAGTCCTTGTCCTGGGCATTGATGATGCTCGCCCCCCCAAATCCCATGGCATGGGAGGAGACGCGTTTCTCAATGACCTTGTCCAGTCCTACAAATGCTCCACCACAGATAAAGAGGATATTCCGTGTATTGATCTTCAACATTTCCTGGTTGGGGGGGTGTTTACGTCCACCCTGTGGAGGAACCGAAGCATCGGTGCCTTCGATGATCTTCAGCAGAGCCTGCTGGACACCTTCACCACTGACATCACGGGTAATGGAAGGGTTTTCTCCCTTCTTTGCAATCTTGTCGATCTCATCGATGAAGATAATTCCGAATTCAGCTGCCTTGATATTGTCATTTGCATTCTGGATAAGCTTGAGCAGAATATTCTCTACATCTTCGCCAACATATCCTGCCTCGGTGAGTGTGGTAGCATCAGCGATAGCGAAAGGAACCTGCAACTTCTTTGCAAGCGTGGAAGCAAGCAAGGTTTTTCCTGTACCGGTGGGTCCCACCATGAGGATGTTCGACTTGTCCAGCTCTACACCTTGTTCAGCTATCTGCTTCTGATATTTAACCCTCTTATAGTGGTTGTACACTGCAACCGCGAGTACTCGTTTTGCATCTTCCTGCCCGATGACGTACTCATCCATGTACTCCTTCAATTCCTGAGGGGGGGTAGGGATGTGTTCAGGTAGACCGACCACTTCCTCCTGGAAGCTCGGGTCTCCTGCAAGCATATCATTACAGACCTTGATGCACTCATCACAGATGGCAACACCAGGTCCGCTTATCAATCGCTTGACCTCATCTTGGCTTTTTCCGCAGAACGAGCAGACTTTTGCATTTCTTGCCATTACTAACTCCTTCTCATAACGCTGTCGACGATGCCATAGGAGACAGCATCATCACTACCAAGGAAGAAATCTCGTTCAACATCTTTGGCGATCTGCTCATAAGTCTTATGGGTATGTCTCGCGATGATGTCAATAGTCAGATTCTTTATACGACCAATCTCCTTGGCATGGATGGAAATATCGGATGATTGGCCTTCAACTCCGCCCCCCCAGGCTGATGGATCATGACCCGTGCAGAGGGAGAATGAAACGCTTGCCTTCCTGTCCGGCACAAAGGAGCAAAGCACCCATGCTTGCTGCTTGTCCCATACAGATGGTTTGTATGTCACTATGCAGGTATTGCATGGTGTCATAGATAGCCAAACCAGCGGTTACTGAACCTCCGGGGGGGCTGTTGATGTACAGGCTGATGTCCTTTGTTGGGTCTTCAGACTCAAGGAACAACATCTGCGCCACAACCAGGTCGGCTGTTGCATCATTGATCTCACCATCGAGGAAGATGATGCGGTCTTTGAGCAGGCGACTGAAAATATCATAGGCTCTTTCGCCTACACCTGACTGTTCTACGACCATCGGTATGTTGGATTGCATCCTTTCGGGATGGGTATTCATGGTAAAAGCCCCCCCCTTTGGTAGCTTGGATTAAAAAGGCGGAACCAGTGAGGAACCGCCTTTTCACACACTATGCACTCTTGAGCATCTACGGCTTATGCGCCGTAGGTTTCGCTCATAAACGTCTCGTAAGCGACTTCCTCGCCTTCCTCAAACGTGTTGTTCTCCTGCAAGAACGGTGCAATCTTCTGGAAGCGCAAGTCATCCTCGATCATGGTGCGGTAATAATCCCGCTGTGCCTGATCGGTGATTTCCTTCAGCTGCTCTTCCACAACCTTGTTCACCTCTTCTTCCTCAACTGGGAACTCTTCGGCTTCCTTGATCTTCTCCATGATCAGCTGGATGCGCAGTGACTTTGCAGCAGCCTCTCTCCAAGGGGGGGCGGTAATATCTTCCTTGGTTTGGTTCTGGAACTTGAGGAATTGCAGAATCTGTTCTTCGCTCAGGCCGATTTGCTGGATATAACGCTTCCAACTCTGCTCGACTTCCATATCAATCATGCTCTGGGGGGGAACTGCGATGGTAGCCTTCTCAAGGAGAGCCTCACTCAGTGCATTCAGCTTTTCATTCTCAAGCTTTGCATCGAGGGCACCCTGTAGCTTCTCGCGGGTTGCCTTAACCAGGTCGTCAACAGTCTTGTACTCTTCCTTGACATCCTGTGCAAACTCATCATCGAGCTCAGGGATATCGCGGAATTTCACGCTCTGGACATTCACCTTCAGGGTGATGGTCTTTCCAGCATACCCCCCTCAACAGTTGAGTCCTCTGCGTAGGTCTTGGAGAATGTTTTCTCTTCACCACTCTTCATACCAACGACATCTTCATCAATCTGGTAGAAGTTGGTTGTGCTGCCCAAGGTGAAAACGAACTCTTTGCGTTCGGTTCCAGGAACCTCGTTCTTCTCTTCATCAAGCTCAACGTAGTCGAGTGTGACAATGTCACCCATCTCAGCAGCGCCATCCTTGTCGATGACCATAGCATTCTGCTCACGGAGCTTGTCGAGTTCAGCATTCACTGCCTCGTCACTCAGTGCTACCTTGGGTAGGTAACCTTCAAGCCCTTGTACTCTGGGGGGGTCTCGAAGATGGGCATGATGTCGTAATGTACGGTGAAGGTGATGTCCTTGTTGGCCTCAAAGGGGGGGAGAAGGGTCTCTTCGTCCTGGAGTTCAGGGGGGGTGCTGAAGGAGAGCGGCTTATACTTGTCTTCAACATCAGTCAAGGCTTCCTTCAATGCGTCTTCGATGGTATTGAATGTACTTTCCTCACGAATCGCCTTACCAAACTTACCTTCCAGAACGGATACAGGGACTTTGCCCTTTCTAAAACCCTTGATCTGGACATCCGCAGCATACTTTTTCAAAGCTGCCTGGTAGTCATTTTCGATGGTGTCAGCGGTCACAGTGACCGTCAGTGCGACGGAGGAGTTTTCCAATTCTTTGATACTCTTATCAGCGATCATCCTATGTTCATCCTTTTTGGTCCTCTCTTTTGGACCAAGTATATCCTTAGGCAAAGCCCTTTGTTGCAATGTAATCCTGCTAAGTATACATAAACAGTTGATTTTCGACCACCCTGTCAGCAGGATTCTTGCAAAAACCTTTTACCCGAAACACATTGTATATAGCAACTTTTTTTGGCTTTGGTCTAGGGGGGGAATGAGCGTAATTATACAATTGCCAGCATATAGCCACTCTGCTACCATATGTATGAGGTGTCTAGGAATGACCATTATTTGTTATCCAGCTTGTTCCACATGCAAAAAAAGCCGTCGCCTTCCTTGATTCGAGGCAAGCGGCGTATACCTACCGTGACATCAAGAAGGACCGTCCAAACAAAGCGGAGCTTCTTGATTTCTTTAAACGAAGCAATGTTCCCTTGAAGCGCTTTTTCAATACCAGCGGTCAGCTGTACCGGTCCCTGAATCTGAAAGACCGACTCCCACAGATGAACGAAGAAGAGATGCTCAGCCTCCTCTGTAGTGATGGGATGCTGGTAAAGCGACCTCTGCTGGTCTCCGATCAGTTTGTACTGGTCGGATTCAGGGAACAGGAGTGGGAGGATCATCTAAGCTGATAATTACAGTTCCCTGACCATCAGAAGTAAATCCTCGTAATACCCCCCCTCACGGTAGCGGAAACCGCGGGGGGGAATCATGCCAATTTCTCGAAACCCATGGTGTTTGTAGAGGGGGGGAATGGCCCTTGTATTGCTTGCCACGACTTCCAGTTCCATTTGTTCGAATCCTCCAGACGGGCAGCAGAGAGCAAGGTTTTCATCAACAGGGAACCGATGCCTTTCCCCCCCTGTTGATCCGTAGCAACAGAAATTCCGATTTGGCAGCGATGTGCCATTTTGTACGCCAACCCCCCCAAGGGCGAGAAATCACAGAGAGCAACCAAATCGTCATCGATAAAACCACCCAGCATCAACCTGTTCTGGGATTTGGCTGCATTTTCCAGGAATTTGGTCTCGTCCTCTACACTGATATTCCACTCATCACCGTAACGGGCAAGATATGGACTATCAGTGTACATAGCTTTCATGTACTTGACCGCCAGGGAGGCATCAGAAGGCTCAAGCGGTCTGATAGTGAGCGTACGGGTGTCAGGAAGTTGGTGTATTTCAGGTTCTCTGTTCATGGACCAAGCATAACAGTGTCACTTTCTGTATGGCAAGCTGGACAGCTTGGTTTCCTAGGAATTGGACAGCAATTTTTCGATGTCTGAGGAGGGAAGAGGTTTGTAGAACAGGAAGCCCTGGATGAAATCACATTCCTGTTCCTTGAGGAAAAGGAGTTGTGCTTCCGTTTCCACACCCTCAGCAAGTACTTTGAGCCCTAGATTTTTTGCAAGCTGGATAATGCTCTTGATGATTGCTTGGTCTTTGTGGAAATTGCTGCTGATTGCTCGGACAAACTCGATATCAATCTTGATTACATCGATGGGGGGGAAGGTCCGTAATCTGCTGAAGGATGAGTATCCGGTTCCAAAGTCATCAATCGCTATCGAAATTCCCAACTCCTTGATCTTTCGGAGTTGTTCCATGATGAACGGTTCATCCTGGAATGCAATACTCTCGGTAATTTCAACCTCAACGATTTGAGGAGGGGGGGTTTGTGTTTCTTCAAGGATTGCAGCCATCTTCTCTACCATGGAGGGATCGCGAAGCTGAGTTAGAGAAATGTTGATGCTGATGGAAAGCTCGGTTTTTGCCCATTCCTGGAATTGTTTTATTTGATGGCATGCAGTTCTCATTACC
>JDSH01000099.1_pt1 | contig 29824 bp, 51 predicted proteins | sample 199451 | NCBI WGS metagenome assembly JDSH01 (sample SAMN02584198, study PRJNA231836) | bioreactor metagenome | isolation source: continuous culture bioreactor electron acceptor NO2- transfer2 day 38 after... | place: Germany: Bremen | reverse complement strand
CCGCCGCTTTCGCTTCCGTGGGATAGTCATTGATTCAACAAATCGCTTCGAACAAAAGCCCGATCAACGACGCAAGCCCGCTACTTTCCTTGGAACACGGCTTCCCTTCTTTCCAGGAACGACTGGATTCCTTCTTTGACATCTTCGCTGGCCATAACCGGGCGCAGTTCCGGGAACAGACGTTCCTTGGCCGCTTCCTGGCCTTCGGACACGGCAATCTTGGACGATTTCAGGCTGCCCTGAACGCCTAACGGAGCCGCTCTGGCAATCTTCTCGGCGATTTCCATGGCTTTGTTGAGCTGTTCGCCGGGTTCCACCAGTTCCTGAATCAGGCCCCCCCACTGGTAAGCCTGTTCCGCGGTCCATTCATCACCAGTGAGCAGGTAGCGCTGGGCGTTGCCCCCCCAACCGATTTCGCGCTGCAGGCGAATCGTGGCGCCACCGCAGGCGAAGATGCCGCGTTTCACTTCCAACTGAGCGAAGCGGGTGCCTTTCGCGGCCACGCGGATGTCGGTGTTGAGCATCATCTCGACGCCACAGGTGAAGCAGATGCCCTGGGCGGCGAATACCACGGGTTTGGTGAGGCTATCGCCGGTAATGTCAAAGGGGGGGTCGAGTTCGCCTTCGCCGGGTTCAATGCCTTTACCGTTGGCGAACACGCCAGCCCAGTCATCCAGTTGCAGGCCGCTGGTGAAGTGGTCACCTTCAGCGTACATCACTGCCACGCGCAGCTCCGGATCGTTCTGGAGCTGGTAATAGGCGGCAGCGATTTCGTGGTACATGGCCCGGTTCATGGCGTTCATTTTTTTCCGGGCGATTCAGTCCGATCAGCAAAATATGATTTTTCTTATCAACATTTACCAGAGCCATTGCGCTTTCCTTTCATGTTTTCTTGTCAACAGGCTATGCCCATGTGCGGGCGCGAACGGCTGGGAGTCTTTCAGGGACCGTCTTTGGCCATGGATGGCCAAAGTCGAGCGCACATGGACGTGCTCGTAGCGTGTCCCTGAAAGGACTCCCAGCCGATCGTGCCTGCTCTCAAACCAGCAGGCTACATCAAGAACAAAAGCACCAAACTCAGAACCAATCAGCCTTCATATTCAGGCACGTATCATCCTGATTCCGCAGCAGCACCAGATCCTGAGCCACGGTGGGTAATTCCCAGTGGAAGAAGTACTGGGCGGCCTGCAGTTTGCCCTGGTAGAAGTTGCGTTCGCTGTCGCTGTTGGCAGACCCCCCCAGTGCGTGGGCTGCGGCATTGGCCTGCCGCAGCCACATCCAGCCACGATAATGTGGCCGAACAGGTGCAGATAGCAGCTGGCGTTGGCCAGGGTTTTGTCGACTTCGCCGCCCATCAGGGATTTACCCAGGCTCTGGGTGACTTTTACCGCCTGCTGCAAAGTCTCACTCAGAGACAACGCCCACTGCTGGCAGCGCTCAGTGGTGGCCGCCTGCAGATCCACCTGCATTTCCTGCATCAGCAACTGCAGGCCGTGGCTCTGGTCCTGCCAGATTTTACGGCCCAGCAGGTCCAGAGCTGGATGCCGTTGGTGCCTTCGTGGATGGGGGGGTTCAGGCGGTTGTCGCGCCAGCACTGCTCGACCGGGTATTCGCGAGTGTAGCCAGCGCCGCCGTAGACCTGGATTGCCAGATCGTTGCTTTCGGACCGTATTCCGAGGGCCAGGCTTTGATCACCGGGGGGGTAAGCAAATCCAGCAGCTTGCCGGATTCCATTCGTTTCTGCTCATCCGGGTGGGTGTGCTGATCATCCATCAGACGGGCGCCGTAGAGGCAGAGCGCCAGGCCGCCTTCGCTGTAGGCCTTCTGGGCCAGCAGCATGCGGCGTACGTCCGCGTGGTCGATGATGGGTACTTGAGGGCTTTCCGGATTCTTTTCGCTGGCCTTGCGGCCCTGCAGGCGGTCCTTGGCGTATTCCAGGCTGTGCATGTAGCCCCCCCGATAGCCGATCACAGCGGCGCCAAAGCCAACGCCGATGCGGGCTTCGTTCATCATCTGGAACATGTACTTCAGGCCCTGATGGGGGGGTTCACCTACCAGGTAGCCGTGGCAGGGGGGGGCATCATCGCCGAAGCTCAGGGCAGTACTGGTAGTGCCGCGATAGCCGAGTTTGTGGATCAGGCCGGCGAGGCTGACGCCGTTGCGGTCGCCCGGGTTGCCGTTCTCGTCCACATGGAATTTCGGGACGATGAACAGGGAGATGCCTTTTACGCCCGCCGGTGCGCCTTTGATTTTCGCCAGCACCATGTGAACGATATTTTCGGTGATGCTCTGCTCGCCACCAGAGATGTAGATTTTGGCGCCTTTGATCAGGTAGTGGCCGTCGTCGGTGGGCGTGGCGGAGGTGCGGATGTCTGCCAGGCTGGAGCCGGCGTGGGGGGGCTCGGTCAGGGCCATGGTTCCACTGTAGCGGCCGCTGAGCATATTGGACAGGAATTTGGTCTTCTGTTCGTCGTTGCCGAATACACGAATCAGGTTGGCGGCGGCGGTGGTCAGAAACGGGTAGCCGGCGGTGCCGGGATTGGCGGCGGTGAAGAAGCCGTTGCAGGCCGCCATGACGGATTCCGGCAATTGCATGCCGCCGAGGTCGTAGTCGTATCGGCCAGCGAGGAAGCCGGCTTCGGCGTAGGCATCGAAGGCCTGTTTGACGTCCGGGAGCATTTCTACCTGCCGTTGACGAATTTGGGTTCGTCTTTGTCGGCGGCGCTGTTGTGGTTGGCGAATTTTTCTTTCGCCATTTTGTCGGCGGTTTCGATGACGGCGTCGAAGATTTCTTTGCTGTGTTCGCTGAAGCGCTCGCGCTGGATGAGGGATTCGGTGTCCATCACCTCATAAAGTTGGAATGCAAGGTCGCGGCGGTCTATCAGGGTGTCGGTCATTCTTGGTCTCCTGTTGATTGGTCATAGCGTCTCATAACGGCTATGGTTGTTGGAATTGTCATTTCTGACTTATTTTTGGTTGAATCCGCCACCACCTAGTGGTGACTGACGCCCGGCAGGAGGTGTGGGGGGGGAGCTTTCCGGGAGACGCCGTGAACCCATCCATGGGGGGGGCTTGAGCGCAGCTTCCCTGCTGCGCACACTCCCTGAAAGCTCCCCCCCACACCTCCCGCCTACTTCAGCATCGGCTGATCAAGCTTCACACAACCACGGAGCATTCCTGCATTGAAAACCGTCACCATCATCGGCTTTAATGGAGCTCTGGCCAGCGCCATCACCGGTATGATCGACCTGTTTCGCCTGGCCGGGGGGGTGACCTGGGCCCGAATTCATGGCGAGCAGCCGACGGCATGGTTCAGAACCCGGCTGCTGACCGAGGATGGCGAGCCCTGTCGATGCATCAATGGCGTGACCCTGTTGGCGGATGGTTCCTGGCAGGATATTGACGAACTGGGTGCCGATGACCTGCTGATTATTCCGACCATTGGTGCACCCATTGATGAAGTTCTGCAAACCAACCCCCCCCTCCTGATTCAGTGGCTTTCAAAGTTTCAGACTGCGACGCCCGGCGATGTTCGGGTGGCCAGTAACTGTACCGGCGCGTTTTTGTTGGCGGCGGCGGGGGGGTTACTGGACGGTCGGGAGGCCACCACACACTGGGGGGGGTTTGGTGAACAGTTCAGACGGCAGTTTCCGGCTGTAAATCTCCATGCCGACAAGCTGGTCACGGTTGATGGCCCTGTGGCCTGCGCCGGGGGGGGTGGTATGGCCTGGTGGGATCTGGGGGGGGTGTATCTGGTTGAGCGGCTGGCAGGTGCGCAGGTGGCCCGGGAGTTGGCGAAGGCGTTTGTGATTGACGCCGGGCGCACGAGCCAGGCTCCTATAGCGTGCTGCAGACCAAGCGATACCATTCAGACACGGTGGTTCACCAGGTTCAGGATTGGCTGGAGGTGCATTTCAGAGAGCCGGTTTCATTGCCAGAGCTTTCCAGCTTCGCCGGATTGTCCGAGAGGTCGCTGTTACGTCGGTTCCGGCAGGCGACAGGGGGGGATTCACCGTCCAGCTATCTGCAGCTACTCCGTGTGGAGGAGGCTCGCCGGCTACTCGAATCCTCAACGGGAGGGCTTGAGTCGGTCACCCGGGCTGTCGGATACGAGGATGTGAGTTCGTTCAGCCGGCTGTTTCGTCGGCATACGAAGCTTTCACCGGGCGCCTATCGGGCGAAATTCGGCCGATAGTATGGTGTTACAGGTCACAATTCAGTCTTTGGTAGTGTTTCTGTGGCGCGGGTTATGCATCAAACTGTCTTGTAGGCGATTTTTTGCCGCTGTACGTAAATAATCTTGACAGTATTAACCCTTCGGGGGGGGAGGTCGTTTCCATGAACGCACCGTTGAAGCAGAGCCGGGCCGATGTACTTAACCGGCTATACGATATGAAGCGCAAGCAGCTCGCGCAGGCCAGTCAGCAGGGTAACAGCCTGCGTTGCCAGGTATTGGAAGCCGAAGCAGAGGCGATTTCCAATGCCCTGAAAACCGTTCGATAGCCATTTATCCAGACAACAGCTATCGAACGCCACTTCCGGTCAACTGATGACGTAGCAGGTCACTTTTTAAATGGCTGCCGCGATTTCGGTTCCCTGACGGATGGCCCTTTTGGCATCCAGCTCTTCCGCCACATCAGCACCGCCAATGAGGTGCGCTTTCACGCCTTTATCCGCAAGCTGGTCGAACAGTTCCCGATAGCTTTCCTGTCCCGCGCAGATGATCACGTTGTCCACGGCCAGAACTCTGGTCTCGCCGGTCTTTCCGTCCTTGTCGGTCAGGGTAATATGCAGGCCTTGATCGTCGATTCGATCGTAACGGCAACCCCCCCGGAGCATTTCGACGTCCCGATGCTTGAGGCTGCTTCGATGCACCCAGCCTGAGGTTTTGCCCAGGCCGCCGCCGACTTTGCCGGTTTTACGCTGCATCAAATAGATCTTGCGGGGGGGCGATGGGGGGGTCTGCGCCCGTTCAGCCAGGCCGCCGGGGGGGCCCTCAAACGTGGGATTCACCCCCCCCATTCCGCCTGCCATTCAGCCACACTCACCTGTTCGCCTTCCGGGTGTTTGCCAAAGTCGTGAGTCAGGAATTCACTGACATCAAAACCGATACCACCCGCCCCCCCGATCACAGCCACCGACTTGCCCACCGGTTTGTTGTGGCGTAGTACATCCAGGTACCCAAGCACTTTCGGGTGGTCGATGCCTTCAATCTTCGGTGTTCGTGGTTTGACGCCGGTGGCGATGATCACGTCGTCAAAGCCCTGTTCCATCAGCTCGTCGGCCCCCCCCACACGGGTTCCGAGCCGCAGGTCGATTTCCAGCACATCAATCTGACGCTGAAAATAACGCAGGGTTTCGTAGAACTCTTCCTTGCCCGGAATGCGTTTGGCGTAATTGAACTGGCCGCCAATTTTATCGTCAGCTTCAAACAGGGTCACCTTGTGCCCCCCCCGTTTTGCCGCCGTGGTGGCTGCTGCCAGGCCAGCGGGACCGGCGCCGACCACGGCTACGCGCCTGACAACAGGCGCTACCGTGAGCACCAGTTCGGTCTCGTGGCAGGCGCGGGGGGGGTTTACCAGACAGGAGGCGCGCTTGGCCTGGAACACATGGTCCAGACACGCCTGATTGCAGGCGATACAGGTATTGATCTCGTCGCCGCGCCCCCCCTGTTCCGCCTTGCGGACAAACTCGCTGTCGGCCAGCAGCGGGCGTGCCATGGACACCATGTCAGCCTTACCGGCAGCAAGGATTTCCTCGCCTTTTTCAGGCGTATTGATACGGTTGGTGGTACACACCGGGATGTCCACCTCACCATAGAACTTGGCTGTCACATCCGCAAAGCCGCCGCGGGGGGGTACCGAGGTCACGATGGTGGGAACGCGGGCCTCGTGCCAGCCAATACCCGTGTTGATAATGGTTGCACCGGCTTTCTCGATAGCCTTGCCCAGAGTGACGATCTGCTCCCAGGTCTGGCCGCCTTCCACCAGATCCAGCATGGACAGGCGGTAAATAATGATGAATTCCGGCCCGACCGCCTCACGCATGCGGCGAACGATCTCCACCGGCAAGCGCATTCGGTTTTCGTAAGGCCCACCCCCCCACTTGTCGGTTCGCTTGTTGGTGCGTTCACACAGGAACTGGTTGATAAAATAGCCTTCGGAGCCCATCACCTCCACGCCGTCATAGCCGGCGAACCTGGCCAGCTTTGCAGCATTCACGAAGTCATTGATCTGCCGTTCCACACCTTTTGTCGACAGGGCTCTGGCCTTGAACGGACTGATCGGCGCCTTGGTGGCCGAGGCAGACACAATCAACGGCTGATAACCGTAACGCCCGGCGTGCAGCAGTTGCAGGCAGATTTTTCCGCCCGCTTCATGCACGGCGCCGGTAACATGGCGATGCAGCAAGGCGGTCGCGCGGTTGTTCATGGTTGAAGCCAATGGCGCGAGCTGCCCGACCAGATTGGGGGGGGAAAAGCCCCCCCCGGTTACCATGAGCCCGACACCACCTTCCGCCCGTTCGGCAAAATACCGGGCGAACTTGTGGATATTCCAGAAACGGTCTTCGAGGCCGGTATGCATCGACCCCCCCATCAGCACCCGGTTCTTGAGCTCAGTGAACCCCCCCAGATCAAGCGGTTTCAGCAGGTTGGGATAGGCGTTGGTCATGGCGCACTCTCATCGAATATTTATCGGGAGTATACACTTGATCAATGGCAAGTTGACTTGACCTGACCGACGGGCCACGTATCATCGCATTTCAAGTTTGACTGACGGAGCAACCATGACCGCAAGGTCCTTCGGCTGCATTAGAATCACCGCCCACCCGTTACCGCTGACATCGCGCGGCATCGGGGGGGACGCCTTCCGTATTTCCCGGACCCGCCTGTTTCCTGCTGAATCCACCCTGACCCATGCCGACCCGATCCCGATGCTCATCGTGCACGGTGGCTGGTCGGAGACTAGACTCAGGCAAACACGCCTTTGGTACTCATGTAAAAGAACACCGATAACGAGGTTGCGATGTCGCTACCGCTGGTTGTATTTCTGCCATTTCTGGGGGGGGCTATAGCTGCCCCCCCGCTGTTTGCCCTTGGGGGGGGCGGACAGCGATTGCGATTGCCTCTTCTGTTCCGGCGCTTATTGCCCTGGCTGCCCTGTTCCCGCACTGGGAAACACTGGCCAACGGTGGCACCGTCCTCCAATCCTGGGAGTGGTTACCGGCGATCGGCATTTCCTTCAGCTTCCGCCTCGATGGACTGTCTCTGCTGTTCGCACTGCTGATTCTGATTATTGGCGTGCTGATCATTCTCTATGCCCGCTATTACCTGAAGCCGGCCGAGAATATCGGGAAGTTTTACGCGCTGCTGCTCTGTTTCAAAGGCTCCATGCTGGGCATCGTACTCTCCAGCAATCTCTTGCTGATGATGATTTTTTGGGAACTGACCAGTCTCACCTCGTTCCTGCTCATCAGTTTCTGGAACCACAAACAGGACGCTCGTCGTGGCGCCCGCATGGCGCTGGCGGTGACCGGTGGCGGTGGGCTGGCGTTGCTCGCGGGCATTCTGATCATCGGCAACATTGTCGGCAGTTTTGAACTGGACGATGTGCTGGCCGCCGGCGATATTATTAAAGCCCACGCCATGTACCCCCCCGTCGCCCTGACGCTGGTACTGCTGGGCGCGTTTACCAAGTCTGCCCAGTTCCCGTTCCATTTCTGGCTGCCCCCCATGCCATGCAGGCGCCAACGCCGGTTTCGGCCTACCTGCACTCCGCCACCATGGTCAAGGCCGGCATTTTCCTGATGGCGCGTTTGTACCCGGCATTGGCTGGTACGGAACAATGGTTCTACATGGTCAGTTTTACCGGCATGGCAACTTTGCTGATTGGCGCCTACGTGGCCATGTTCAAGCATGACCTGAAAGGGCTGCTGGCGCACTCCACCGTCAGCCACCTGGGCCTGATCACGCTGCTGTTCGGTATGGGTACCGAGCTGGCGGCGGTGGCAGCGGTATTCCACGTCATCAACCATGCCACCTTCAAGGCCTCACTGTTCATGGCCGCCGGTATTATCGACCACGAAACCGGTACCCGGGACATGCGCCGGATTAACGGCCTGTGGCGATACATGCCCCCCCATACGGCCACTCTGGCATGGTGGCCGCGTCTTCCATGGCCGGGGGGGTTCCGCTGCTGAACGGCTTCCTGAGCAAGGAAATGTTCTTTGCCGAGTCCCTGCAACTGAATCTGCCCGGCATCTGGGCCTGGCTGCCACCGATCGTCGCCACGCTGGCCGGTATTTTTGCGGTCGCCTATTCCGCACGTTTTATTCACGACGTGTTCTTTAACGGCAAGCCCGTCAATCTGCCCATCTACCCGCCCCCCCACGAACCGCCCCCCCGGTACATGAAAATCCCGGTGGAGATCCTGGTCTTCGCCTGCATCATGGTAGGCATGTTCCCGGCGGTATCGGTCGGGCCTCTGCTCTACGCTGCCGCCCACGCCACCCTTGGCGGCGAGGTGCCGGATTATCAACTGGCGGTTATCCACGGGTTTAACCTACCACTGATCATGAGTTTTGCGGCTTTCTTTGGCGGTTTGATCATGTATAGCCAGCGCCAGAAATTCTTTGATTTCCACGCGCGCTTCAAGGAAATTGACGAGAAGGCCGTATTCGAAGCGATCGTACTGCGGATCGTCGACCTGGCGAACGGCTTTACGGCAAGAATCGAGAACGGCTCTCTGCAAAGATACGGCATGCTGCTTGTGGTCAGCGTGCTGGCAGTCGCTGCCATGCCACTGCTGGATCTGGGTATCTTCATTGGTGAGACCGGCCTGAGCCCTGTGGACTGGCCCACGGCCATTGCCGCAGGCGTACTGATCATTTGTGCCCTGTTGACGGCTGCCGTGCACCGGCAGCGATTTTACGCGCTGGTTGTGCTGAGCGTGGTGGGCCTGATCGTTGCACTGGCGTTTGCCCGCTTCTCGGCGCCCGACCTGGCCATGACCCAGTTGTCGGTGGAAGTGGTGACCATTGTTCTGCTCATGCTGGCGCTCTACTACATGCCTGGCTGGACACCCGTGGAAACCCCCCCACTGAAACGTCGCTTCCGGGATATCGCCATCGCGGGTATTGCCGGTATTGGTATGACTCTGGTTACCCTGGCCATGTTGACGCAACCGTTCAGTTCGATTTCCGATTTCTTCCTTGAGAACAGCAAACCGGGCGGTGGCGGCACCAACGTGGTCAACGTCATCCTGGTGGACTTCCGGGGGGGCTTTGATACCCTGGGCGAAATCACGGTTCTGGCGATTGCTGCCTGGCATTTACGCGCTGCTGAAAAATACGCCGCTGACGCCACCACCCAGTGATGGCGAAGGCCATGCCTGGTCCCGGGATGCCTACCCATTAATGCTGCGTTTGATCGCCCGGCCACTGTTGCCGCTGTCCCTGATGGTGTCGGCATTCATCTTCCTGCGTGGCCACAACCTGCCCGGCGGCGGATTTATCGCGGGCCTGATCACCTCGATAGCCCTGATCCTCCAGTACATTGCCAGTGGCATGAACTGGACCCAGGACCGGATTCCGTTCAAATATCACAACGTCATTGGCCTGGGCCTGTTGTTCGCAACCATTGCCGGCGCAGCAGCCTGGCCTTCGGCTATCCGTTCCTGACCTCAACATTCGGCTATATCACCTGGCCGGTAGTCGGCAAGTTCGAGGTAGCCTCAGCACTGGTCTTCGACCTGGGTGTTTATCTCACGGTAATCGGGGGGGCCACCCTGTTGGCGCTGGTGACCATTGGCCGCATATCGCCGCATTCGGCCATCAAGAGCAAGAGGGAGGGCGCGTAATGGAACTTGTCTATGCATTGGTGATTGGTGCCCTGACTGCCTCCGGCGTTTATCTTCTGCTGCGGGCGCGCACGTTCCCCCCCGTGGTGGTTGGCCTGACACTGCTGTCTTATGGGGGGGTAAACCTTTTCCTGTTCTCCACCGGACGGCTGGCTACCGGCAAGCAACCGATTATCGGCACTGCGGAAAGCTATGCCGACCCGCTGCCGCAAGCGCTGGTTTTAACGGCCATCGTGATTGGCTTCGCCATGACGGCCTTTGTGGTGGTGATGTCGCTACGAAACCTTGCGGATAACGAAGATGACCATGTTGATGGCAAACAACCCTATAAATCGCCAGCACCGGAGCAGGAAGACGAGGAGGTAACCGGTAAATGAACCATTGGCTTACCGCTCCGATTCTGATTCCTCTGCTTGGCGGCATTCTGCAGGCACTGATGGCTATGCCCCCCCCATCACGCTGCGCCGGACTCTGGCACTGGCAACCACCGTGCTGATCCTGGTCTCGGCCATAGTCCTTCTGGTGCTGGCAAACGACGGCAGTTACCGCATTTATGCTTTTGGCAACTGGCAGCCGCCGTTCGGGATTGTCCTGGTTCTGGACCGGCTGGCCGCGCTGATGCTGATCATGACCTCCGTTCTGGCCCTGTTCTGCACCTGTATGCCATCGGCGGCGCGACGAGGGTAACCGACAGTTCCACGCCCTGTTCCTGTTCCAGTTGATGGGACTCAACATCGCCTTCCTGACCGGTGACCTGTTCAACCTTTTCGTTGCCTTCGAGGTGCTGCTGATCGCCTCCTACGGCTTGCTGATGCATGGTGGAGGCACCATAAGGACTGTGCCTGGCCTCCACTACGTGGTTCTCAACCTGATCGGCTCGGCGATCTTCCTGATCAGTGTGGGCATGATCTACAGCGTCACCGGCACCCTGAATATGGCAGACCTTGCGGTCAAGGTTCCCCCCCAGGTAACCGGTGAAAGCCTGAATATCGTCAAGGCCGGCGGCATGATGTTGCTGGTAGTCTTCGGCCTGAAGGCCGCCATTCTGCGCTGTGTTTCTGGCTGCCCCCCGTGCCTACTCCAAAGCCACGGCGCCCGTTGCGGCTCTGTTTGCGGTCATGACCAAGGTGGGCATCTACGCCATCTTGCGGGTGTACCCACTGGTGTTTGGCGACGAAGCCGGTGAGCTCGCCAATCTCGGCATGGACTGGTTGTTCCCGATCGCTCTGGCCACCCTGGCCATGGGCGTCATAGGCGCTCTGGGCTCTGGTAGCCTGAAGACGCTTGTGGCCTGGCAGGTAATCATATCCGTGGGCACCCTGCTGGCTCCCATCTCTCTGGGCTCCGAAGCCGGCTTGTCTGCCGCCTTGTTCTATATGCTCAGCACGACCTGGACCGTCGGCGGCCTGTTCCTTGTATCGGAACTGATAGCCAACCAGCGCGGCAGCGCGAATGATCGCATCATCACCGCGCCCAGGATGCATAACCGCACCTTCCTGAGCGTGCTGTTTCTGATCGGTGCCGTTGCCGCCGCCGGGTTACCTCCGCTCAGCGGCTTCATTGGCAAGCTGCTGATTCTACAGTCCATTGAGCCCGGTTTCGAAATGGCCTGGCTCTGGTCAGTGCTTCTGGTTGGCAGCTTCCTCACAATCATTGCCTACAGTCGGCCGGCAGTATTGTTTTCTGGCGAACCGTCGACGGCCACCTGGAAAAGCCGGACCCATTGAATGGTCGGATTTCTGTGGCAGCTGGCGCGCTCACCGCACTGGCGATCGTCCTGGTCGTGTTTGCCGGTCCAATAACACGCTATACCGATGCAACGGCCGAACAGCTACACAACAACAATGCCTATATCGAAATCCTGCAGATGCCTATGGTCGGGAGGATGACTGATGCTTGATCGACTGAGGTTTCCCCCCCACCCCCCCTGGCTGAGCCTGACCCTGTTCGTCATGTGGCAATTTCTGAGTGACGGCATCAGTGGCGGCAGTATTGTTCTTGGACTGATCCTGGCCTGGATAATCCCCCCCCTGATGACCCAGGGTTTCTGGCCAGATCCACCCACCTTGCTCAAGGCCTGGAAGACACCTGCCTACCTGTTGCGGGTTCTGTGGGACATTGTGGTCGCCAGCGTTGATGTGGCAAGGCTGATACTGAGCCCTCGCGAACCACGCCCGATGTTCATCTGCTACACCCTGGAACTCAAGGATCCGCTGGCTATCAGCATTCTCGCCAGCACCATTTCCCTGACGCCGGGCACCGTTAGCGCGGATGTGAGCGATGACAACACACTGCTGCTGATTCATGCCCTGGACGCCGAGGACGAGCAGGAAGTCATCGACACCATCCGGAACCGGTACGAAAAGCCTTTGCTGGAGATGTTCCAATGATGCTAACCGCGCTCTACATCACCATTGCCATGGTCACGCTGGCCGCCTTGCTGAACGTTTACCGCCTGATCAAGGGCCCGGATGCGCCGGACCGGATACTGGCGCTCGACACCCTCTACATTAACGCCATCGCATTGATCATTCTGTTGGGCATCACGCTAAAAACACGCATGTACCTTGAGTCTGCGCTGCTGATTGCGGTTATGGGATTTGTTGGAACCGTCGCCATGGCCAAATACCTCAAGCGCGGCAGCGTCATTGAATAACCCGGAGGACACCCTATGAGCACCTTCGCTGAATACGCCATTTCCGCCATGCTGATTATCGGTGGCGTTTTTACTCTCATCGGTGCCATTGGTCTGGCTCGACTGCCGGATTTCTACACCCGGCTACACGGCCCTACCAAAGCCACCACGGTTGGCGTTGGCGCTATCGTGATCAGCTCCGTGATCTACTTCAGCACGCTTGGGCGAGGCATCGGGATCGAGGAAATCCTGATCACGGCGTTCCTGTTCATGACGCGCCCATCAGTGCCAACTTCCTGGCAAAGGCCGCCATGCACCTGGAAGTCAGAACCTCTGAGAAAACTCGCGGTCAGACCTGGGATCAATAAGCCCTTTTCATTCAAGGGCTCAGTGAGCCTTTTGTTCAAAACAATCGTATAAATCAAAAGGCTACCGGCACCGATATATTTCAATACCCGTAAAGTCAGGTCTTTAAGGAGTCCTCTCCCATGATGTTACTGGCTGTGCTATCCGGTTTTATGCTGGCGGTCGCGGTACCGGCGCTATATCGTTTGGCAGGCAGTTACATCGGCTGGTACTGGCTCTTCTCCCCCCCGCCTCCCTCACCGCCTACTTCGCCAGCCTGATTCCCGCGATCCGTGGTGGTGAAAAGCTCCTGCTTGAAACGCCCTGGATGCCAGGCCTCGGGATTACCCTGGACTTCATGGTTGATGGCCTGTCCCTGGTGTTCGCCCTTCTGATCAGCGGCATCGGCACCTTCATTCTGATCTATGCAGGCTCCTATCTTAAAGGCCACAAAGACCTGGCAAGGTTCTACGTCATCATGTTGTCGTTCATGGCCTCGATGCTCGGCTGGTACTCTCGGACAACCTCATTACCTTTTTGTGTTCTGGGAACTGACCAGCATCACCTCCTACATGCTGATCGGCTTCAACCATGAAGATACCGAAGCGCGCAAGTTTGCCCTCCAGGGCCTGTTCGTAACCGCAGGTGGCGGGCTCGTGTTGATGGCGGGCCTGATCCTGCTGATTTTTATCACTGGGGGGGATTCCTCCTTCTCGGGCCTTCTGGCGTCAGAACTGTCCATTCATGAGCACCCGTATTACACCGCGGCAGCAGTCTGCATACTGATTGGCGCCTTTACCAAATCCGCGCAGGCGCCTTTCCACTTCTGGCTACCAAACGCCATGGCTGCGCCCACCCCCCCGGTTTCGGCCTACCTGCATTCTGCGACCATGGTGAAGGCGGGTGTGTATCTGCTGGCCCGCCTGAACCCGTCAATGGACGGAGACATGCTTTGGAGCGGCTCGCTGTTGGTGTTTGGTGCCGTCACTATGCTCACCGGCGCCTATCTTGCATACAGCAGCACCGGCATCAAAAAGGTTCTGGCCTATTCCACGGTGATGGCGCTGGGCACCCTGACCATGCTGGTGGGCGTGGGGGGGACGGAACTGGCCATCACAGCTTTCATCTGTTTCCTGGTGGCCCACTCGCTGTATAAGGGCGCCTTGTTTATGCTCGCCGGCGCACTGGACCACGAAACCGGCACCAAAGACATTACCCGGATGGGTGGCCTGAGGCACAGCATGCCAAAGACAGCCGTTATTACCGGACTTGCGGCCTTATCCCTCGCAGGGCTTCCACCGCTGTTCGGGTTCGTGGCCAAGGAACTGTTACTGGAGTCGCTGTTGCATGCGCCAATATGGCAAACCGGGCTTTTGGTGGCCGCCGTTCTCTCGGCCATGCTGGTGGTGGCGGTCGCCGGCCTGGTGTTTATCAAGCCCTTTTTCGGGCCGGTTGTTAAAACGCCCAAACTGCCCCCCCACGAGGCCCCCCCGTTTGCGATGCTGATCGGCCCCCCCGGCGTTTTGACAATGCTCGCCCTGATCTTCGGCTTCATGCCATCTCTGCCCGCAAATCTGGTTCTGGACGCCGCTATTTCAGCAGTCTCCGGCTACCCGGTGGAAACCGCCCTCGCCCTCTGGCACGGCATTAACCTTCCCCCCCTGATGCTTTCCGGTCTCAGTCTCCTGGCAGGCTCGTTCCTCGTAGCGGCCTGGCACAGACTGCAACCAACCCTGAATGCGATGAATACCGCCGCCAGCCGATTCGGCCCGGAAGCCGGTTATTTCCGTTTTATGGAGGGGGGGATCAGTCAGGTTGCTGGCTGGCAGACACGAATCCTGCAGAATGGCGTTCTCGGCACCTATTTACTGGTTCTGGTTCTTGTCACGTTTTCTCTGACGGGCTTCACGCTGCTGACGCGGCACGGTCTGCAGCTGGATTTCGACTTCAGCGACAGTTTTTTTCTACGAATGGGGGGGCATCGCGCTGCTGATTGTCGCGGCGACGGTTTTTGCCTGTGTCACCCGATCCCGCCTTGGTTCTGTGGCTTCGCTGGGGGGGGTTGCAGGATTTGGTGTGGCCCTGACTTTCATTCACTTCAGTGCCCCCCGGACCTGGGCATTACCCAACTGCTGGTGGAGACCCTCACCGTTATCCTGCTGGTGCTGGTGCTGTTTCGGTTGCCCGCGTTTGCCAAACTGTCTTCCTCCTGGGAACGATACAGGGACCTGTCTGTCGCAGTGTTTGCAGGCGTGGTGATGACACTCATTATGCTGGCGGTTCTTAATATCCAGTATTTTGAGAGCATTTCCAGTTACTACGTTGAAAACAGCTACGGCCTCGCGTTTGGCAAGAACATTGTCAACGTGATTCTGGTGGACTTCCGGCAACTGGATACTCTGGGGGGGGAAATTTTTGTTCTGGGTCTTTCGGCGATTGGTGTGTACTCCATGATCAAGCTCAGGGCGGAGGATCAGTACAAGCATGAAGCACAATACCCTGATCCTGCATACCGCAGCCTTGGCGATCATGCCGCTGCAACTGATGTTTTCGGTTTTTCTGCTTTTTCGCGGACACGACGAGCCTGGCGGTGGCTTCATCGGCGGACTGGTCGCGGCGGGCGCGTTTGTCCTTTATGCCTTCGCCTTCGGAGCAGAAGCCACCCGAAACTTCTGCGAGTGCACCCGAAGGATCTCCTGGCAGCCGGCCTGCTGTTCGGGCTGGCATCCACCATTCCAGCTCTGCTTTCTGGCCAGGCCATGCTGACCGCCCATTGGTGGCAGCTTCCGCTGCCTGGAGACAGCTACCTGAAACTATCAACCGTTCTGGTCTTCGACATTGGTGTGTATCTGGCGGTGCTGGGAACGCTGATGGCATTTTTGATCGGTCTGATGGAGGTTGAGGGATGATTCGAACACAGGCTACGAAATGGAGAAGCTCACTATGGAAAGCGTGATGGCCCTTGTGGTTGGCGCCCTGTTCGCGGCCAGTATCTACATGATGCTCAGGCGCTCCATCGTGAAAATCGTTATTGGCCTGATCATTCTGAGCAATGCGGCAAACCTGCTGATTTTCGTGGTTTCGGGTTTAACCCGAGGCGCTCCGCCACTCATCGCTGACGGCGCAAAGCAGGTAGCGGGAGCAGTAGCGGATCCATTGCCTCAAGCTCTCATCCTTACCGCTATTGTGATCGCGTTCAGCGTTCTGGCCTTCGCTGTGGTTCTGATCCGCAAGGCGTATGAGGTGGTGGGCACCGACGATCTGGACAAGATGAAGGATACCGACACTTGAACCTGGAAGTTGTTCTCCCGATTCTTATCCCCCCCCTGACTGCGGGCGCTCTATCCCTGGCTTTGTGGCGATCGGTTCAGCTGCAACGTCTGGTTAGCGTGGTGGCCACCGCTCTTTTACTGGTCGCCAGCATCTGGCTGATGCGTTCAACCATCGACAAAGGCTTTCTGGTGGTGGAAATGGGCAGTTGGCCGGCGCCGTTCAGCATAGTGCTGGTAGCGGACATCCTCAGCGCCATCATGATTGTGCTGACTGGCATTATCGGGCTCGCCATCGCTATCTATTCTCTGGCTTCAACGCCTCCGGGCCATGAAAGGTTCGGCTACTACCCGCTGATGCACCTGTTGCTTGCCGGGGGGGTCGCTGGCGCCTTTCTGACCGGCGATATATTCAACCTCTTCGTCTGGTTTGAGGTCATGCTGCTGGCATCCTTTGCCCTGCTCACCCTCGGTGGCGAGCGTGCCCAGATGGAAGGCGCTATCAAGTACGTTACCCTGAACCTGTTTTCATCGGCCCTCTTCCTGTCGGCCGTTGGCCTGCTGTACGGCATGGTGGGCACCCTCAACATGGCGGATATCGCCCAGAAGGTAAGCCGGGTTGATGATCCAGGCATGATCACGGTGGTGTCGCTCATGTTCATGGTGTCGTTCGGTATCAAGGCAGCGGCATTCCCATTGTTTTTCTGGCTCCCGGCCTCGTACCACACTCCTCAGGTCGCGGTCTCAGCTCTGTTCGCAGGATTGCTGACCAAAGTCGGGGGGGTGTATGCGCTCTATCGGGTATTCACCCTGATTTTCACCCAGGATGTGGAGTACACCCACACCATCCTGCTCTGGGCGGCCGCTCTGACCATGCTGACCGGTGTGCTCGGCGCTGCCGCGCAGTTCGAGTTCCGGAGGATTCTATCCTTCCACATCGTCAGCCAGATCGGCTATATGCTGCTGGGACTGGCGCTGTTTACGCCCCCCCTGGCACTGATTGGCGGCGTGTTTTACATCATGCACCACATCATCGTTAAAACGAATCTGTTCCTGGTGAGCGGCATCACCTACCGCCTGCTGGGCAGTTATGACCTGAAAGACCTGGGTGGCGTGTATCGGCAGCGACCTTATCTGGCGCTGTTATTCCTGATCCCGGCCTTGTCGCTGGCCGGCATTCCGCCTTTATCCGGTTTTTTTCGCCAAGTTCGTTGTTGTCCGTGCCACACTGGAATCCAGTGAATACCTTATCGCAGCGGTGGCCCTGCTGGTGGGCTTGCTGACGCTCTACTCCATGATCAAGATCTGGGCGGAAGTGTTCTGGAAGAAAGTCCCCCCCGAGCACGTTACCGACACCAGACGGCTCAATGGTGACATCAAAGACCAACGCAGTTGGGCCTACTACACCCCCCCGGTGGTGGCGCTTGCGGTGTGCACTCTGATTATCGGCCTCTATGGTCAGCCCATATACATGCTTGCAGAATCCGCCGCCGAACAGCTGATGAACCCGCAGCTTTACATCGCAGCCGTTCTGGGAGGGCAGCCTGAATGATCGGCCTGTTCTGGAATTTACTGCTGGCTCTGGCTGGGTAACCCTCACGGGCAGCATCACGGCCATGAACTTGCTGGCAGGTTTTATCTTTGGCTACGTCGCCTCATGGTGCTGCAGAAACAGGTGCCGGTGTTGAAAGGGTATTCCCGCCGGATTCCCCCCCGTCTCGCCGCTTTCCTGGTGTATTTCCTGAAAGAACTGGTGAAGTCGAATCTGCGGGTCGCCTATGACATCGCAACGCCCGTCTGGCATATGAAGCCGGGGGGGGTGATCGCGTTTCCGCTCCGGGCTGAGACCGACATGGAAATTCTGTTTGTCAGCAGTGTCATTTCTCTCACACCCGGGACACTGAGCCTGGATGTCTCTGACGATCGGAAGGTGCTGTTTATCCACGCCATGTTTCTTCACGACGAAGAGCAGCTCAGAAACGACCTGAGAGAACTCGAACGCCGAATCCTGAAGGTGACGCGCTAGGAGGCCAGTCATGCTGAATGTGGTGATCAATATTGTCTATCTCATGCTGTCACTGGCGTTGCTCTTCGCCTTCATTCGGCTCACCCGGGGGGGGCCATCCCTGCCGGACCGGGTGGTCGCACTGGAGCTGATCGCCTCCATCGTGGTCGGCTATGTGGGAGTGCACGCGATTGACACCGGCGTGGCCAGTTTTCTGGATGTTGCCATCGTTATCGCTCTGACTGCCTTTCTGGCAGCCATCGGCTTCGCCAGATTCGTCGAGCGGGGGGGAGGCGTAAAGAATGATTGAAATACTGGTATCGGTCCTGCTCCTGGTGGGCGCTGCTTTCATGGTACTGGCCGCCATCGGCGTTCTGAGGTTGCCCGACCTCCCCCCCACCCGCATGCACGCCACCACCAAAGCCGGTGCCCTGGGCGCATGATGACCATGGGTGGCGTGGCGTTCTATTTCGGGGGGGACAGTACCGTGGCCGCGCGGGCGGTTGCCATTGTTATCTTCATTTTTCTGACAGCTCCGATCGCCGCTCATGTCATAGGCCGGGCCGGTTATTTCACCGGCACCAAACTCTGGGCCGGCACCATCAAGGATGAGCTGCAGGAACGATATGACCCGGTTACCCACAAACTCAATAGCGGGCTCGAGGAGCTAAAGCACGGGCAGCCAACCCGAACTGGAAAAGGTACCTCAAACCAATAGTTTGTGATTGGCAGCACAGGAATTTCCAGTATAGTAGGCTGCAAACCATTTCAAGGAATACCAGACATGCTGACAGTCAATGAATACTTCGATGGCAAGGTAAAATCAGTGGCTTTCCAGTCCAGCACACTGCCTGCCACAATCGGTGTTATCAGTGCCGGAGAATACGAATTCGGCACCTCAGAAAAAGAAACCATGACGGTCGTCAGCGGTGAACTGACCGTGCTGCTGCCAGGCCAGCAAGACTGGCAAACCTTCGGCGCCGGCGAGAGCTTTGAGGTAGCGGGGGGGCAAGCAAGCTTCAAAGCAAAAACGGATGCCGATACTGCTTATCTCTGTACCTACGGATAAGCCCCCACTCAGCCCGTCTTTCTTACCGTGACAACAAACATAAGCAGAGAAAGAGGACAACAACATGGCTCAACCCCCCCGAATTCTCAAACCGGCTGACAATGCCCACCAGTACCAGCTCCTGATCAAGCGGTTACTTATGTCCGGCCCCCCCCGCTACAACCCGGACCAGGAAATCGTTTACGCCGATCGCAGCAAGTACACCTACAAGGACCTTGTCGAACGCATCCATCGACTTGCCAATGCCCTGACAGATGCCGGTATCAAACCCGGCGATACCGTGGCTGTGATGGATTGGGATACCCCCCCACGGTACCTGGAGTGTTTCTTTGCGATTCCGATGATTGGCGCCATACTGCACACGGTCAACGTGCGCCTGTCGCCGGAGCAGATCGTTTACACCATGAACCACGCCGAAGACGACGCGGTACTGGTGCACGATGACTTCCTGCCCATCATCGAGGGCGTGAAAGACGAGATCAAAACCGTCAAAACCTGGATTCAGGTAACCGACAGCGACAAGCCGGGCAACGCCTCTTTCGACACCCACGGCGAGTACGAAGCCCTGCTCGCGGGGGGGGCCAGCGACCACTTCGACTTCCCCCCCGATTTCGACGAGAACAGCGTCGCCACCACTTTCTACACCACCGGCACCACCGGTAACCCGAAAGGCGTGTATTTCAGCCACCGCCAGCTGGTACTGCATACGCTTTCCATGGCCGGCAGCATCTCCCATTTCGACGAAATGCCGCTGTTGCGTTCATCGTCGGTGTATATGCCGGTCACGCCCATGTTCCACGTTCACGCCTGGGGGGGCGTGCCCTACGCGGCCACCATGATGGGAATAAAGCAGGTCTATCCCGGTCGCTATGAACCCGAGTTGCTGGTGGATCTGCTCAAGGAGCACAAAGTCAGTTTCTCCCACTGCGTGCCCACCATCATGCAGATGATGATGGCCACCGAGTCCATCAAGACCGCGGATCTGAGCAACTGGCATGTGCTCATCGGTGGCAGCGCCCTGACCAAAGGCCTGTGCGATGCGGGGGGGGCGAAACTGGGCATCAAGATGTTCACCGGCTACGGCATGTCCGAAACCTGCCCGCTGCTGAGCACCACGCACCTCTCCCCCCCGGCGGATCTTGAACTGCCCCCCCTGGAGCAGCAAACCGCAATCCGGGTGAAGACCGGTAAAGCCGTGCCCATGGTGGAACTGGAAATTGTCGATCCTGACGGCAACCCCCCCGTAGCCCATGATGCGAAGCCAAGGGTGAAGTGGTCGCTCGCGCCCCCCCCTGGTTGACCCAGAGTTACTTCAAACAACCGGACAAAGGCGAGGAACTGTGGGAAGGCGGCTGGTTACACACCGGTGATGTCGCTCCATGGAGCCGGACAACACGCTGACCATCAAAGACCGCATCAAGGATGTGATCAAGACCGGAGGCGAATGGCTGTCGTCGCTCGACCTGGAGAATATGATCAGCCAGCACCCCCCCGCCGTTGCCGGGGGGGCTGCGGTGGTAGGTGTGCCTGATGAGAAATGGGGGGGGAACGTCCCTACGCCCTGATCACCCTGAAGCCCGGAGAATCCATCTCGGAGCAGGATATCAAGCAGCACCTGCAACAGTTTGTCGACAGCGGCGACATCAATAAATGGGCGATTCCCGAGCAGATGCGTTTTGTGGAAGACATTCCCAAAACCAGCGTCGGCAAGATCAACAAAAAACTGATTCGGGATCAGTTGAAAGACTAATCTCCGGGGGGGGAAACAAAAACGCCGCGTCCTGGCAACAGACGCCGGCGTTTTTATTTGTGTGCTACCGGAATCGTCGGCTGCTCAGAGGCCTGAGAAGGTGAAGTCCACCTCAGGATCCTTCCCAGCAACAATATCCGCCAGAGCGGCTGCCGAGCCACAGGAGTGGGTCCAGCCCAGGGTACCATGACCGGTATTGAGGTACAGATTGCTGAAGTGGCTTTTACCGATGTAGGCACATTGGATGGCGTTGCCGGCCGCAAGCCGGTCCAGAATTCGGCCTGATCCCAATAGCCAGCCTCGGGCATGACTTCCGCAGCCCGACGGACAATCGCCCGACAACGGGTAAAGTTCAGGTCGCGACGGTAACCATTCAGTTCTGCTGTGCCAGCGACACGCATTCGGTCGCCCAGGCGCGAGTAAACCAGCTTGTATTCATCGTCGGTCAGGCTGACGTTAAAGGCCGCTTCTTCGTTTTTCACCGGCACGGTAATAGAGTAGCCCTTGGCCGGATAGATATTCAGGAACATCCCGAGCTGGCGGGCAAGTACCGCACTGAAACTCCCCCCCAGGCTCAACACATAGCTGTCCGCCCGAAGGGTGTGGTGTTTGCCGTCCTTGAGCGCCAGCACTCCAAGGATCCGGTCACCCGCGCGATCAAAACCCAGCACTTCGGTGCCGTATTCAAAAGCCACCCCCCCGGCTTCTTTACATTTCTCAGCCAGAGCCTGGGTGAACTTTCTGGCATCGCCGCTTTCGTCATCGGCGGTGTAAGTCGCGCCGGCAATACGATGACGGATCGGTTCAAGGGCCGGCTCCAGCTCAACCGCACGACCAGCATCGATAACCTGACGGTCACAGCCCAGATCACGCATGATGCGGGAAGGTTCCAGAGCCGCATCGAATTCGGCAGGGTTGGTGTAGAAATGCAGAATGCCCTTGGCTAACTGGTCATAATCGAGATTCAGTTCGTCTCGCAGTGACTGCAGGCATGTACGGCTGTAAGTGCCAAGATTGACCATCTGGCGGATATTATGGGCGGCTTTGGCAGAGGTACACTGAGCCAGAAACGACAGCGCCCAGCGCCACTGGTAAAGATCCATCCGCGGCCGGAACAACAGTGGGGGGGCATCCGGCTGGAAAAGCATTTTGCGACTTTCAGGGGGCGCCGAAGGATTGGCCCACGGCTCGGCATGGGACACCGATACCTGCCCGCCATTGGCGTAGCTGGTTTCCAGCCCTGACTGGTTCTGTCGGTCGACCACGGTTACCTGGTGCCCCCCCTGTTTCTGCAGGTACCACGCGGTGGTGATACCAACGACGCCTGCCCCCCCAAGTACCGCTATGTGCATGCCTGCCTCCCCCTGATTGATCAACTGTGGTAGTTTCACAACGTTAGCCGCCCGCGCGCTTGACGGTCCAGCCTTTCTGCTCCAGTAACGGCACCAGAATATCTCGCTGGTCGCCCTGTATCTCCACCACGCCGTCTTTTACTGTACCACCTGTACCGCATTTGGCCTTTAGCTGTTTGGCGTAGGCTTTCAGTTCTTTGTCGTCGAGCGGAATACCGGTCACCAGGGTCACGCCCTTGCCTTTGCGCCCCCCCTTTGTCTCCCGGCTGACGCGCACAACACCGTCTCCGGCCGGCCTCGGCGCTCCCCCCCGGCAGGTACAGTCATCCACCGGGTTACGGCACTCCGGGCACATCCGCCCCCCCTGGTCCGTGGAGAACACAAGGCCGCCCTTGCGCTTGTTCATACCCATGATTACGCCTTTATCTGCAATCAGTTCAGGCCCGGAGGGTATTTGGAAAACATTTCCGAGACAACCTCGTCAATCAGTTTCCGACGGGTTTCCGGCGACTGGTTTTCATTGAGATAGCGTCGACTCGCGGCTTGCCAGACCACTTCCTCGGTGGTCCGATCAACCATTCTCACCACCAGTTTGCCCTCGGTTACCTCTCGCACCGGTGGCGGCGATGAAAGGCCCCCCCAGCCGAAGTTGCCATGGCCGAACCCGAACCCCCCCAGGCCAACGCTACCTGCTCAAGCCGTTCCTCGGCCACAATCTGCCAGCTGATCAGAAGATCAGCTTCAGTTTCCGTCACTTTTTCATGGCCTTCCGGTTCAGCTCGCGCTCTACCGCGTCCCGAACCCGGGCGTCATCCAGCGAGGTGAAACCAGAGTCCTGGGCGTTGCTGGCAAAGGCCCAACTGCTGTAATTGCCAAAAACGGTGGCTGGATTGTAGTCGGTCACCACATTGCTGGCACAGCCGGTTATGGCCAACGCCAAAGCAGCGATCATGATAATACGCATAGGCTTAACTCCGTTGTTCCCATATGTCTCCAGTATACGCGTGCCCAGGGCTACCGGCCTGCCTCAGTCAGTCAGGTTTCAAAACGGTAATCCATCTTCTGGGACTCACAAAAGCACTGAAGTCCTGTTGCTGAGCCACAGGCAAGGAAACGCTGGCTGTCACCCGCGTAGTATAGGAAATCGCGTCGATACGCCCTTCATGCCCGTCGCACCAGTGCCGCAGCGGTTGCTCATCGGCAAACCCGAACTGCACCGTTGCCTGCACACGTACCTGCTGCACCACGCGATCAACGGCGGACAAGACACTTTCAGCGGCGCCGGCATAGGCCCGAACCAGGCCACCGGCTCCAAGCTTGATACCACCAAAATAGCGGATAACGATCACCAGTACGTCGCCCATATCCTTGTGCTGAATCACGCCCAGAATGGGTTTGCCGGCGGTTCCGGAAGGCTCACCATCATCATTCATGGCAGCCTCGGCCGCAGAGCCGGGCCGGCCGATCTGATACCCCCCCCAGCAGACATGACGGGCATCGGGGGGGTAGTCGCGGTGGGCCTGGTCAACGTATGTTCGTACGTCGTCCCGGTCACTGACGGGATACACTCGGGCAATAAAACGGCTTTTCTTCACTTCCGTTTCCCGCTCAAGGTATCCTGCAGGAATCGGGTAATCCTTACTCATGGGCGATCCTATGACGACCGAAGATAACGAACAGACCCAACCCGGGACCGCGGCCCCCCCTGCACGGATACGCAAGGCCGCCTGCGGCATCCGGTTTGATGAGGACGAGCTGCAGGAAGGCATTGATTTTTCTGCCGCCAGCAAGCTGAAACCGGGCAGTGACAACGCACCGGATCAAAGCCCGAACGCTGATTCCTCAGCCTCCGACAAAGACCGGTAGCTCAAGGGTCACTTCCAGGCCACCCTCGTCCCGGTTGCGGGCACTGATGTGCCGTCGTGGGCCTGAATGATATCACGGGCAATAGCGAGCCCCCCCAGCCCCCCCCAACCTTTGCCACCACGGGATTTGTCAGCCCGGAAAAACGGCTCAAACAAGTGTTGTAGCAGGTCTTCCGGAGCACCCGGTCCCTCATCAGCGACGATCAAACGGATTCTCTCATTGTCCGTGGACAGAGAGAGCTTCACCGATTTACCCGGTGGCGTGTGGTCCAGGGCGTTTTGCAGCACGTTATCAAACGCACGCTGCAATAAACTGCTGTCACCGAGCACAGACACCGCTTTGCTCTCCTCCGAGGCCACCAGTTTGCAGTCCACGCGCTGGTGCTCAGCATAATCGGCGGCATCCTGAAGCACGTGATTGACCAGGACCATCGGCTTGACCGGCTCACGCGCCATATCACCGCCGTTCTCGGACACCCGGTACAGGGTCAGAATCTGGCCGGTCATGGTTTCCAGCCGCTCGTTCTGGCGCAGAATACTGGTCATCAATGCCTCATCGGCGCCGCTATCCGAAGCCAGCTCAATCGCCACCCGCTGCCGTGCCAGCGGAGTACGAAGATCATGGGAGATATCCCGCAACAGCTGGTTCTGACGGTCCAGCAGCTGGCACAGCCGATCTGTCATACCGTTAAATGCCGTCGCCAACTGGCCCACTTCATCACGGCGCCGGGCAATGCGACCAGCAACCCGCAGCCAGTATCCCCCCCCGGCAATCGCCCGGGCGGTTCCCTCCATGTGTCTCAACGGCCGCGAGACCATTCGCGCAATCCACCAACAGGCCAGGGAGATCAACAGGAACGCCAGCCCCCCCATCTCCACAAACCGGAACATTCTCGGGTCCAGCCAACCATCGCCGCCCATCCGGGGGGGCCAGGCAACTAGCTGATAGCCCTCCTGCAGATCCAGAACAGCTGGCTTGTGGGGGGGGTACCAACCGGACTGGATGCGTTCCCGAATCGCCCGGGGGGGCAGTCGATGCTGGCCCTGCTCCTTTTCGATCAGCATCAGGTGCAAATCCAGGCGTTCACCTTCCGAACGCAAAAAGCGCCAGGCATCCCCCCCCGACCCCCCCGCTGTTCACGAATGACTAGAGCTTCGCGAGCCAGTTCCTGTAAACCCACCTGGCGTTCAATCGCCTGGCGTTCCCGGTCCAACAGATAACGCGAGGCAAGGTGCTGGCCACCACGGTTACCGCCATGGCCAGCCAGATGGATAGAAAAATCCGCCAGAACAGAGGAAACATGAAACGCTTCATCATGTGGGTATCCGGTAGCTGTATCCCAGTCCTCGCACCGTCTCGATGCGGGGGGGTGGGTCATCATTGCCCAGTTTCTTGCGAAGATTGCTGATGTGCATATCCAGAGTGCGGTCGTAGGCCTCAAGGCGGCGCCCCCCCAGCGCCCACTGCATGAGATCGGTCTTGCGGACCACGCTGCCGGCATGGGCCAGCAACACCTGAAGCACTTCATACTCGGTGCCCGTCAGTTCCAGGGGGGGCGCGTCATTCTGGTAGATGCGGCGCTGACCGGGCTCCACCCGCAAGTCACCATAAGTCCGGCTGGCGTCCACCTCGGTTTTCTGATCCCAGGCGATACGACGAAGCAGGGCCTGAAGCCGCGCCACCAGCTCTCTGGGATTGCAGGGCTTGGGAATGTAATCATCGGCGCCCACTTCAAAGCCGACGATTCGGTCGGTTTCATCGCCACGGGCCGTCAACAGGATCACGGGTAGGTGCGTCTTGCCCCCCCGAAGTTCCCTCAGAACATCCAGACCATTGATATCAGGCAGCATGATATCGAGCACCACAATGTCACAATCCTGGCCCAGAGCGAGAGCCAGTCCATCACGACCATTGGCGGCCTCACGCACACTGAAGCCCTGGCTGGCAAGGTAGCGGGCCAGCAGCTCCCGTAACTCATCGTCATCTTCAATCAACAGTACCCGGTTCTGCATAGTCTTCTCTCTGGGATGTGCCGGTCACAGTCTAGCATGGCCATCCTGCAGCGCTGCGGGCGGTCTCCCGGCCTTTACCGAACCTTTACGTAGCCCTGACACCATCTGACGTTGCGCCGGCGTAGCATGGCCATCATCCATTGTGAACAACGACGAGGAAAGACCCATGAAAGCAAAAACCACCCTGTTAACCGCCGGTGTACTGATGGCAAGTCTGATGGCCGCCAGCCCGGCTGTTCTCGCGGAACGGCACGGCAAACACCACCAGAACGGCAAGTGGGACAAACAGGAACTGTGCGAGAACTTCCGTGAAGGCAAAGGCCCCCCCTTTAACCGTGAAGAGCGCCAGGCCGAGAGGGAAACGTACCGGGCAGAAATGGCCGATCGCCTGAAACTGACTGAGGAGCAGCGCCAGATCTGGGCGGAGATCCACCAGGAAAGACAGATCAAACAGGAAAAACGCATGAATCAGTGGCAGGAAAAAAAATGCAGCAACGCTGTAGCAACGGTGGGAAGCAAGACAAGGAGTGATCAAATGGCGGGTTCTGGCGTATGGTAGAAGGTATTCGTCAACGACCTGAAACCAACCATGTCAGAAAACGCGCCACGCGAACTCACTCTGGAGACCCGAGCCAGTATTGCCGACATCCCGAAATCGGACTGGCAACGACTGGCCGGGGGGGTCTCCAACCCGTTTCTTCGATACGAATTCTTTCAGGCACTGGAAGAAAGCGGCTGTACCTGCCCCCCCGAAACGGCTGGACACCCAGCCACCTGGTGTTCAAACACGAAGGCCGGCTTACAGGCCTGGCACCCGCCTACCTGAAAACCCACTCCATGGGTGAATATGTGTTCGACTGGTCCTGGGCCGAGGCTACCAGCGATACGGCCTGCCCTATTATCCAAAGCTGTTGATCGCCATCCCGTTCACTCCGTCTGCCGGACCACGGCTGCTGCTGGACGCCGGGGGGGCGCGGCGACAGCTGACACCCGAACGCCTGCACGACTTGCTGGATACCCTGACACACCACCTGGGGGGGGCACACTCCTGGCACCTGCTGTTTCCCAACGCCGAAGACCAGCAACTGCTGGCGCATGACGATGAACTGCATCGCATCGGCTGCCAATTCCACTGGCACAACCACAACTACCACAGCTTCGACGATTATCTGGCGGCATTGAATTCCCGCAAACGCAAATCCATTCGCAAGGAACGCCGGCAAGTGACGGAACAGGGCATCACCTTTGCCCGCTTCCATGGCAAGGATATTTCAGACCAGGTTCTTGCGACCTTCTATGTGTTCTACCAGCCACCTATCTGAAACGGGGGGGCCAGAGACCATACCTGAACAAACAGTTTTTCGCGTTACTGAGAGGGCAGCTACCCGAGCATATGCACGTGATCATGCGATCAAACAGGGCGAAATGATCGCCGGGGGGGCCCTGTTTCTGTCGGGGGGGCAAAACACGCTTTACGGCCGGTACTGGGGGGGCTGTCTGGACGAGTACAATCACCTCCATTTCGAGACCTGTTACTATCAGGGAATCGAGCTGGCGCTGGCGCTTGGGCTGACACATTTTGATGCCGGCGCCCAGGGCGAACATAAACTGGTTCGGGGGGGGTTTGAACCGGTGATCACCCATTCCTGGCACGGTATACAGCACCCCCCGGATTCCGGGACGCCATTGTCGACTTCACCCGGGAAGAAGCAGAGCAGGTACAAGGGTATTTTGCAGAGGCGGAAACCTTACTGCCGTTTAAACAACAAACACCGCAATAGTCTGTATACTGATTGACCAGGACGGACTTCAATCAGGTGAACGGCAATGGATACCGGTCTGCCAGGAAGCATACTCACCTCATTTGATCCACCCCCCCTGATGGTGGCATTGGGTGCCTTTGTGCTGGCGCTTCTCAGCCTGATACTGGCATCTCGGTTACGGAACAAAAACCAGAGCCAGCTCAGCGCATTGAGGGAAAGGTCGGACACCCTCTGGCGTGAAATGGATGACATCCGGGTCAGCCAGTTCAACCGCTCAGATCATAGCCCGTCGACCAGCCATTCCTCACTGGACCAAGCCCGTTACCAAACAGAAATGGAAGCCTACCAGAGGACCTGGCCGGCCATCTGGCTTCTGCACGAACGCCTGGGGGGGCAGTTTCTGCGAACTGTCGAAACCGGTGAATCCGCTAACGACTTACGTCTGGAGGCCAGAAACGCTGCGCTGGACGCCCGAAATCACCTGAACCAGCACCGCCCCCCCTTCTGTCACGAAACGGTGGATGAACTGCTCACCCGGCTCATTGACGTGGAAATCAAGGCCCACCTCGCGGCCTGCCAGTACCTGGACCTGGTGAAGGAAGTCCGGCACGGCGCTTCCGATCACGACCGGAGAGTCCTGCACGACAAGTTTCACAGCCTGCATGACGGTGAGGCGCGGGAGCTGTTGAATCACCTGGTGACCACCATCCGGCACCGCGCCATAAGAAGCGGCTAAGTTTGCTTAGCTATCGGCAATCCGGAAACCGATTTTCAGGCCCACCTGATAATGACCGACCTTTCCGTGGACAATGTGGCCACGGGTTTCCGTTACCTCGAACCACTCCATATTGCGAACACTTCTCCCACACTCATCCAGCGCGTTCTGAATGGCATCTTCAATGCTTGTCTTTGATGAGCCTACGATTTCCACTTTTTTTTGTAGACATGGTGATCAGACATGACAGCCTCCTGACTCAAGAATATTTACACCTTGAGCCTAGAAGCCAGCGCGAGCTTGGGCAAACTACCATTCTTTAACCTGCTTCATCCTTTGACCGTCAAAAGGCGTATCATCTTGCCTGTAGCATGCTGCAAATACTCGAACTGGACCTGTAAATGAAACGACTTCTCAAATACGCCGCGGGCCTGCTTGGCGCCCTGCTGTTGCTCCTGGGCGGCCCCCCCCTTCTGTTGGCCGCCAGCAGCAGCCTTGAGGTTGCGGAGAGCTGGCGTACCGCCAGCCGGGAAAGCGCCGGTATAGCGCCCCCCCGACCGGAACAGGTGGAGGAAGCCATTGTTCAGGTCTATGGCGCACGCGCCTGGAGCTGGCGAGGCTACTTTGCGGTACATACCTGGATTGCGACCAAAGAACAGGGCGCTGATTATTATCAGGTGCACGAGGTCACCGGCTGGCGCACCTACGTGGTCAATTCCCGCCCCCCCGGAGACCCGGACAGACACTGGTACGGCGCCAGGCCGGAACTGTATGCAGACATTCGGGGGGAGAGAAAGCCGCGGCCTTGATTCCGCAGATCTACCAGGCAGTGGAAAACTATCCCTACCCCCCCACCCAATACGAAGCCTGGCCGGGGGGGCCAAACAGCAATACCTTCGTAGCCTGGGTGATACGGGAAACGCCAGGGCTCGACGTAGCCCTGCCCAGCCACGCCATCGGCAAGGACTACCTGGGTGACCGGCTGATCGCCCCCCCAAGCCCGGGTGGCGCGGGCTATCAACTATCCTGGGTGGGTATTTCGGTGTGTTGGCCGGGGGGGTTCGAGAGGGTCTGGAAGTGAATATTCTGGGGGGGTTGTCGCTGGGTATCAATCCCATGGCGCTGGGGGGGATCAAATTACCGGGACTCGGCGAGCTGGCCTTGCTTGACACAAACCCCCCCATGC
>JDSH01000098.1_pt1 | contig 29854 bp, 49 predicted proteins | sample 199451 | NCBI WGS metagenome assembly JDSH01 (sample SAMN02584198, study PRJNA231836) | bioreactor metagenome | isolation source: continuous culture bioreactor electron acceptor NO2- transfer2 day 38 after... | place: Germany: Bremen | reverse complement strand
GGTCTTTGGGGGGGTGATCGCGCATGAGGCTGCAAGCAGTATGCATAAAAGACTTACCAACATGATTCGTTTCATAGCGATTTTCCTTATTCCAGACTGGCAGCAAGGCTCCAATAGGTATCAGTTTCCTTTTCATAGTAACGAGCTATGATGGTAAAACCCTTGAGCAAGCCACGCTGAGCCTGGTAGAGCGAGCGCTCCATCAGTTCGTTTTCTGTTGTCACGTTCTCGATTGAATAGGCGTGTTCAGTCTTCAGATCGAGAAGATTCTGAGCAGCGGCAAAATCGGCTGCCTCCAATGAATTGTTGAGAAAGTAATGACGTTTTGCAGAACCGACACCAAAGCAATACCCTTCTACCTTGGGATAAATAGTAAGCCATGTCGGTTTGCCTTCCTTGTTGTACTCACTCTCGTAGACACGTGCTTGGCATCTTCCTGGCTATTTTTCACCACCACGACAGCACCAGCGTCAGGGTCGAAGTGGACTTCCAAGATCTCGAGTTGGTTGATGGTTTCAGCCATCGCTGTATCATCAAAGAAGGCGGCTTCATCCTTAGCGAAGGACTGCAATCCCTTGTCTGAGCGATAGGAGGTCACGAGCCTGCTATCCAGCGCAAGGGCCTGCTTGATATGTATGGACCTCGCCGCTGAGAGGATTGCTTCACTAACCATTCTCTCTTGTGTTGAATATGGCCCAGAGAGCCCCCCCACATAGACATTTGAGGGATAACTGCTCACATCCAGGTAGGAAAGAGCATTAGCCTCTGCTTGGGGGGGGACACTGGTGGTGGTGCAACCAAAGAAGAGCAACACCACCAGAAAAATTATAGCCACTACATATTTGGGTACTGACAAACTCAGTTAGCTCCCTTCAATAAGTTGGCGAATGCTTCTTTCATCTTGGTGTTGGCGGCCTCGGCAGCCTCACTCTCGACAAAGGCCTCTGCAACGGCTTCTGAAGCTGGCTCAAAATTTTGCTCGATGTTGGCAATAGGAATGGAACAAAGCACCCATACACCATTTTCAGCATCGACCCAGACTTCTTCTGTGCTAACACCTGAGAGAGTTGCCTCTGCTACCTGTTGGCTGATCACTTCCATTGCATCGAGAGCCTGGCGATTATCACCGCTGCCTGCATCGTTGACGTAGGTGACCACCACTTCCTTGACCTGAGTACTGATCCAAGCGGCAATCTTGTTCTTTGCCTCAACGGTAGCGCGCTTGATTGAATTCTGCTTGTCACTCATCTTGCCGTATCCGGTCTCAAAGTGCATATCCTGGGTTGAAACAGTCTTGTAGACCCATTCCGGCTGGGGGGGGATACCCTCAGCACCAATTATTACTGGACGGGCAGGTTCGACAGGCTCGGCAACCTTTGCAGTGGCACAACCGGTCATGGCAAGTGCGAGCATCGCGAGCACCAGAATCGTTAGCATCTTTTTCATATTATCCTCCAACTATGTTTCATCCCCCCCAAGCGTTTCCAGCATCAGGGTAAAGAATCCATCAACACCAGATGAGCTTGCTGCTTTCAAAGCCTTTGCAAGAGCATCCCTCTCAGACATAGCCGCTTCCCTATCAGCCTTCTCATAAGAGACATAGACCTGCTTGCTGTCCTTCAGCTGTACAGCCAAGGTATACCGAGCATAAGCATAGGGACTGCCTCCATGGTAATAGGCTCTACGGTGTACCAGACATCCAATACTGCATAGGGATTCTGCGCACCGGTCGCAAACCCCCCCCTTTCCTGTAGCCCCCCCTGTTCGAATGCGGCCTTGAGCACAGGAGAGGCACTTCCATTCTCAGAAATCTCCACCGCAATGGAAATTTCCTGTGCCAGTGCTGATAATGCACGATCGATGGGAGCAAGCACCTGCATCTGTGGCTGCTTAAGCAACACCTGCAATTGGTTGTATAGGGCTTGTTGTTGCTTTGCCAACTCTCGTGTCTCACGAAGGAGCACATACTCTCCAAGCAGGGTATCAGCAGAGGCAGAGCGCATTTTCAATTGTGTGATGGAACTACCCAACTCAGCAATTTGTTTCTGGTAAAGGGAGGCAGTACGCTCACGATGGAGTGCAACACGTGCATGAACCTGCCCAGTTCGTCGGTATAGACATTTACGACTTCAGAACCGATGATCTGATCGGTTTCACTGGTAACACTGCCAAAATCCATCATCTCAGAGGCTTCAGTAAAAGTTACATTCCCGAGTGTATCAGTGGCTGCAGTAGAAAGACTACTTACTTCAGTAACTGAGCGTACCTGGGCATTGAAAATCTGGGACAAGCTGGCAAGTGCTGCATCAACAGCTTTCTGTCGGGTGGAACCTGAACCAACCGCACAGAGGTAGGTATCTTCATTATAAGCCTTGTCATAGGGGGGGTGGTCGATCCAAGAAGGAACCTTGGAGGATCCAAAAGATGTACAGGAAACACCCATCACCAATAAAAGCAATACAGGTACCACAAGATAGTTTCTCATGTACCCTCCTACAGTTTGTATTTGCTCTGCTTGATGAGCTTCTTGATTGTCTCTTCTCCAACCCACACTTTCTTGTTGGTCTCAATATCGATCAATTCAGCTGAAACATAGTAGGTCCTGACCATCTGTCCACCGCTCTGGTCGAGATTGGTTCTCACTGATCCTTGTAAGAGGTAATCAGCTCCAATTTCTTTTCCGAGCGCTTTTGCTGTTTCCTCGCTTGCAAAGAACTGTTGTTCTTCACGTTCTTCCCTAACCGATGCACGGAAACTCTGGTCAGCAACCATGTCTACTTTTCCTGAATTGATGAGTGCCATTTCATACCGTTTGGATATAATCGAGGTATCAATATGCTCACTGCTCCGGTTAAGGAATGTTCCTACGATGACCACTGGATTGTCCCCCCCAGGATGCGCCATCTTATATTGCGTAATCCATGGAGAGGATAGACTGGAGTCAACCAGTGCCTCTGCCACGATACGAATGTCGGTGTCGTTCCAATTCCCACTCAAGTCAATATCGGTATCAGCACTTATACGACTGACCGATACGGGAGACTGACATGAGAGCAAGAGAACAGATAACAGCACCATAAATAGGCCGTAGAGGCTTAAACGTTTCATCACAAATCTCCTTCACATTCCGCTTCGGTATACGCAACAGTGTAGCAGACTCATCATCACTTGTGTAGGAATCATTGGTACGAAAAATGATACATTCTACATTTTTTTAGCGATTCATTATTGCGCCATGCATAACCCAATGCTACATTGTGCCCATACAGGAATAGGAAGGATGCAATGAAATACCGCAAAAATGTAACATACGGGTTGCTTTTCCCGCTCCTTCTTATACTCATTGTGTTGCTCGGAGGATGTACTTCCTTCATGGACATTTCAGCAACTCAGTCACTCTACAAGGGTGCCAAGTATGAAGGAGCATACGAAAGTCTTTTATTGGAAGCCCCCCCTTCCCTTCTCAAGAAACAGGGCCCTATCATTGTCAACTATGACCTCGGCATTCTCTCACGCCTAAGCGGAAACTATAAGGATTCCAACAACTACTTCAGTGAATCCGAACGACTTATCTGGGAAGCTTATACAGAGAGTGTTTCGGGAAACATCGCATCATTCCTTGTCAACGACAACACCAAAGCCTACCAAGGTGAAGAGTATGAGGATATGTATCTCAATGTATTCAAAGCCTTGAACTATATGCACCTTGGCGAAACTGAGGCTGCTTTGGTAGAGCTCAATCGGAGTATTGAGAAACAGACATTCCTAAAACAGAAGTATGAGCAGTATGAAAGGCAAGTATCTGAATATGCGAGAGATGAAGGCTTGAACACCCCCCCTGAGGTCCAAACCTATGCAACCTCCTTTTCTACCAGCGCGCTTTCCAATTACCTGAGCGCATCGGTTGCTCAGTCGCTTGGAGAGGACAATACCCTGCACTATGCCATCGACCAGGTCCGTCATGCCTTCTCCTCCCAGCCATCGCTGTATCCATTCCCGCTCCCTTCTGTTGTTGCAATTAAGGAAGATCCATTTCCACATGACAAAGGACGAGTTCAACTGGTCTCCTTCAGTGGCCAATCCCCCCCGTTGAAAGAAGAACGCATGGAGAGGGTGTATGTTTCCAGATACAACAGGGCAAAGATTGCCTACCTGTCCTCGTCGGAGGCTATTCCCAGGTACAAGCTGTCAGGGTTTCCATCGAAGGTCAGGGAAAAATCTCCCTACAACGAATTGAGTCGATCAGCAATATAGCCATTGATACTTTCAAAACAAAGAGTGAGCTGATCAAAATGAAAGCAATTACGCGGGCAATGGCAAAGGCAGTGGGGGGGATTGCCCTTTATGACGAGTATGCAGCACAGGATAACAATGTAACTGCAGGGGGGGAAGAGCTCTTGGGAATGATTTTCCGCATCGCTCGAGATGTAACAGAGAGTGCTGACGTACGTAGTGCCCACTTCCTCCCTTCCGAGGCTTGGGTGGGATATGTGGATTTGCCTGAAGGGACCTACACCATAACCACAGAGTTCCTGAATGCATCAAACCAGGTACTCCACCGTAGCCCAGGAAAAACTGTGCAAGTCCAGGCAGGGGGGGCCTTGCATGTTGCAGAAGCATTCTGTCCTCTTTAAAAACACTCCTCCTGACGAGAGGAAGAGTGTAATAGAACAAGTTATTGAGGATATCTATGACTCCTCATCCTCATCGCTTTCATAGCGATCATCGTCGCCCAAATCATAATCAGTGGACTTTCGTGATACCTTGTTTGGCTTCTTCTTCTCATCAAGGTCCCAATCGAAGCTCATATCAAACTCAGTGGGTCGTCTGATTGTTTCTCGTGCATGTCTTCTCATAGTCAATCGCTCCTTCTTAACGAAAAACCAATTGAGGTACAAACATCCCTCAGTTATTACCATCATACTACAAGAAGAAATCGTCAAGTCTACTTAGCCCCCCCTGCAAGGAGAAACTCCTTGATTTGATTGAATACCAACTCCTTCTCCCTCTCCATCAGAACCTCATGTCTCATCCCATCGAAGACAACACAACTGATGCGCTCATACCCGATTCGCTTCAAGGATTGTTCTGTATCAGCCAGGCCTCGCTCCCCCCCCTGGAATGGGATCATCCTTCCCGGTGATCGAGAGGATGGGAATATCACTCTTGGTTGGATGAAAAAAGGACCAGTCATGGAGGCGCTGTAAGGCATCAAAAATGGTATAAATAGATTGCAGTTGATACTTGAAGTTTTTCCTGTATGGATCATGAAGACGCTCTTTTACTACCTCTGGATCAGAACAGACCCACTTCAAGTTGGCTGATGTGGTGAGTTTGGTGGAAATCATTCCGTACCCATGGGGGGGTGTAAACAGAAGCATTAAAAGTCTTACGAATGCCTTTCCCAGTGTTATACCCGGACATAGCTGGGGGGGGTGCCGGTCATGATAAGACCGACGATTTCATGGTCGTAGGAACCAAGGTAGAGTCTTGCAATCATGGAACCAAAAGAGTGGCCAAGCAAGAAGAGCGGCAAGTCGGGATACAGATCCTTCAGAAAACAGGTAATAACATGCTGATCTTCCACCAACACATCCACACTTGGCATGTATCCTCTGACAAAATGAGCGTCCACTGAATCTCCATGTCCTCTCTGGTCGCTTACCAGAACACAGTATCCGGCTTCCTGCAGAAACCTGGCCACTTGCTCATAACGACTCTTCACCTCGGCTGCCCCCCCATGGATGATCTGGACGATCCCTATGGGAGAAACAGGTCTGTATAAGACACATGAGATAAAAAAATCCATCAAATGAGGGTACAAGCGTTGGCTCCATGTGCACAGTATTATCCAATAATACTATGAAAACAAGCAGAAAAGGACTCTATGCTATGGTTAGGGAGGAACTGTCCACCAATTCAAGAATGTAAATGTAGAGATTTTGGGGGGGAACAGGATGGGTAAGTGCAAACCGCATCATTACTACTGAAAGAAGCTTGTCTCAAGGCTCGCCAGTAACCGTCCATCTTGTATTGTACTCATGACAACAAGTGTTCAACTTTTTGTACGATAGGAATATCTGCCTCTGCCCAGTCGATCTGCCATAACTCTTGTTTTTTCAACCAACGACTTGATTGATGTTCGTGTAACTGGATTGTACCTTCCAATATGTTTCCCTCATACGCGTGCATGATGATGAAAAATCCTGGATACTGATGCTCCACCCTTATCAGGTAACGTTGTACTTCAATGGAGACTCCAAGCTCTTCCTGGATTTCTCTCACAAGTGCTTCCCGTCCAGTCTCACCTACTTCCAATTTCCCTCCAGGGAACTCCCACATGCCTCCAAGAGGTCCTTGGTTCTTCCGCTGGGCAGCAAAAACTCGGTTATTTTCAATCAATACCAATGCGGCTACTTCTAGCTGTTTCATGGCATAATCCTAGCAGTAGAGGGTGCATTTGACCAGTGAAAAATGTACTTTAAGTAGAGGCTGTTCACTCATTGCACGAATTTTCTCTTACATTTTTGCAAAAAATGTTTAATTGCAGTTACTCATTGATTGACATTCCGCCTTGGCCATGTTAGTGTGCAGTTGCTTTGATTTTTTGCGTTGCAGCTAGTCCCTTACCCTCTCTATGTTCGTGTTCTTCATTTGAATTCCATCAGCAGACAGGTTAAACGTTCGAAACTGCGCCAAAATGAGCAAATACTTTTTTTTGAGACAGGCTAAAGGCCTGTAAAGGATGCTTTGAATGGCAAAGAAAATTTATGTTGGTAACATGAGTTACAACACCAGCGAAGAGGAACTTCGTGACCTGTTCGCACAGTACGGCACCGTATTGAGTGCAAACATCATCATTGACCGTGAGACTCGTCGTCCCAAGGGCTTTGGTTTCGTAGAGATGGAAGATGATTCTGCTGCAGTTGCTGCTATCAGCCAGCTTGACGGTCAGGATTTCGGCGGCCGCAACCTTCGTGTAAACGAGGCAATTGCAAAGCCCCCCCGCCCAAGCTACAACCGTTACTAAGCTATTGCTTTGTACAAATCAGGAACCCTTCGGGGGGGTTCCTTTTTTTTAGCCTATACCAGTAATTATTGCCTACTTCTCAAAAAAAATTCAAAATTTCTTAACTAATATCCTTGATTCTATCAATAGAAACATGTATGCTCCTATCCCAAGGAGACCCCCCCAATGGAACCAGGACGATTCGGCCCCCCCTACGGAGGCAAGTACATTCCAGAAACCCTGATGAGTGCCATCCAGGAATTGGAACTGCTTATGACACGTTCAAGGATGATGCAATCTTCCAGAAGGAACTCAATACCCTCTACCAAAACTATGCTTCCAGACCAAGCCTCCTGACCTATGCAGAGAATGTGACAAAGGATCTAGCAGGAGCAAAAATTTATCTCAAACGTGAAGATCTGAATCATACAGGATCCCATAAGATCAATAATGTGCTCGGCCAGTGCTTCTAGCCAAACATATGGGGGGGAAAAAACGGGTGATAGCGGAGACTGGTGCAGGGCAACATGGAGTTGCCACGGCGACGGTGGCAGCGCTCATGGGACTTGAATGTGAAATCTTCATGGGAAAAGTGGATTGCCAGCGGCAAGCACTCAACGTCTACCGCATGCGGTTGCTTGGTGCAACGGTTCACCCCCCCGTAGAGAGTGGAACAAAAACCCTCAAGGACGCTGTCAGTGAAACCATGCGGGAGTGGACCAAGAGAATCGATGATACTCACTATGTTCTGGGCTCTGTCATGGGACCACACCCCCCCTTCCCCCCCACCATGGTGCGGGACTTCCAGAAAATCATCGGAGAGGAAGTGAGGACTCAGATACTTGCAGCAGAAGGGAAATTACCTGACTACATCATTGCCTGCGTAGGAGGGGGGGGATCGAATGCCATCGGGATCTTTCATGACTTCATACGAGAGCCATCAGTCCATCTAATTGGGTGTGAAGCTGCAGGAAAAGGTATAGACACCAGCGAGCATGCAGCAACACTTACCAAGGGAAGCGAGGGAGTCTTTCATGGGATGAAAAGTATCTTCTGCCAGAATGAAGATGGACAAATCGATGAGGTCTACTCCATCAGTGCAGGACTCGACTATCCTGGTATTGGGCCGGAGCATGCCCAGCTGTTTACCACCAAACGTGCAACGTATGTGCCCATAACAGATGCTGAAGCAGTAGATGCATTTACCTATCTCAGCCGAAAAGAGGGCATCATCTGTGCCATTGAAAGTGCCCACGCACTCGCCTATGCCATGAAGATTGCCCCCCCTACCCTGGACAAGGAAAAGATTATAGTGGTCAATCTCTCTGGGCGGGGGGGAGACAAGGATGTGGCAGCGATTGCCCGTTACCAAGGAGAAACACTCTATGAATGACCGTATTCAACATGCCTTCTCTGGAGGTACCGCTTTCATCCCCCCCTTCGTGACCTGTGCTGACCCAGACATCTCACTGACAGAAGAGTTGGTACTCGCTATGGCAGATTCAGGGGGGGCTGACCTGATCGAACTGGGCCTTCCTTTCTCTGACCCCCCCATCGCAGAAGGGCCAGTGATCCAGCAGGCAGATGAACGTGCTCTCGCATCAGGTTTCAAGATCCACGATCTTTTCACCTTGATTGAACGACTGAGAAAACACACTCAGATTCCCTTGGTCTGCATGACCTACTTCAACCCAGTGTACAAGTATCAGAAGGATCGATTCCTCACGAGTGCAAGAGAGGCAGGACTCGACGGACTGATCATCCCCCCGACCTCCCCCCTACGAGGAGCAGGGTGAGATCAAGGATTCCTGTAAGACACATGAGATCAAGCTGATCAGTATGATCGCCCCCCCAACAAGCAGGCAGAGGATCATCACCGTCTCTAAAAATAGTGAAGGTTTTCTCTATTGTGTAAGTTCATTGGGAGTAACGGGTATGAGAAGCAACCTTAGCGATAGTGCCAAAGAAATGGTGGAACTTGCAAAGGCACACTGCGATACTCCATGTGCTGTGGGGGGGTTTGGCATCCATACACCAGAGCAAGCCCAACACATTGCAACCTTTGCAGATGGTATTATCGTAGGTTCTGCAATCATGAACATCGTTGGCGAGAAAGGAAGGAGCAGCGTTGAACCTGTATCCCGATACGTGAGGGAGATGAAGAAAGCATCATGGTATGATGTCTTTTTTTGCGTAAACAGTTTCTATATATAGAAACATAAGGAGTTTGCATGCAGTTTTACCCAACACAGGAAGCAGCACTGGCCTATCAGAAGGAAGAGGGCTACCTTCCACTAACCCTCGAAATTCTTTGTGACCGATACACACCCATTACCGTGCTTTCCAGATTGAAAACAGAAAGTTCCCACTGTTTCTTGCTCGAAAGCACAGACGATCGTCAGCGATGGGGGGGACGGTACTCCTTTCTCGGATATGACCCCCCCCTGCTGGCCCTTTCTACTCAAGACCACATCACCACCGTACAATACCGGAATGGGAACACAGAGACATCAGGAGAACACCCTGAGAAGGTCATCAGGAGCGTTCTAGGGGGGGAATACAAGAGTCTCCTTGTCGACAAGCTTCCCCCCCCTTTCACCGGTGGGCTTGTGGGATACTTCAGTTATGACTATATAAAATACCAGGAGCCACATCTGCTTCTTGACTACAAGAAGGATGAGGCCTTCAAGGACCTCGATCTTATGTTCTTTGACCAGGTTATCTGCTTTGACCACTATCGACAGGTGTTAACACTCATCGTTACCTACCAGGCAAAAGAAGGGGGGGAAAAAGGATATGCAATAGCTCAGCAACGGTTGCTTGCAATGCTCAAGATTGTACAGAGTGAGAAGCCACTTGCACGCTTTAGCGGAGTATTGAAAGAACCACTAAGACCACTCTTCAGCAAAGATACCTATTGTTCCATGGTGGACAAGGCAAAACATCACATCAAGGAAGGAGACATTTTCCAAGTGGTGCTTTCCAACCGGTGGGAAGCTGCTTATGAAGGAAGTCTGCTAGACACATACCGGGTATTGAGAACTATCAACCCTTCCCCCCCGTACATGTTTTACTTTTCCGGTAGTGAGATTGAGCTTGCCGGCGCTTCACCAGAGACATTGGTTAATCTCAAAGATGGTATATTGCATACCTTCCTCTTGCCGGTACCGAAAACGGGGGGGAGAAACGGAGGAAGAGGACCTCGCAAATGAAAGGGATCTTCTTAGCGATGAGAAAGAGCTTGCAGAACACAATATGCTGGTCGATCTAGGTCGCAATGACCTAGGGAAGGTATGTGAGTTCGGGAGTGTTGAAGTGGAGTCCTATCTCCAGGTCCAACGGTACAGCCACGTAATGCATATTGGCTCCACTGTAAAGGGAACCATACGGAAGGATTACGATGCGCTCTCTGCCATTGCATCAGTACTTCCTGCAGGCACACTGAGCGGAGCACCCAAGCTCCGCGCTTGCCAGATCATCGAAGAACTGGAACACACCCAGCGAGGCATCTATGGAGGCGCTGTCGGTTACATTGGAAGCAATCAGAACATGGACACCTGCATTGCCATACGCTTGGCGTACCGAAAAGGCAACAGGGTGTACGTGAGAAGCGGAGCAGGTATCGTAGCAGACAGCATAGCAGAAAGTGAGTATGCAGAGTGTGAACGAAAAGCAAAAGCGGTAGAGGAAGCTTTGCAAAGAGCCTCAGGAGGTATCCTATGATCCTATTGATTGATAACTATGACAGCTTCTCCTACAACCTCTATCAGATGATAGGAACCTTGGATCCAGATATCCAGGTAATCCGTAATGATGCCATGAGCGTAGAGGAAATCGCATCACTCGGTATGCAGGCAATCATCATCTCCCCCCCAGGTCCTGGAACCTGTGAGAATGCGGGCATCATTATCAACCTTGTTAAGCAGCTTGGACCAAAGGTTCCCACTCTTGGAGTCTGCTTGGGACATCAAGCCATCGCGACTGCATTCGGTGCTACGATCTCCTACGCAGAAACACTCTACCATGGGAAACAGTCAACCTGTGTGTTGGATACTTCCACCCCCCCCTCTTTCACAATTTAAGACGGCAAGAGAAGGTAGGCCGATACCACTCCCTGAGCGTTGACCCAAAGAGCCTTCCACCCTCCTTGTCATGACCGGATGGACAGAGGATGGACAGATAATGGCCATACAACACAGCCAGTATCCAATCTATGGAGTGCAATTCCACCCAGAATCGATTCTCACCCCCCCATCAGGGAAAACAATGTTGAGAAACTTCATAACCTTGGCAAAACAAACCAGAGGAGCAAATCAATGATACGAGAAGCCATCAAACAACTAAGCATGAAACAGGACCTTGACTACAGCACTGCACTCTCTGTCATGCATGAAATCATGGAGGGTAAGGCAACACCGGTGCAAATGAGCAGCTTTCTCACTGCCCTCTCCCTAAAGGGTGAGACAATCGAGGAAATTACTGCATGCGCTGAGAGTATGAGAAGTCACTGTATCCGCCTATTGCATGACCTCCCTGTCCTTGAGATCGTGGGTACCGGAGGGGGGGACCATCTCAAGACCTTCAATATCTCCTCCACCAGCAGTATCGTCATCTCCAGCATGGGAGTGCCGGTAGCGAAACATGGCAACCGAGCCGCCTCTTCAGCGTGTGGGGGGGCTGCTGATGTATTTGAAAGACTGGGAGTGAACATTCAGGTTAATGAACAGAGAAGCAAGGCGATGCTGGATAAGATTGGGCTCTGCTTTCTCTTTGCCCAGAATTACCACATCAGTATGAAATATGTTGCACCGGTGAGAAAGGAGTTGGGGGGGATCAGGACAGTATTCAATATTCTCGGTCCCCCCCTGGCAAATCCTGCAGGAGCCTCCTTACAACTAATGGGAGTATACGATGAGAGCCTTATCATCCCTTGGCACAGGTGATGACCAACCTTGGGGGGGTAAAACGGGGGGGAATGGTTGTCTGCGGAGAAGATGGGATGGATGAAATCACCTTGACCGGAGAGACTCATATTTGTGAAGTGCAGGATGGCACCTTTACACACTACTCCATCACCCCCCCGGAACAGTTCTCCTTGAAACGATGCAGTCAGGAGGATCTCACCGGAGGGGGGGATGCAAAGGAGAATGCTGAGATTACCCGTTCAATACTTAGTGGCGCACTCCATGGCCCCCCCAAACGGGATATCGTACTACTCAACAGTGGATGCGCGCTCTATATTGCAGGAAAAGCGAATACCATTGCAGAAGGTATTGAACTCGCTCGTGAAGCAATCGACAGCGGAAAAGCGATTCAGCAACTTGAGGCGTTCGTAAAGCTGTCCAACGAGGAGTAATGCATGGACATCCTTCAGACTCTCGCTGCAAGTACTGCAGAGCGGTACAAAGAAAGTGAGACAAACACCATTGAAGCACGTGCTTTCTCCTGTATTCTCCATGGGCAACCCTTCAAGCATGCAATACAGGGTTCCCGCCTTGCTGTTATCGCTGAAGTGAAACACGCATCCCCCCCTTCTAAAGGGGGGGTAATTGCGTCTTCCTTTGACCCTATCTCCATCGCAAGGGAATATGAGAGAGGAGGCGCCTCTGCATTGAGCGTACTCACTGAACCTACTCGGTTTTTAGGTGACGATGCATATCTGTCCTCCATAGGAGAGACTGTTTCCCTTCCCCCCCTCCTACGAAAGGACTTCATCATTACTCCCTACCAAATTCTGGAATCGCGGATACTGGGGGGGGCCTCAGCGGTACTGCTCATCGCAGCCTGCTTGACCATAATACCTTAGCTTCCTTCCTTGCACTTACCAGGAGCCTCGGGATGGATGCCTTGGTTGAGGTACATAATGAAATGGAGCTGGATCTGGCTCTGCAAGCAGGGTCAACCATCATAGGGGGGGTGAATAATCGCAACCTTCATACCTTTGCAGTCGATCTTGAAACCAGCCTGCGCCTGATAGGCTCTTTCCCTACCTCAGTGACAGCTGTCAGCGAGAGTGGTATTCAAGGAAAAGAAGATGCAATACGGCTCAAACAAGCTGGATTCTCCGCAGTATTGGTAGGCGAACAACTAATGAGAAGCCGCAATCGTGCAAAGGCTATCGCGGAGTTGAGCATATGACAAAAATCAAACTCTGTGGTATGCAAAAGGAAGCACATATTGAATGGGCTAATGAAGCTGGTTGTGATTATATAGGTTTTATCTTTGCCCCCCCAAGCCGTAGGCAGATAAGCAGAACGGTTGCAGCCAATCTACGTAAACGTGTGAGTTCTTCAATATCGGTTGTCGGGGGGGTATTTGCTGATGAATCGATTGAACATATCGCTCGTATCGCCAACGAAGGAACAATCGACCTTATCCAGCTGCATGGCAGGGAGAACGGAGCGTACCTTGCAGATCTTCGCTCTTACTGTTCCCTTCCCATCATCAAAGCGGTGTGCAACCCCCCCCATACTACTGAGAGGGTTCCCTTCCCAGCAGATTTTATCTTGCTCGATGGGGGGCAAAAGGAGGTAGTGGAGAGGTGTTCGACTGGAACCAAGCCACAGGATATGATAAGCCAATCTTTCTTGCAGGAGGACTGCATACGGGTAATCTTGCCCAGGCAATCAGAAAGGTCAGTCCCTACGCAGTCGATTTGAGCAGTGGATTGGAAGAGCACGGAGAAAAGCAAAGGCATTTAATGCTACAGGCGACCGCTATCGCACATGCACTTTGAATTGATTATACGGTAGAAGACTGTATCTGCCTCATGAAGGTTGCCTCATCTACAGGTTTACTAAAGAGATATCCTTGGTAATAATCGCAGCCTATTATCTTGAGAAACTCCAACTGCTCACCTGTCTCCACTCCCTCTGCAAGCACCACAGCTCCATCTCCTTGGCCATCAACAATACAGTTCTATAAATGGTGATGGACTCAGAATCGGGATACCGTGCGATGAATGAACGGTCAATCTTGATCATATCCGCAGGCAATTCAAGCAGGTAGGAAAGCGAACTGAACCCTGTACCAAAATCATCAATTGCCAAGGATATCCCATTGGTGTGTAAACGATCCATGATGGCTGTCGTGTTACTAAGGCTCTCAACTGCGGTGTGCTCAGTCAATTCAACTTCCAACATGGATTGGGGGGGAATCTTTTGAGCATGAAGCTCACTGACCAAGAGGTCGGTAAGATGTACATTACAAAGTTCATCAGCACTTAGATTGATGGATAAGGTAAATTTTGGTATGGAGGAAACAATTTCTCTCCAATGTGTATGAAGGAAGCTGATTGCACGCTCAATCACAAATGTTCCCAGCAACTCAGTCAATGAAAGTTCCCTGATGAGCGGAAGGAACTCATCAGGAAAGATGGGACCAAGCTCCGGGTGAATCCACCTTATAAGAGCTTCAGCTCCAATGATTTTCCCCCGTCTTGACTGAAACGAAAGCTTGGTAAGCTAAATAGAGTTGATCAGTTTCAAACACCGAGGAAAGCGCATTTCGGATAATAGTTCTCCTTTCATAGCGCATTGCAACCTGTTTATTATAGAGGAGATACCCGTGTTCTGTACCAGGAGCTACCATGTGCATAGCAATGGCAGCATTTTCTACCAGGGCATAGAGACTTGAACTTGGATCCGGATAAAGCGAAATACCTACCGATAGCGATAAGGCAAGAGAGACCCGCCCAAACAAATACGGAAGATGGAAACCGGAAAGAAGTGAAGCAACCCTCCCCCCCTCAATCTCGGGAGCACTGCTTGTTGTATCAACGAAGAGCAGGTATGAATCAAAACCTGTGGCAAGGATGGGAAAAGTAGTGTCGATGACCTTTTCCAGAGTCGTAGCGAACCTGTTCGAGAATACGACACGTTCTCGTTGATTGAGACGCATCCCAATCTCCTTGCTATTCAGGAGTTGTATCTGCAGACAGACGAACGAATCGTCTCCTTCAGGAAGCAATACGGTTTTTGCAAAACACTGATGGTAGTCAATGTTTTTTTTCTTGCAGAGCTGAAGCAATTCCATCGTATTCCAAAGGGAGGGACTGTATATCTCTATTGCATGGTCTCCCTGTCCCCCCCGCATCCCTTCTACTTGTATGACTTCCATGGAACAGAGTATGCGATGCTTGCTTGCATGATACACCCAAACAGGACGAAGCTCTTTCACAGACGATTCACGTGGAAGGAGTAGATCATAACGTAGTGCCACTCCAGGCTTACCTTGTAACACTTCTTGTGAATACCCACTCAGTTCTTCGAATGCTTTGTTGCAGAAGGTGACCCTTCCATCTGGGTCATAGACAACCACACCGTTGGTTGCATAATCTGCAATGAGAGAACTGATACGCAGTTGCTGCTTATCATTTGCTCTGACCTGGAGGATTACTACAGCTGCAGATCCGACAAAGAGGACAAGAAGGGAGAGCAAGAATTTTACCAAAGGGTAATTCAACAAAAAAATCCTGGGTCAAAACCGGCAATTGGCTTTTCTCATAGCTACTAACTACCGACCAAAGCCATTTGTTTGATGTAGAGAAAAAGAGCCTCTCATTGCTTCTAGGATAGATGGATTGAAATGTGTAGGCGGTATCCTCAGAATCATATGAACCAATTTTATTTCCTGCCAACAAATCTTTTACTTCTGGTTCACTAGAAAATAGATTACTACCCTCTGGATAGAGGTTACTGCAGCCCGCCTCTCCATCCATGACAATATTTCCTCGGTTGTCGATGATTCTAAACTGCAGGTCTTTCATCAGTGAGGACTGATACACCGAGAGAAATGAGAGTAGATAACAAGCATCATAATCAATGGCAATGATACCAACCAATTTTGAGCCCTGGTACACTGGAAGAGCCAGAGTGAGTAGTGAATTCCCATCTGGCTGAGGAAAAATATCTGAGATATAGAGAACACCAGGGGGGGATAGGGTTCTCGTTTCTTGGACCATCTTACTCTTTGTTTCGCTTTGCAACAGATCCTGTACTCCCAACAAGCTTACCATACCTTCTGCATTGGTATCTGCTTGGGCAAGCAACACCCCCCCCTGCTCGTCAAGAAGGCGTTGATGTAGGATGTACTGTTTTTGTTTGCTGATACGAACCAGTAGATTTGCGACCTCCTGCAAGGTCTCTTCATCCGGATGCTCTCTATATGCACTTAATTCATTGGAATTGTGGACTACCAAGAGATCGGAAACAAACTGACCGAACGCATTTTCTACCTGATTTGCTATAACAGAGGTGCCACGTTCCTGTTCTGCCTGAAGACGTAACCTGACTTGGTCGCGCAACGATGTTTCATATCCTCTCAGCAAGAAAAGGATAAGAATTGCCACTGGCATCACAAACAACAGGATGTACCGAACAATTCTCGCTACGGTCTTGCGCTGTAATCGCATCATTGCTCCCTTCAATTCACATAAGAAGCCTACCATAGGGAGAACCAAAGAAAAAGAGAACTGTTACTACTTATTAAGAGATATTTGTACTTAGTATCAAGAATCAGATACTATATCTAGTCCTGCGGCCCAACATGCTCGTTTCTCCTCATAGCTGAGTGTATAGGCAGGACTGGTGGAAGGCATGCTTAGAAAAAGGCAGGATTCAGGAATATAGGACACAAGACGCATGTAGAACTCCTGTGCTTTTTTTCCCATTGAACAGTACTCTCTTGATAGCAGGGTGATCTTGGAAGAATTGTTTAAAATCATTGGGTATCACCTCTGTATAAGCAGAATCCGCAGAACCTTTCCTCTCGAAGGCTGAGAGAACGTCCCACAGGGCAATATCATGAAAAAGCAGCAAATCCCACTTCTGCTCATAGTTTTCGATGTCACCTTCAAGCAGATCACTCATGATTGGCCAGAAAGCATTCCTTTCATGGCATAGTACTGCTGTTTCAAGGCAGATCTGACGCTGGGTCCAGTGCCCAGGATGAGCACGGTACTTTGAGGACTTTCGATCGGGGGGGGAAATCCGTGCAACATGAAATACTCCTATGGATTATGCCACATTCTATCTGCTGGCTACCCTTGCGTCAATTGTACAGAATTTAAAGACGTGATACTGTACTCCATCATGGATAGCAATCTTATTCTCGGGCAGTTACTTGCTCTCGTCACCGCTGCTTGCTGGGCTCAGAATTCCATCATTTACCGACATCTGGGAAAACAGGTTGGTTCTGATGCTGTAGCTCACATCCGCATGTGGTTGGCCCTACCAGCCATCGTCTTGCTTACCTATGCGATCGAGGGCGTCTGGTTTCCTCTTCACCTTTCTGCGCGAACATACTTCTTCATCTTGACCAGCGGAGCGCTAGGATACTTTATTACCGATAAGCTGCTCTTCCAAGCCTATATACTACTGGGAAGCCGGGAATCGATGGTGATCATGACCCTCTCACCAGTAGTTACCGCAATCTTTGGTTTCTTTCTTTTCTCTGAAAGACTGAACGGCATCCAGGTCCTGGGAATCCTAACCACAATTCTAGGGGGGGTATTGTTGATGGTCTTACTCGACCGAAAGCCCCCCTCCTCGCCCAACAAGAGCAGAAAGATCGTTCCACAGGCCTGCTCTTTGCCATTCTTGCCTCAATTTTGCAATCTGTCTCATTTCTCATGGCCAAATTCGCGATGGACGAGACCGGTCCCGTTTCAACAAACCTACTACGAAACCTTGGGGGGGGTCTTTCCATTTTCATCATCTACAACTTCTTTTTTTTAAGAAGAATGGAAAACAACACCTGGCACTATTGAAAAAGCCACGGCTCTTCTTCATCCTACTTTTTGCGGCACTTGCAGGCCCTGTTTTGGGGGGGATGACGAGTCAAATGAAGGCATTTACCTTGGCACCGGTCGGGATTGTAACCACCATCACGCAAGTTACCCCCCCTATCCTTCTCCTCCCCCCCTTTGACCGATTCATTCTTCATAAGAAGGTTTCCCTTGCAAGCCTTGGAGGCACATTTCTCTCCATCGCGGGGGGGGTTGCAATACTGTTTCTTGCTGCCTGACCCATCTTGCCTAGGTATCCGCTTTTCGCTACGCTCAAAGTATGAATGTACTCTCATTGGAATCGGTCTCAAAGACCCTCAAAGACGACCCGCTGTTTCAAGATGTCAGTTTTGGATTGGAAGAAGGTGACCATGTTGCCTTGATCGGTCGAAATGGAGAAGGTAAATCTACCTTTCTCAGGATTCTCGCCGGAGGTATCATCCCAGACAGCGGAACCATCGCAATGAAAAATGGTACCGATTTGGTTATGTTGGAACAGGGAGTACAATTTAGGGAGAAGGAAACAGTTTCGTCCTATCTCCTGCAAGGAAGCGGTATGAGAATTGCCGCTTGGAATGCATATCAGCATGCTGTTTCACACCCGGAAGATGAAGCCAATCTCATCAGGCAGAGTGAATTGATGGAAAGCCTCGATGTATGGAACCTCCAGAGTGACTATCGCTCCCTGCTCGGTGAGCTTGGACTCTATGACATTATGGATTCCCCCCCAATGGCTACACTCTCAGGAGGTATGCAGAAGAAGGTGGCTATAGCCCGTGTTCTCGCTTCCCGTCCGACCATGTTGCTTCTCGACGAACCAACCAACCATCTCGACATTGAAACGATTGAATGGATGGAGTCCTACCTGAAAGGTAGCCCTGCTACCATCATCCTGGTTACCCATGACCGTTATTTTCTCGATACCGTCTGTTCTACGATTCTTGAATTGGATGGAGGGCAGATGTATCTCCACCCTGGTTCTTTTGCCGATTACCTTGCCCGACGTGAACAGCGAATCGAGAGGTTGCAAAAAGAACAGGATAGACTGAGTACCATCCTCAGGAGAGAACTTGCTTGGCTTAGGCGTGGACCGAAGGCCCGTACAGGAAAAGACAGCGGCAGAAAGGACCGCATTGAAGCCATGCTGGCAAACCAAGCCATGGTTGGGGGGGACCAAGCACAAAAATCCTTCCAATCGGCAAGCAGAAGATTGGGAAAAAAAAGATCCTTGAAGCAAAACACCTCAGCAAGGCTTTCAGCGGAGAGCCTGTCGTTACTAATTTCTCATTTTCCTTTACCAAAGGGAAGAAAATCGGGGGGGTGGTAGGGCCGAACGGAAGCGGAAAAACCACCCTATTGGATTTGCTTTGCGGACATCTTGCAAGCGATAGCGGCTCTCTTGATATTGGGGGGGTGAACACCATTTTTGCCTATTACGACCAGACGGGCAGAAATCTTGAAAGCGAGAAAACCATTCTTGAATATGTGGAAGAGATTGCTACACAGGTAGTGCTTGGCCCCCCCTCACAGGTAGTGAGTGCTGCAAAGTTCCTGGAGCTCTTTGGGTTCCCCCCCACTTCCATGCACAGGAGTACGATTGCGACCCTCTCAGGGGGGGGAGAGAAGAGAAGGCTCTACTTGGTCTCCCGCCTTCTTTCCAATCCAAATTTTTTGATGCTCGATGAACCGACCAACGACCTTGACCTCCCCCCCACCATGGAGAATCTCGAACAGTACATTCAGGATTTTGAGGGATGTGTACTCATCGTCTCCCACGACCGAGCATTCCTGGACCTTACCTGTGATGAACTCTTTGTGCTTGAGGAAGGAGGCACTGTTCGGTATGAAGCACAGCGCTACAGTGAGTGGAAAGAACGAACCCAAAACTCGCCGCCCACACAGAAAGAAACTCCAGAGACCCCCCCGGTGCAAAAAACGACCAGAAAATCAGAACAGAAAGGCCTCTCATACCGAGAAAGACAGGAGTTTGAGGCTCTTGAAGAGAAGATGAGTAGCCTTTCACTACGTATTGATACTTTGGAAGCAAGCTTCTCACATGCTGAGACCACTGAAGAAGGGACTCTAGCAGAGCGCACGGAAACGTATCATGACCTGCGAGCAGAACTCGACTCGGCAGAACAAAGGTGGTTGGAACTTGCAGAGAAACTCTAGAAAACTGGTAGTTTTTTTTGTTTCATCCTATTGCTCTGTACTACTTCTGTATCTGCAAGCATAGAATCACTTACTGTGGGAAGCAACAATGACTGGTATACGATGGGACTCGGTTACAACCATGACGACGGACTATCCTACGGATCGTCTCTTGAGGCAGTCTTTTCGTCCTCCTTCACCCTAAGTCTTGTCACTGGTGGCTACACCGACCGCCTCGATACCATGCAACGCTATGATGTAACAGCCCTTGTTGCATCATATCAACTGCAGCATCAATTGTTCACATTCATCCCTCGATTGGGTTTGGTTGCCAGTGGCAATCTTGCTTTTGACGAGGCACAGAATTTTTTTTACATAGTCTTATTGGTCGCGATCCCGTCAACCTCACCTACACCACAGATGAGAGTACCCTACACCCTTTGATAGGTGCCCGTACCTCATTCGGCAGTAGGAAGGGTGGAATGAGGTACTCCTTCGAGTTGGATCTGGATTATTCCCACAACTGGGAACAAGCATACAGTGGCAACTTGCGTTTACAGTTCGACTCCTTCCTCTCGGTTCGTTTGGGATATCTTCTTAGAAGCACAAGTCACTCCTGTACCGTTCATCAGGAAATGGTCGAACGCTACCAAGGGCCATTCCTGTCCTACCACTATAATGGTGGATTATTACATACCCAGTTCATTTCGTACTTGGAAACCGGCGTCTCTTTTGGCGGCTTCAGCTTCGATGTCCTTTCCTTGTGGAAGGAAAGGCAGTTCCGTTCTGCTGATTTCATCTTCTCTACTGGGTTCCTCTATGACCTCAATGGACAACAAAATCGACTTTTCGCATTCTCTTACAAGGCTGTGAGTTTTGAAATTCGTCATAAAAATGGACCTATGTTCAATAATATGGCTGACCAGGATGACCGGCTCAACGTGGTTCCTGGATGCTCGGTTATTCTTGGAATATTCCTATAACCCCCCCTCGATTGGTGCCCTACGGAAAACTTCTTGCAGGTATACAGCGTTTCAATTTACAGCAAGACTTCACCAAAACATTAGTTGAATCACTGCACCCCCCCACGATTGCCATCGAGGTAGGCCTCAAGGGATTGGGCATTCCTGGCTTGGTTATTGAACGGCAGAACTACCGTCTGCGTTTCACTTCGACGCTTCAGTATATCTTTGGAACCGATGAAGTCTCAAATGTCGATACCCATTTTACAGAGCATACCGGTCCTTGGCTCCTCATGACAGGCATCGTTATAGACGTGGAGCATGATCGGGAGTAGGGAAAAAAATCGAGAATGCCCTGCCCGTTCATACCAATGGTAATGGCCCAATCATTAGGTCCAAAAAGATAGGCAAATCGAACAAATGGTTGGAAGGCAAAGGAAGGTCCTCCCATCACAAAATTGCCACTCAGCGTTGCCCCCCCCATCGCCCAAGCATCTTCCCACTGTATAGCCCCCCCATCGGTAAGATACCAAGCAGTTTGGGCAGAAAGCTCCAATCCTGCCTTGGTAAATCCTCCGTAGAGGAATGGATGATCAAGCAAACCAAGAGGAAGCAGGTAAGATCCTGAAAGGCGAATCTTTGCATCCCCCCCATGCCCTACCGACCGGAAGGAGAAGAGCGGATAAGCACTCCCTACCCCCCCTCGAGAGTTAACAACACCAGCGAGAGATGCTCTTACCATATGGCGGCCCCCCCAGGACAGCCTCTGCTGGTGCATGATGCTTGCGAAAGCCGCATACCATTGGGTGGAAAAATCCCCCCCATTTGTCAGAATTTGGCTCCAGCAGCTGCCTCGCTCATGCTCGGTCCAAAAAAAGTCGATGGTACGGTAATCCCTCGACACGGAGGACCCGCCAATGGTAAGTGTTGCGGCTCCTGCCCAGTCAGAATAATCTGTTGTAATCGATAGTGACGGCTGGAGGGATATCCGCTTGATTGCAGTAAAACCTGAGTGGTAGTACACGGGAAGTCCTACGGTCACCGAGGCATTGGTAAGGTATGTTGCTGAGCCGATATCGTAGGTATTAAGGTTACCGGCTAGCTGGAGGGAATAGTTGCCTCCAGCGTATTGGTAGACCACATTGGAGACGGTACGCATCCCTGTAAAGGAGTATCCAATACTTCCGATTAAGCTCTGCTTTCTGAGATTGCTGGTAGCGTGAAACCAGATACCTGGTTGAATACTATTCGCTTCCACAAAGGGGGGGAATGGAAGCACAAGGTTGAGTCGCAGATTGTCCCGATAGCTGGAGATGGGGGGGTACTCAATTGCGACATCAATGGTATCATTCCCCCCCATTTTTGGTTCAGAAAAATGAGCCGGGGGGGCATGTTCAATACGTTCCACTGCTACCGATTTTAGTGCAAAACCTTCTGGGGGGGTATATGTCTCATATATGAGGAAGTCACCGATAATACGTGCAGCGAAAATGCCTGAGGGATCACTGAAGAGTTTAACCGTCTCATTCTTCTCGCTATCATGTCGGTAGACGCTGAACACACCATCCTGCTCTCCAACAAAGAGGATGGTTCCATCCTCTGCAAACAGAGGCGAGCGAAGCTCATTTTGCGTTGGTCCAACGAGTGTCTGTACTGCGCCACCCTGGTCCAACAGCTTGATCGAGGAGTTACCCTCCTCCAGTGCAAGGAATACAAGCATTGATCCATCTATACTGAGTGAAGGTTCCAGCAGGTTTGAGCGTTCTTCCCTATACAAGAGCTCCACAGATTTCCCCCCCTCCAAGTCAATCTCCACCAACTCATAGAAGGAACCGGAAATTCTGGAGGCAACTGCCCGCTTTCCGTCTCCGCTGAGAGAGGGATGCACCAGGCGCTGGTTCTCTGTCAGTTGAGTAGATTCATGACGCTCCAAGTCCAGTAGATAGAGGTCACTGTAACTGACCAGGGCAAGGGATAGGCTTGAAGGATCTGTGGGGGGGTCAACGGAATCAACGGAAAGCAAAGCTATATCATCGGAGAGTGCCAGTGACGAGCGGCCGGAAATAGGGAGCGAGTAAAGGCGCTCTGGCTGCTGTCCTTCCCTATAGCGATAGAGGGCAACACCATCATATGGACTTTCACGATAGCCAACCACTCCAAGGCTTACTTCATGGGGGGGGAGATAGGAATTCCCATGACCCTTTACACTGAGAATTTCTCCCTCAACAGTCTCAAGGGGGGGTTTCTTCTTCTCATGCAGGGCAAAGGTGAACAACTCTTTTGCTGAATATCCTGTTACCTTCCGGAATGCGGGAGAGAGTCCAAAGAATGGGAAGGCCGCAAACTTACGATTTATGGTGTTGAATGCATCAACACCATAGGTATCGATCAAATAGTCCACCATCAGGTAACCAGTGACGTAGATGCGGCCAGACGGGGGGGCAAACGGACCGTTGTATGCACCTTGGGAAAGGCTCCACATCGAACCTTTCGATAAAGGTACTTGGTATGAGAGGGCAAAGGGAAGTGAGTCTCCCCCCCTTCCCCCCCCTTCCGCAAACGTTGTTTCGGTATGCGTCGTGATTCCTTCAATCCACCAACCCGGCATAAATACCGTACTGAAGCATTCACGCCAGGACCAAGAAATCCCAGGACCTTGGCAGGTCCCACTTTTGCATTCAAATGGAGGTAGTGCGTCAACTCATGGGTGTAGAGGCTCTTCAACCAACTAGAGGTTCTGCTTCCGATGAACCGATTATCTGGGCTGGTAATGTACATGTATATGGAAGCTGGGAAGGGAGAATAATATCCATTTGCCCAAGCGGTCTTTCCTGTCATGACAACCGGTACTTTTCCCTCACTCTCATAATCCAAGTACGAGGCAAGATTTTCATACACTTCATCTGCAAAGGAGGCAACCTCCCGTGCATACATTTGGTCCTGTTCCTCGAATATGATTTTGGTATGTTGGGTCTCTATCTGTTGGTAGGCAAACAGAGAGATTGAGATAGAAAAGAAGAACAGCAGCGACAGTATAATCTTGCGCATCGAATACATACCTCCGGGGGGGGATACTAGTACCAATGTACAACAGCCTGTTCCTGGGGGGGTAAACAGGTAAGAAAATACTTAAATGCAGAATTTGCACTTAATATTAATTTTATCAGAGTCAACCCTCGCCATGTCTAGCGACATTTAATCACATAGCTTTCGTTCTTTCGTCTCTAAACACAATCCAGAAAATGAATACATGCTTTACTCTTGACCTCTTACATAACCCAAAAGACCGACGAGATTAGCTCCATTAAGGATGTGAACCTAATTACTACTTCGACCTTTAAGAAATCATAGTGTTCATGTAAAACACTGGCTATGCACAGGGAAATCACTATTAAATACTATAATTTGTCTTTTTTTCTCCTAAAGAATAAAGTATACTTGTTACCAAAATTGCGAGGAGTACATGATCAAGTGATTTGTCTCGAATCAACAAGCATTTTCCTGAAGAAAAGCTGATTTTTCAGGACCCGGAAGTGCAATAGCGTTATCAGGTATTCCTCACACCATGATATCTGAGGAGTTTCCATGCAGTATTTTGAAGCCACATTGCTTTCCATTGTTCTCATGCTAGCTATTCTAGCAGATGTTCTAAGATTTCCCCCCCTGATTAGGAAGGACAGGGGGGGAAGCCGCTTTTTTTTGCAGAATTGACGATAGCCTATTCAATATTCCTTGTCATTACTATTTTCATTTGCCTGGGAAGAGAGGGTATCGTACTATATCCAATACCCATTAACAGAATCTTATGGACATTGCATTATCTTTCTTTTCCTTTGTTGTTGGGGGGGATGTGGATGCATTTCAATGCTCTCAATGTCATTGACAATGAAAAACTTGTGAACATCCTCTCGCTACTTCATGCTATTCCGCTTGCAGTGATGGCAGTAATTGCCCTGTTTGACATACCAAAACAGCAATTTTACCCTTTTAATATTGGCTATGAACACATGTTGCCCTCTGGCGGAACTACTTATATGCTGATACTTTCCTTTTTCTTTTGCTTGGCGATGCTCCTCTCTACACTTGGACATAGGAAAGAACTACCAGGCTCTTTTCTGTTCATCTCTATGCTTTTACCAATGGCATTTACTACATCGCTCATTACCTTTTATATTACACACACCCATGTCATGTTTACCATGGTAAATTCCTTTATGCTGGTGCTCTATTATCTAATCGGGCAAAGGGATTCAGTTCGAACCGACCCCCCCTTGACCGGGTTGCCTTCTTTTACGCTTCTCAAACGAAAAATGATCCGCATATTCCGTTTTCGTTCTCCATATGCTGTAATCCTTCTTGATATTGAAAATTTCCGATATTTCAACTCCCGCTACGGCCAATTCCTTGGCGATCAAATGCTTATAAATCTGGCAGACTTTCTTCGGACATTAGCAAAAACGAATGAGGTATTTAGAATTTCCAATGACCAATTTTGCCTGTGCTTTCCTGCCACTAAAGAAGAAACTGCACTATCGATTACCAATCAAATAGAAAACAGATTGAATCAACCCTGGATACTTAACGAAAGATCTGTGCATATCCAAGTTAATATGGCAATAATCAATATCCCTCAACAAGCCGCGACCATGGAAGAGTTTAAAAAAAGCAGTCAATCAATTACTACTCGAAATCAAAACGGTTCGCAGCAGGTCTCTCATAGTTTATACTCGCGAAAGCATGGTTGATCATGAGCGGAAATTAAATATCATCTCCGCTTTACGTGAATCCATAAAGTATCCAGATCAGGTGCTCGTGCATTATCAACCAATCTATGATGCAAAAACAGAACAACTCGTTTCGGCCGAAGCTTGATGAGAATAGAGGATCGACACCTGGGATTTTTACAACCCGGTGAGTTTATTTCTCTTGCTGAACAGACTGGGCTTATCGTTCAACTCACTCAGATTGTACTCACTAAGGTTTGTAGATTCATTAAACAACTTCCAGAGGACAATTCACCCTTGAGCCATATAGCCATGAATCTTTCTGGAGAAGATTTTGAATCTAAAACCATAGGAAAAACACTTCTGAACATTATTGAACAAGAAGGCGTCAAACCAAAACGAATAGGGTTTGAGATTACCGAATCAGTAGTCCTACGATCATATGATACTGTATCAGATGTTATGATTGAATTATCATTGAAAAAGATTACTTTTGCTCTGGATGATTTTGGAACAGGGTATTCAAACCTCCGGGCGTTGATTGATCTCCCATATGATTATGTGAAATTTGATAAAAGCGTCATTAAAGCCGCTGAGACAAACCCTTCCATGCTATCCTTATTGACTGAGATGCTTCATAAGATGGGAAAGTGTGTGATTGCAGAAGGAGTTGAAACAAAGGAACAGTTAGCCTTGATCAGAAGTGTTGGCATTGAGAGGGTACAAGGATATTATTTCTCAAAACCATTAGAAGAAGAAATTTTTCATAATCTGGTTGTAAAAGCACGAAAGGATTAACAACCCCCCCTAGTAATTGGGTTTTGAGAGAAAGAATACCATCGGCATCGCATCTGGATAATTTCCCCCCCCAATAACCACGGGATTGTATCCCATTCCTTTTCTTTCCAGTATATCTCCAATCAAATCCGTCTCTCTGAAAAGTTCATCAGAGATGGGGGGGATTGCGATAGAAATCCAGAGATTGATCGGTAGTTGTTCTCCCCCCCCGAGGAAATACGTATCAAACGAAAAATAGTGATCCCGTATTTGTGCAATTCGGTACAACAAGAATTCGTCACCAGATACGCTTTCCTTCAAGTCCACCGAATCCGATTCCACAAGGTTCTCGTTCTTGACATGATAGAGTCCAGCAATCCTCCCCCCATACCGTTGGGGGGGGATACTTCAGAAACAGATGCTCCACGATGAAGAAATGAACCATTGTCGTCAGGAGAATATGCCAAGAGTAAGGAATCCTTGGTGGATATAAATCGTATTCCCACTATATTACTGCTCCAATAAAATCAGACATTAATACCAAAAACCATTTTCCAATATCGCATAGGAATGTTTCCCAGGCAATATCACCTCCCCCCCTAAAAAGAAAAAAACGTCAGGACTCTCGTAGAGAACCGGCCAATCCGCAAGGAATCTCAAGGAGGCTTTCCAAACCAAGACTTATTTCCGAACTGTCTTGCTTCAAGTCCCATATATTGCAGGAGGAATAGGATGAACATACGTTTCTGAGCATTGTTTCAGTTCCTTGGCAGCATGGAAGACGTCAGGTTGGTTGATGAGGGCTGAAACTACAGCAAACCCTTGCACACCATATGGGGGGGCACACAGCGGAATAGTCTCCTTGTTCATGCCTCCGATGGTCACAATCGGCAGGTTCACTGCTTTGCGTATTGCTGCCAATGTTTGTAGAGAAACATATGAAGCATCCTGTTTGGTCTGGGTGACAAACATAGCCCCCCCAACCCCCCCCAGATAGTCCGCTCCATCTGCCTGGGCTCTTTCAGCCTGGGCCACAGTATTCACAGAAACCCCCCCCAACAAGCGGTTTGGTCCAAGTATTGCACGTGTCTCAGAAACCGACAGATCATGCTGACCAATATGTACCCCCCCAACAGAGCCCACCCCCCCTAGAGCAACCTCCAGCCGGTCATTGATTACCAGCGGAACATCGTATGCATCGCAGAGATACTTAATACGTTTACCCAACATGATAAAAGCGTCCCTATCCAGCTTTTTTTCCCGCAATTGCACCATCGTGACACCACCATCAAGCGCTTGTTCAACACACGCTTCCAAGGTCTTCGTTCTCATGAGCGTTCGATCTGTTACCATATACAAGGCATAGTCCACCTTACACATGCTTTAGCCTCCTTTTAATGAGTACACTGATTCCTCCGACGACAAGGAATATAAGCAGGGAATTACTCACGTCAAGGAGAAATGTTTGCATCAGAAAGTACAACACAACACCTAGCCCCCCCCAGAGCACCATGTTTGACAGGTTCCAGCGGTTTAACTGTGCAGAAGGTCTGTTGAGGATGAAGTAATCTACGAACAACAGTGCATACAGGGGGGGAGAAAAGATGGCTCCAATGAGATATAGAAACGGTTCAATGGTATCCATCGGCAGTAGGAGGGCGATGAGCAGGCTGATGAACGTAAAGAGTAAGGAAAGCACCTTTCCGTGATTCAACGGCCAGATATTCATGAAACTATCACTCGCTGAATATACATCCAGGTAGGTGGTGGTTACGGTCGAGAAAAATACAATGAAAAGCGAAGCCAATCCAAACCCAGAAATTGTCAGCATCAATGCAATATCAGAACTCCCGGTAGCAAGGGATAACCCCCCCAACCCTAATGCAAACATGCAGCTTCCTACAACCGAATATCCAACGGCACTCCACAACGGGCCGCTTCTCGACTGTCTGGCATGTTGGGTGTAATCTCCTATCAAGGTAGCCAAGAGAGACACATCGCGATATTCACCTCTACTCCCTGCCAAAAGGTAACCGTCGGCCACGCTCCTTCTAATGTATTGATGGAAAGATCACGTATGAGCCGATATCCCATCACCAGGCTCAACAGTAGCAACAAAACCACCACAAGACCATTGAGTTGTGCATGTTGACGCGATATGAACAGCAACCAGATTGAAATACACAAGGCAATACCGATCATCCAGAGGTTGGGATTGCTGTATCCATACAGCGTTGTGGTTATTTGGTTAAGGATACGAGAGCCTGCAGCATCATGATGGATGTCCATCCAATCAACTGAAGGATATTGAAACTTGAGAAAACATACGATCCATAGATTCCAAATGAGTAACGGGTTGATTCCATCGCTGAAGTTCGTAAGGAGCTGCTCATGATAGCGGCAAGATACAACAGGACACCCCCCCCGATCATGTGACCAAGAAGAATAGCCACCAGTCCGGATGACATACCGAGGGAAGCCAGTACACTTCCAGAAAGCATCTCGGCAACAGAAATTGCTGCCCCCCCTGCCCAAATAAGGAACAAGGAACGACTCGAGAATCCTTTAGCAGGATAACTATTTGACATGAAAGGCCCCCCCCTCTTGCATCAGGAGAGCACCATCAAGGGTACTGAGATGGTCAAATAAGGCAGCATGGAAACTTCCCAAACCTGCATGCACGCTTGCCAGCTCTCCGGCAATACCCATACCAAGAAGAGCTGTAACTGTAGCTGAGAAATAGTCATCGGTTACTGCGCAACAGGTACCGACCATAGCCGTACTCATACATCCCGTTCCCGTAATCTGGGTCAAAGCGGGATGCCCATTTTCAATGATTGCCATAGATGTACCATCTGAGACTATGTCGAACTTGCCGGTGATGGCAACAACACATCCAAGTTTCCGGGAAAGATTACAAGCAATTTCCTTGGTTTGTTCAATCTGTTCGGTTCCATCACAGCCAGCAGAATCGACACCCAAGGTATGACTACTCAACTGTGCGGCACTTCTAATCTCTGACAGATTCCCTCGAATCACAGTGGGAACCACGTGAGAGATCAAGCTTTGCACGGTGTTTGTCCTATAGGAGGAAGCTCCCTCTCCTACCGGGTCTAGAATGATGGGGGGGATGCCATAATCCTGCGCAATGCGGATAGCTAGAAACATCGAGGAACGTGTTCGATCATTAAGGGTCCCAATATTTATGACTAAAGCATTACTTAAGCGAACAATATCTTCCAGCTCCTGTTCAGCATCCGCCATAATGGGAGAGCCTCCCATAGCAAGGACTACGTTGGCACAATCCTTTACCGTTACGTAATTGGTAATCTGATGGACGATAGGTTTCCTCTCACGTATTGCCTGCAGTATCTCTGTACTGTTTGAGTACATCTGTTTTGTATCCATGATATTGCCCCCCCTCCTTATCGGTTAACTCATTGTT
>JDSH01000097.1_pt1 | contig 29949 bp, 37 predicted proteins | sample 199451 | NCBI WGS metagenome assembly JDSH01 (sample SAMN02584198, study PRJNA231836) | bioreactor metagenome | isolation source: continuous culture bioreactor electron acceptor NO2- transfer2 day 38 after... | place: Germany: Bremen | reverse complement strand
ATAGTTGACTCCTTTAAAATTTTGGATTGCATTTGCTCGTTCTCTATGCAATACTATCCTTGATGTAAACGATTACATTTGTAATTATATACCAAGGGGGGGGATACTATGGCAAATACAAATGGAATGCAATCGGTAGGGCCCCCCCAGAAGCGCTATGCTTCTTCCCTTCCCAAGATTGGAATTCGCCCGGTTATCGACGGCAGACAGCGAGGCGTTCGCGAGTCCTTGGAAGATCAGACCATGAACATGGCAAAGGCTGCAGCAAAGCTGATCAGCGAGAACCTGTTCCATGGAACCGGTGAGCCGGTTGAATGCGTTATTGCTGATGGAACCATCGGTCGTGTGAGAGAGAGTGCGGATTGTGCAGAGAAATTTGCCAAGGAAGGAGTAGCCGTTACCCTAACTGTAACTCCCTGCTGGTGCTATGGAACCGAAACATTTGACATGGATCCATGACCGTCAAGGGTGTATGGGGGGGTTTTAACGGGACAGAGCGTCCGGGTGCAGTGTATCTCGCTGCAGTGCTTGCCGCCCACACCCAGAAAGGCCTTCCTGCCTTTGGTATCTATGGTCGTGACGTACAAGATAATGATGACACTTCCATCCCAGAGGATGTAGCTGAAAAAATTCTCCGCTTCGCACGTGCAGGTATTGCTGTAGCAACCATGAGAGGAAAGAGTTATCTCTCCATCGGTGGCATGTCTATGGGTATCGCAGGTTCAATTGTTGACCAGGATTTCCTGCAGGCCTACTTGGGAATGCGCAGTGAAGTAGTCGATATGTGCGAAATCGAACGCCGTATCGCTGAAGAAATCTATGATCCTGAAGAGTACAAGAAGGCAATTGCATGGGTGAAGGAAAACTGCATCCAGGCTGAAGATGTTGCCAACCCTCCTGAGTATCAGAGAAGTGAGAAGCAGCTTGCCAAGGATTGGGAGTACTGCACCAAGATGACCATGATCGGTCGCGATCTCATGGTTGGTAACAAGAAGCTCGAAAAGCTCGGTTTCAAGGAAGAGGCACTCGGGCATAATGCAATCTGCGCAGGTTTCCAGGGACAGAGACAGTGGACCGACCATTGGCCTAACGGTGACTTCATGGAAACCATGCTTACCACCAGTTTCGACTGGAACGGCATCCGTGAACCGTACATCATGGCAACAGAGAATGACCACCTAAACGGTATCAGCATGCTGTTCTGTAAGTTGCTCACCAACCGTGCTGCAATCTTCAGCGATGTACGCACCTACTGGAGCCCAGCAGCTATTGAGAGAGTATCCGGGTGGAAACCGGAAGGATTGGCCAAGGAAGGCTTCATTCACCTGATCAACAGTGGTGCTACCACACTTGATGCAGCAGGCCAGATGAAGAACGAGAAAGGCGAGAGCGAGATGAAGCCTATTGGGATATTACTGAGGAAGATGTAAAGAAAACCCTCGAGAATACCCGCTTCAGCGTCGCCAACGGTGGCTACTTCCGCGGTGGTGGTTACAGCTCAACCTTCCTCAGTGAAGGCGGTATGCCACTTACCATGGTCCGGATCAACACGGTCAAGGGCGTTGGCCCGGTCCTGCAGCTTGCTGAAGGATGGACCTGCGAGGTACCGGAGAACGTCTTTGATGTAATCAACAAACGCACCGACCAGACCTGGCCAACCACTTGGTTCGTACCCAGAACCAATGGCAAGGAAGGACCCTTCAAGGACGTCTACTCGGTCATGGCAAACTGGGGGGGAGCAAACCACGGTGCACTGAGCTATGGACACTTTGGGCTGATATCATCTCCCTCTGTGCAATGCTCCGCATCCCGGTATGCATGCATAATGTTGACGAAGATAAAATCTTCCGTCCCAGTGCATGGTCAATGCTTGGCATGGACAAGGAAGGGGGGGCTGACTATCGCGCCTGCTCTACCTTTGGACCACTGTACGGTAAGTACTAAACAACAGTTCTTGTATCAATTGCGGGTTGGCTTCAATGCCAACCCGTTTTTTTTCATGTATTGTATCCATCTCCACATACCGGTGTTATACTTTTTTTGGAGGTCTGTATGAAATCGATACTCTCTGTATGGAAAGAACAAGGACTGTTGCATCAGGAACAATCTGACAGTACTGATGAGAAGCTCCAGAAACAAGCACAGATACAACGGGAACTGGAGGATATCCTCCCTAGGGATGAAGCAACTTTGCTCTCCCTCTATCGAATGGGGGGGGCTCGATTCTCCTTAAATGAAGAACCTCACAGTAAGGTAGTTCCCAAGCTATTCATCATGTTGCTGCTCAGCCAGCTTATCATCTCCCAAATACCGACGCTTCTTGGGTATCCTTTTGGCGACAACACAATGCTCTTTTATGGATTGAACCTACCTTTCTGGTAGTCCTATTCCTCACGCTGTATTTGGCAAAAGAGCGCAAATACCTTGTTGGGTATCTCTCATTTCTTGGAATCCTTGCACTACTGATGAATCTGCAGTTCAGCTTGCCAGGTATCGAAGAATCTCAGACCAAAGTCCTTTCACTCATCCACCTTCCATTGCTCTTGGTGGTAAGTCTTGCCATACCCACCCAGAAAGGTACGCTACAGGAGAGAATGAGTAGACACATACGACTCACTGGTGAGGTACTTCTCCTTACGTTCCTGCTTGCTTGTGCCGTGTTTGTGGTGATGATGCTTACGTTCGTACTCTTTGAAACAGTGGGAGTCAACGTGGAAGACCGTCTAGCCCCCCCATTTGTGGTTACCGGAATCCTAGCCCTGCTTCCCCCCCTGTCTGCCCGGTACCTCCTGCAATACAGAAAAGGCCAGATAGCATCGCTCACGCGTCTCTTGGCTACCATCTTCCTCCCGGTAATTACGGTGATCATGATCTCCTTCCTGACTGTCTTAGTAGTAGGGAGACTTCCCATAACTGAAGACCGAAATCTTTTGTTGGTAATCGATATATTACTCGCCCTTGTCCTGATGATGATCCTCTATACAACAGATCTTCTGGAGAGTGAACAAACCACTACCTTCAACCGCGTAGTGCTCATCACAGGAGCATTGGCGGCCATCGGCATCGATGTATTCGCCCTCATTGCCATAGGAGGGAGGTTTCTTCAATATGGATTAAGTCCCAACCGCGTGGCAGTACTTGCGGAGAACCTATTACTACTCGCCAACCTTGGCTCACTGGTGGTGACACTGCTGAAAAGAAGATCATTCATTCGAACACAGTGCATATTCATGGGAATCTATGCCCTCTGGTTTCTCATTGTTGTCCTGCTCTTTGGTCCTCTGTTCGGATATATCTGATCAGAGAGAGAGAATGGTGTTCCAGACCGCCTCATCAACAGGGATTCCTTTCTCAAGGTTCTCCTTTCTTGTTTGCTCCCTGAATTGTCCTGGATAACGAACAGGCTTCTCTGCATCCAAAGGCGTTGAGTTCACCAAGTCATCAAGGGTTGCCTGGATCTCCCTCTGCAGGTTCTCTTGGTCGGGGGGGAACTTGGAAGTATCAAAGACCAGGAAGACCTGGGAGACTTCCCCCCCTTCCTCCTCCAAGGACCCTATTGAGCGGGTAGTCCTTCCACCCGAGAGGGTTGCTGCAATCAAATCAAGAGCAAGAGCCAAACTGGTTCCCTTCCAGAATCCAATGGGAAGAGAGCGCTTACTTTGTAGAATCGCTTCTGGGTCGGTAGTAAGTTCCCCCCCTCTCTCATCCCACCCACCGGGGGGGACTGGAAGTTCCTTCTTTTCCCTAACATAGGTTTCCAGCTTGCCATAACTGAAGAGAGACATGGCCATATCAACAAGAAGTGGCCCCCCCTCTTCACTGGGAATGGCCAGTACCAAAGGATTATTCCCGACCTTGGTATCAGCGCCTCCCCCCCAGGGGGGGCTCATCAGCGGCATCGTGTTGGTCCAAAGAAGCGCAATACACCCTTCCTTGGCTGCCATCAATCCATAGGTTCCAGGTCTCATCCAGTGGTTGGTATGCTTCAAGGCAACGCAGCCAATGGTATGCTCTTTTGCCAGTTCAATGGCTCGCTTCATGGATGAGTAGGCATTCAGGTTACCTACACCGCGTTTTCCGTCCCATCGTTCAAGAGACCCGAACGAATCACTTTTTTGGGCATGGGCATGTACGTCGATTCTCTTCTCATCAATACCCTTAACCAAAGAAGCAAAGCGATTCGCCCCCCCATGGGTGTACACCCCCCCTTCAAGAGAGGTCTCAGCAATCAGACGAGCACAGAGTGCTGCATCACTCTCATTCATATTTCGGCTTTCAAGCACACGTTCAAATTGAGCACACATCGTTTCAAATGGAATTCTCATCATACATTATCTCCTTCCCATACCAAAACCTGAGCGGGGGGGTCACGCAAATAGATTACGCACCCTCGTACCGGGTGTTGATACATTCTTTTTGTTGCTTGCATATAGGTCTCTACCTGGAAACGGTGGACATCTTCATTCCTCCACCTATCAGTCTTGAAATCTATTACGAGGTAGGTATCATTCTGCTTCACCAGTAAATCGATTGAACCCTCTGCTACGATGGTCCTGCCTTCCCTCTCAACGGCACTAAAGAAGCCTACCTCACACTCGACTGGATACGGTTTTACCTCTCTCTCATACCACTCGCTCTTAATGAACCCGCTACAGAGAACAATTGCATCCTCCTGAGTACAGCCAACTCTTGAGCTTTCAGTACCTTTGTCAGAGAATCAGGCATAAGAGAAGAGATCTCAGGCACCCCCCCATTACCCAGCACCATCTGTTCACACAGCTCATGTACGAAGGTACCAAACCCGGTTACCTGATCCTCGGTATATCCACCAAGAATCTCATCACTAGGATACCGTGGCAGAGGAACACCTTCTCCCCCCCCATTGGAAGATGGATGGAGCTTGGTGGTGGCAACTCGAATAGGTTGCCCTTTGTAGGCCTGTGTTGCTTGCTCGTACCAACGCTCAGCAGTCTGGAGCCTTGCCTTTACCTCTGATTTTTCCTCTCTCTCCCCCCACTGTAGAGATAGTGCTCAGGAATACTCTCTATGGGCCGAACCTTCAGTATGCCTTCATCATATACAGGATTGTCTATATCTAGAGGCAGACTCCCCCCCACCAACATCTGAAGCAACGTGTCAGCTTTCTTGGAAGGATCCAATCCCCCCCTGTTGTTCTTCGAAAATGCACCACTGAGTATAAGGTGGGACTCGGCCCTGGTCATGGCAACATACAGAAGCCGTTTCAACTCAGCTATCTCCATATCTTGTTCTTCACTACCGGCAAAAAGTGTTCCTGCATGACGAACCATCTCCCTCTTGGTTGCAGAAACGTGATAGGAATCAGAGAGATAGTGAGGAATCGGGATATCGAGGAAGGTACTGAGATAATCCCCCCCTCCACCTTTACCCTTGGATGCGGTATTTCCCACAATCACAATGGGAAACTCCAGTCCTTTGGACTTATGGATCGACATGATCTGAAGCCCTGACTCTTGTTCTTTTATCACCTCAAGCTGGTCAATTTTTTCGTTCTTAACCAGATTACGTCTCAGGAAATCGACGAATTGGCTGACACTCTTGCCCTGTTCTTCCTGAATCTGTGCCAAGCGGTGGAAAAAGGCAAAATGCTCGACATATACCTGGTACTGCGGATTGGAAACCAAGGAGAGGTAGTAACCGCTCTCATACCACAGCATCAGGGCAAGGGTACTCAATGATTCACTGCCTACCGCCTGATACAACCGTTGATAGAACGCCCCCCCACAAGCTGCCAATCGCTCGCCGTCGTCCTCAGAGAGAATGGGAAGTAGGGAAAAAAAGTGGTTCTTGTACCACATAGGTAATTGCCCAATCGCTTAGGTTGCAGAACGGAGAGCGAAGCACCGTGCGTAGGCCTGCTTATCTTCAGGGTAGAGGGTAAGCTGCAACATGGCATACAGGTCGTTCGCTGGAGCTTCCAACATCAAGGACCGTGCTGCCTGTACCGTATAGGGTACATTGAATCTTCTGAAGGCTTTTTCAAAACTCAGCTGGTTGCTGGTAGTGCGAAGCAGGAGTGCAATATCGCTTGCTCTTGGCCTTCTTGGCCCCCCCTCTTTTGAGGGTACCAGGAACTCATCGCTTTCAAGCATCTGCCTAACCAGTTTGGCAATGGTATATGCCTCTGCTTCAACCGAGGAAGCTTCCTCCTCCTCTTCGTCTCCACCACTTTCCTGATAAGGCTTGATCAGGAGAGTACAGCTGCTTTGCACACCAGGGGGGGAGGCATCACGGAAACCCAGGGTTGAGAAATCTGCCTCGTAGCTCTCCCCCCCTTCATTCTGCATGATTCTGGCGAACATCGTATTGAACAGTCTGATCAAGTCCGGTTCACTGCGGTAGTTCCTTCCCAGGGTTATGGTCTCCCCCCCACCAATGGAAGCCAACTCCCCCCCACTCAGTTGTTTGAAAACCCGAACATCACTGCCCCCCCTAAAGCGGTAGATTGACTGTTTCTCATCCCCCCCTACAAAGAATAGCTTGTCCTTCTGCAAATCCTCAGGGGGGGAGGGAATGCCATCCCCCCCTTCCCTGTCCACTCGTTCTGCAAGGAGGTAGAGCATTGCTTTCTGCTGTGCATTATTATCCTGGAATTCATCAATCATGATGTAGCGGAACTTCTTCTTGTAAAATGCTCGCAACGCCTTGTCCTCAGCGAGCATCGTAACAGCAAGTGTAGAAACATCGGCAAAGGTAAGTATACCGCTTGAGCGTTTCTCCCTCTGGTACCTGCTTACAAACTCCTGCATGAATTCCAAAACTGCATGTAACTGGTCCTGAGCAAGCATAATACTCAACGCCATGCAGAGTTTGCTCCTAAGTTCCCTGTACATCGCCACCGTACCCTTGATGGTCAGGATATCTTCTGCTTTTCCGTTTCCCGGAGCCCTACGATGTGCAAAATCTGAACACAACAAGGATCGTAGCTCCTCTTTGCTCTCACAGGCATCCATCTTGGAGAGCATCAACTGTGCATCACTCTTGTAGCCTTGTACCGTATTGCCCTTGTCGGTGAAAGAAGCATAGAGAGACAACATCTCGCGATACTGAACAAGAAGACGTTCATACTCATCCTCTACTGTTGCAAGAATACGTTCAGCCCCCCCACCTTCATCAACAGTCTTGGGAAGACAATAGTAGGTACTCGCCAGAGGAACAAATACATTGTCTATCAGGGTATCAGGGGGGGTATAGAGCTCACTGAGCAGCTTTGCTCCGGGGGGGCTCTGTGGATATGCATCCAGCAGTTCTGTAGCTACACGACCTATGGTTCCCAGGTTTTTTTCATCATCAATGATGAAATCCTGAGGTACTCCATATGCCACTGAATTGCTTCTGACTATCGTCGCACAGAAGCTGTCCAAAGTAGAGATGGCCACTTCGCTGAAGGTCTCTAGTTGCTGAGCAATTTCTTCGTCCTGAATGCAGGAGAGCAGGTGCTTATGAATACGCTGATGCATCTCCCTTGCAGCCTTTCGGGTGAACGTCAGGGTCAGGATTTCATCACAACGGGCTTTTCTTTCAAGAACCAGACGAAGGAACCGATAACTGAGAACCGTGGTCTTGCCTGAACCGGCTCCGGCAGAAACAACACAGTTGTTCAGGACATTCACTGCCTTCTTCTGGTTATCGTCCAGCCTTGCGTTTGTATGCTTTAGAAAGTCTTCAAATCGAATCATAGGGTTGCGTACCTCCTTCGGCACAAGGAGCGGTAAGGACAGGTACCACAATGCTTCTTTGATGGCGTTGCATCAATTGCCCACCTTGCACTGCATCAAGCAGACTCTCCAGGCGCTGTTGCAGCTGCTCTTCACAAAGTATTGCTGGGGGGGGATCATCCTCCTGAGCCCAGAGCGTGTAGTACTTCTGGTCCATGACGCTGTAGTAGGAAGCGTTGGCTACTGAGACATCACGGTCATGAGTCAACAAGAATCGATAGATGGGAAGCTGGAATGACTCAAGATGATCTGAGGCTCGTTTTACATCCGGAACCCCCCCTTTTTTATAGTCTATGACAGCAAGCTTAGTATTCTCTGGTGGATTGAGGCTGACCACGCGGTCAATTCGACCATTTATGAGAAGGGGGGGAAATTGCTCCACTTCGTATGACTCCTCGAATGCTATGGACCGTCCATGAGCAAACAAGGCAGATTCTCCAGCAAGAATGGAGGCCACCTTTTTCTTATAGCTTGCAATAATCCAGCTCCTCATTGATGGAGAGGGACCGCGCTGTCCATAATAGGAAACCAAACACTCATCAAACAGTGCATACAGGCGCTCCTGATACATCTCCACCTGTTTTGGATCATAATCACGAATCTCAGAAAAGAACTGTTGGTACACGGAGTGGAGGAGCATTCCAATCCTTTGGTGATCAACCGACTGTGCCTCATACTCCTCTACTTTCAAACCATAGAGATACCTTGCAAGCCAGGCATAGGGACAGTGGTCAAACTGGTCGATACCGGTTGGGGGGGAGAAATGGAATCTCCCCCCCTGTTCATCCTTCAGCTTCGCAATAAGGTCCGGTTTAATGGGATGGCGCGTATAGTCGTCAGCACGTTCAGTGAGTACTGTCTTCTTGGCTGCAAGGAACCAATCCCTCTGGCTTGCTGTTGCCTTCACATCAGGAAGCTCTGCATGCTGGTAGAGAAACAGTTCTGCAGCCAATGGATCGGTAGTAGCATCCAGATCAGGTTCATACAGAGAGAGGCGCCCATGCTGTAGGAAATAGGAAGGAACCATTAACTCTCCTTCATAGCGTCTCATATGGCAGGAGAGAAACCGCTTTCCTTCCCCCCCAAGGGTTGCACAGCGAAAATGAGCTTCAGTAGTATCGACCTCTCTGCGTAGCGCCTTCTCAATCTGTTGGGGGGGGAGAAACTCCAAGGGACGTTCAACGCAACGAGAGCCTTCCTGGTCAAGGGCAAGGATGAAGAGATAATCAGCACTCAGGGCTGATACCTGTGGCCATCGGTAGACAGCAATCCCTTCACTCTTCTGCTGAAATACATATCGCTTGGTTTGCAGGTGGGATAGTAAAAAGGAGAAAATCCTGGGGGGGTACGAGGTGATTCCGGTTTTCTCCATCGCTTCCCCCCCTACCTGCACCATGGCATCAAGGCAGAACGCATACACATCTTCCCCCCCAGAGGTGCCCACCCACTGCGTTGGAATGAAGTAGGTATCCTGAAAGTGATTGATTTTCCGTCGAAGGTCCGCAATATCCTCAGCCTGGACAATTGCAATGATGCTCTGTTTCAACTCTTCATACCACCACTGCAACTCCCTATCTCTCAGCAAGGAGCTGAATTGGTCCTCTCCATAGAGCGAGCCATGCATGACTGACTGCTTAACGGCACGCTTGATGAATTTTCGATGCTTTTCTCCCTCAGCCCATGGAATACCGGGGGGGTCGAGCAGAAGTGATTTCAAGCTCTCTAAGCTGAACTGTTCATCATATACCTCTTGGAGCAGGCTGAGAAACCGTCCACTGCCGTAGGCGAGTACCGATTTTCCTTCCCTAATCGTCAAAGGAATCCCATAGAGCATAGCTTCCTCGCGGAGTACATCCATCAAGGTTTCCTCTGCAGCACTGCCGATAACAATCTGGTGCGTTTCCACTCCTGCATCCAACAGCTCCCTCACCCTTTTCAACGTTTGCTTGATCTCCACAAGGTGGTTGGGAAATACCTCCAAGAAAACAGAGGGATCCTCCCCCCCAGGAGTCTCTCTCAACTCCATAAAGGCAGGTCTTCCAAGCTGGTCGTACAGGCTCGCAGCATCTGGATTGGTATCTGAGAAAAGGACGCAATATGACTTACGAGTGTCCCAGTCTCCAGGAATACTCGGCCTCTCATATCTTGGCTCGAACAGCTGATGCTCATCAAGGAACTGTTGGTACTGCCCATAGAGCACCAGGAGGTCCGTCTGCATGGCAGAGTCGAGGTTGCTGAGCACCTCCCCCCCCTCGCATGCATCCAAGAGAGATGGTAGGAGCTTTGCCAGATATCCTTTCACTCGGTTGTTCATCTCTGGATAGGTTGGATTGAGAAAGCAGCGAAGCAAATTCCCCCCCTTCTCAAGCAGCTGATGAATAAAGAGCTGACGGGTAAGGCTGTTCGCGGGAACCATGGTTTCATGATGGGGGGGCAGGAAATAGCCTCGAAAGGTATCATAGGAGATTGCCCTCTCTGCCAAGATAGCGTGATTTTTCCCATGGAGCGCATAATCTATCAGGTATGATCGAGCAGCAACCTCGGTGGGGGGGAATACACAAATCAATCCCTGGTCAAAAGCCTGGTGCACATAGGAACGTTTCGTTTGTGGTAGACTCATACGTTGCAGTATATCATGTTTGTGTGTACGATGAGCGTACGTCATGGAAAAACCAAGAAGAAACTTGATGCAGAAGGATAAAGAGGCAGGAAGTTCGGCCTTAAGCATGGCTCTTGCCATGGTCCTCAGCCTGCTCTTTTGGCTGATACTGGGCCTTACTTTGTAACTATGCTTGGGCATTTCAACATCCCCCCCTACCTAAGGGCAAATGCACCCTTCCTTGCCATGGCTTTGGGTATCGTAGTCTCATGGAAACTCTTGCTCACCACTAGTCCCCCCCGCGCACTGATAACCGACCACAGCACCTTCCGGTTTGCCCTCTTCTTCAAGAGCATGGGAGCATATCTTTTGGTGGCGATTCTTTTTCTACTACTTGGACTCATATTTGAACCGGAGGCATACTCAGCCAGTGACGCATCCTTGAGTGAGCATCTGATGCTCCTTCCCCCCCTTGTCCTGATCCTCACCCCCCCCATCCAGACCAGCAGTGAGGAAGTAGTGTTCAGGGTATTTCCCATTCGTGTGGTTCAAGGTGGAAAACTGAGAAGGGGGGGGCAATGAGAAACACCATTGCCTGTGTACTTTCTGCGATTCTGTTCACGGCTCCCCCCCATCTCTCAAACAGGGAACTGGGAAGTGCGGAGAACCCTGCACTTGTCTTGGTATTTTACGCACTCTTCGGCGGTTTGGTTACTGCACTGAGCATTGCCACTGGAGGATTCGAACCGGCTCTGGCAATCCATGCAGCCAATAATCTCTTTGTTGCCCTTATCTGTAACTACCAAGGTTCTTCTCTTCCCAGCCTACCGATATTCACCACCACCAAGCCAATTGGGACCCCCCTATGGATCTCTTGCAGCTCCTCTTGGGACTTTCCCTGGTTTTCCTCATGGTGAGGAGAGAGATCATGGCTCAACACCACGCTCCAAAATTGTAAAGGTTTTCTTTCTGCAATCAAAACGAGCTTGAGCTCCATAGGGCAAGAGACACATCGGCTCGTTGTGCCCGAAAGGTAGGTTCGTAGCCACCACCAGCGACGACAAGCCTAGATCTCGAAGAATTTCCATTAAGATAATTTCATAGGCATGCTCATGAAGCCCTTGGTAAGGTTTACCGATTAGAATACCACGAACCTGTGAGAATACCCCCCCAGTCTCTGCCAACTGTAATAGATACTCTCTGTATTGAGGTGGTTCTGATGCTTCCTCTGAACTCTCCAAGAAAAGCAAGGAACCTGAAAAATCAGGCCAGAGGGGGGGCGTATTGATGCATTGTAGCAATACTTCAATACAACCTCCGAGCAAAGGTCCTTCAGCCACCCCCCCGTCACCCTGAAGCACCCGGTACCCTTCATGAGGAAAAAGTTGTTTCACGGTATCTCTGTTCTCTTCAATCCAAGGAACATACTCACTAGTCCAGTAAGCAGGTTTTTCAACCTCCAGCGGGGGGGCGTGGGAAGTAAAGAGTGCTTTGTGGACCCACTCGGAAGTATAGGGATAGATTTCTCTGTTTTCAGCAAACTCGGCCAGGATGGATGGACCGTAGAACGAAGAGAATCCTGCGTTGTAACAAACCAAGTGGGTAACGGTTGAGTCCGAGTACCCAAGAAATACCTTTGGGTTTTGAGCGATGACATCCAGGTCCAAATACGGTAACAGTCTGATACTGTCATTACCTCCAATACAAGTAAAAATACCATTGATGGAGAGGGATAAAAACGCATCCATTAGGTCCTGGGCTCGGAGCTCTGGATGATCAGCAATGAAGGAGCTTCCGCTGAGCGTATGTGGCATCTCAATTACCTTGAGCTCAAATACATCCTGAAGCCTCTGCTTTCCAACTTCATACCGCCAGATGAGCTCAGGATCCCCCCCTGCTCCACCCCCCCAACTCAGGCTCACCGTGGCAACGGTATAGCCCCCCCTTTTCAGCATCCTTGGTTTTTTTGATCATTATCCATCCTCCTGAATGCAAAACAGGCCACCGCATCGCGATGGCCCGAAAAGTAATAACTAGTATGTGTCTTACAGTACGCGGAAAGCATCCCGTCCAGCATACTCAGCGGTATCACCAAGGTAGTCCTCGATGCGCAGAAGCTGGTTGTACTTTGCAAGACGGTCTGAGCGGCTCATGCTACCGGTCTTGATCTGTCCAGTCTCAAGAGCAACTACGAGGTCAGCAATGAAGTTGTCCTCTGTCTCTCCAGAGCGGTGGGAAACGATTGAGGTGTAGCCGTTGCGCTTTGCAAGGTCAATTGCCTCAAAGGTCTCTGTGAGGGTACCAATCTGGTTAACCTTGATCAGGATGGAGTTACCAACACCCTTCTCAAGACCCATCTTCAGTCTCTCAACATTGGTTACAAACAAGTCATCGCCAACAAGCTGTACACGGTCGCCGATGCGATCGGTGAGCAACTTCCAACCTTCCCAGTCGTCCTCGGCCATGCCGTCTTCGATTGAGATGATTGGGTAGCGGTTTGCCCAGTCTTCCCAGAGGTCAACCATCTGTGCACTGGTGAGCTTGTCACCGGTGGACCATCTGAGGGTATAGGTTTTGGTCTTCTCGTCGTACAGCTCACTGCTGGCCGGATCGAGAGCAATCATGAAGTCCCCCCCATCACGACCGGTGGTATAACCAGCAGCCTTGATAGCTTCCATGATGACCTCAAGAGCTTCTTCATTGGACTGCAAGTCGGGAGCGAAACCGCCCTCATCACCAACAGAGGTGTTGTACTTGCGTCCCTTCAGGACTGCCTTCAGGTTGTGGAATACCTCAGCGGTCATGCGAAGTCCCTCACGAAGGGAAGCAGCACCGATTGGCATTACCATGAACTCCTGGAAGTCAACCTTGTTATCACTGTGTGCACCGCCGTTGAGGATGTTAGCCATCGGAACGGGAAGCACGCAAGCGTGGTATGCACCAAGATACTTGTACAGCGGCAGACCGAGGTAGTCAGCAGCGGCACGGGCAACAGCCATGGAAACACCAAGGATAGCATTGGCACCAAGCTTTGCCTTATTCGGAGTTCCGTCAAGAGCAATCATAGCGCGGTCGATAGCAACCTGGTCAAGAGAATCCATACCTTCGAGTTCGGGAGCGATGAGGTTGTTGACGTTGTCTACAGCCTTCAAAACACCTTTTCCGAGATAGCGGCTCTTGTCCCCCCATCACGCAGCTCTACAGCTTCGTGGACTCCGGTGGAAGCACCAGAAGGAACTGCTGCACGGCCCATGGAACCATCCTCGAGAATGACATCTACTTCAACGGTGGGATTACCACGTGAGTCAAGGATTTCCCTGGCTTCGATAAATTCAATAATGCTCATGAATATTCTCCTAATTACTGTATTGGAATAACAGTACTAATATTCGTATCTTTTACCGCTTATGTCAAGGCGAACGCACTTGTCGCCCCCCCCTCTGTGCGGGCTATCATAGACCTATGGAAAATGAACACATATCATATCGTTTGCCTGCTTTAAGTAGGGATCTCCTCGATTCCATCATCTTCGCGATGGAGGATCAAGCCAATTTTTACTTTCTTGACCTGAAGGATGAGTTCCTCGTCAGGGAAGATGAGATACAATATATCGATGAAACTGATGAGAAGGAACGCGAAAGCCGATTCATTCCCATTCCTGACTGGGAACCATCGGATGGATTCCATCTCATGGAAATGTTTGCAAATAGAGTAAGGAATCCCCCCCTCTATCGATCCCGTCTACTCGCGGCTCTACAAAGCGGGAGAGGTGTATTCAGAAAGTTCAAGGATACCCTCTCTGAGACACCCATATTGGAGCGAAAATGGTTCAGTTTCCGTGATGAACAACTCAAGCGTGTGGTAGTCTCCTGGTATCGGGAACAAGAAAGCCTTGCCCAATTGCTCGAATTGAGTGATGAAGAAACAGAACTCACTGAAGACATTCTGCTGGAAGACTTCATCTTTGAAACCCTCGAAGGACCGGTAACTGAAGAGATCATGAATATGGTCCAGTCATTGGTAACTGAACTCGAGGCAGGCAGTGAAGAAGACCGCATAGCCAGTGTGGTGTTGATGCGTCATCTTGAACTCGATGAATTGGATCATTTCTACTTGGCTAAAGCACAGGATGGGAGTTTGGCGGCATTCCTTTCCTACACCATGCTTGCCGACTATCTCGTGGAAGTACCACTTTTTGGAGTAAAAACAGAATACCGTGGACTGGGACTCTTCCGCCTCCTTTTCGATTCCTTCAGCCGTCAGATGGCTCGATTCCACTACCAGAAAGTTGTTGTCACCCTAGCATCTGGATTCCTGGGCATGGAGAAACTCTTTGCCCCCCCATACGGTGCAAAGGAAGTCACCAAACAACTCATCGTAGATACAAAGAGTTGGAATACAACTCATCCGAGCTCTGAAGAAGCTTTTCTCTAAGCCTCTGTACCCTCCATCGTACTTTCGCTAGACTGGAACTGAAGGAGAACTACTACAGATGCGCGTAACCATTTGCGAAGACAAACATGATATGGGCTACCAGGCAGCTAAGCTTGGCATTACAATTATCAAAGAAGCAATTGAAAAGAAAGGCCATGCTGTTATTGCCGTCGCTACTGGTTTGAGTCAATTTTCCCTCTATGAACATCTTGCAAAAGCAGACATTGACTGGAGCAAGGTAGAGGCGTTTGGGTTGGCTGAATATGTAGACCTTCCTGATACCCACCCTTCCAGTTTCCGCTATTACCTGAATAATCGCTTCGTCCAGAAGGTCACTCACCTTGGAGCATTCCACCAGATCAATGGCGATGCAGAAAACCTGGAGGAAGAGGTCAAGCGCCTGAATGCTCTCATTAAAAGGAAAAAAAGTGGATGTATCATTCCTTGGCATTGGGGGGGAAAACGGACATATTGGGTTCAATGATCCTCCTGCAAATTTTGAAACAGACGAACCATATATTGTGGTAGAACTGGAGGACCGGTGCAGACGACAACAGGTAAGTGAGGGATGGTTCTCAAAGATTGATGAAGTTCCCTCTCAAGCTATTACCATGTCCGTAAGACAGATTTTAAAGGCCAAACACCTCATATGCTCCGTTCCTGATCAAAGAAAAGCCCGTGCAGTTGCCATGTGCCTCTATGACCAAATAGGGGGGGTTTACGCCCCCCCTTGTGCTGCACTCAGGACAAAGAAAGAGTGTACCTTACTCTTGGACAGGACCGCTTCAATGTTGGTAATGGGCGACCGTAGATAGTATAGACATCAACAAAAAGAGGAAGAATATCAGGGTATTGCTTCTAATATATTAGTATGTTAGACTATTAGTATAACATATATGGAGGCACCACTCATGATGCATATGTCACTTCGCTGGTTCGGCTCAAAGCACGATACCGTTACCCTACAACAGATCCGCCAGATTCCAGGCGTTGAAGGGGGGGTTATTACTACCCTCTATGATATTCCCGCTGGGGGGGAAGCATGGCCGATCGAAAGAATCCGAGAGATCAAGAAAGAGGTTGAAGCCGCTGACTTGAAAGTACTCGGCATTGAAAGTGTCAACATCCATGACGCCATCAAGATTGGTGGAGAGGACCGCGACAAATACATCGCAAACTACATCCAGACCCTTGAGAACCTCGGCAAAGAAGGCATCACCACTGTCTGCTACAACTTCATGCCGGTCTTCGACTGGACCAGAACAGAACTTGCCAAAATGAGAAGTGACGGAAGTACTGTGCTGGCATATGACCAGAAAGTTGTAGATGGTATCGACCCAGAGTCTTTCCTGGATCAGACAAACAACAGCTCCCAGGGATTTGAAATGCCAGGTTGGGAACCAGAGCGCCTTGCAAAGATCAAGGAGCTGATGGAAGCTATAAGGATGTTTCTGATGAAAAACTCTTTGAGAACCTTGTGTATTTTCTCAAAGCAATCCAGCCAACCTGTGAGACCTACGGGATCAAGATGGCAATCCACCCGGATGATCCGGCTTGGCCCGTGTTTGGACTACCACGTATCATCACCAGCAAGGAAAAAATCCTGAAAGTCATGAAGGCTGTTGATGCACCTTTCAATGGACTTACTTTCTGCGCAGGATCTTTTGGAACCAACCCAAAGAACGACCTTCCCGGTATCATTCGCTCTCTACCTGGGAGAATTCATTTTGCCCATATCAGGAACCTGCATCACTTTGGAGAGGGAGTGTTTGAGGAAGCAGCCCACCTCTCAAGCGATGGTTCCTTTGATCTCTATGAGATTGTAAAGGCACTCTATGACATCGGTTTCGAAGGACCAGCTCGGCCAGACCATGGAAGAATGATCTGGGGGGGAGAAGTGGCAATGCCCGGCTATGGTTTGTATGACCGTGCACTCGGCGCATCCTACATCCTCGGGCTCTACGAAGCTATTCAGAAAAGTGACCAGAGGAAATAATATGGCACAAATAGTCCGTGTTACTGCATCTGAGGAAATCTATCAGACCCTTCGGGAAGAAATTCTCTCCCTGCGCTTCAAGCCGGGAGAGGAGTTAAACCTGCAACAGCTCTCCGTGCAGTTGCAGGTGAGTCGTTCCCCCCCTGTCAGGGATGCACTCATGAGGTTGAGCTCTGACAACCTGGTTGATATTTATCCACAGAAAGGAACCCGCGTCTCCCTCATCAATCTCAAGCAGGTTGAGGAGGAACGTTTTTTTTGCGTAAAAGTCTCGAAGACCATGCCGTCAAGAAATTCATCTACCAAGCGCGTGAGGATCATTTCAAGGCTATGGAAACTGCCATTGAAGAACAAGCAGCGTATGCAATAGGGGGGGATGATTTCATCAAATTCCTAGAAGCTGACAATACCTTTCACTCAATCATCTTCCAGGCCATTGGTATGCAACGCATCTGGAACATCATCCTCGCCCAAGGCGGAAACCACCACCGAATCCGCCTTCTCTCCTTTTATCAGAAAAATGTGCTCTCAGAAATCATTGAACAACACCGCCTGATGCTGAATGCTCTTAAGCACAAACAACTTGATACAATCCTCAACCTTGAGGATAAACATCTTTCAAAACTACTACAGGAAACTGAATTGATGGTAGGTCGCTACCCTGATTATTTCAAACAGGAAAAGACTTACGCACCACTTCAGTTCCAGCACAATCAAACCTGGAGGCTTTCATGAAACTCACCAACACAGGAATACAGAACCGAAGCGAATGGGATGAGAAGGGGGGGTACATCCTACCATCCTATGACCGTACTTCAATGGTGCAAAAGACAATGAAGCAACCTACCTGGGTGCACTTTGGGGGGGCAGGAAACATCTTTCGCATCTTTCCAGCAGCACTCCAACAGAGCCTACTCAGGGGGGGTGGCCTTGCAGAAACTGGCATCATCGTCGGGGGGGAAGGCTTTGACTATCAGATAATCGACGAGGTCTATGAGAAGCACGACAATATGACCCTGATGGTAACCCTCAAGAGCGATGGCTCCATCGCCAAGGAGGTCATTGCCTCTGTCGCAGCTGCCTACAAATGTGACCAGCAGTTCTCAAAAGAGTGGGAATTTTTCCAGAAGACGTTCCGCTCCCCCCCTTCCCTTCAGATGGTGAGCTTCACTATCACAGAAAAGGGGGGGTACGCTCTCAAGCGTGGGGGGGATGGAACCTTTCACCCTGCAATTGAGAAAGACCTACTCTCTGGACCTGAAAAGAATATCATGTTCCTTCCAAGGCTTGTTGCACTGATGTATGAGCGCTATCTATCTGATGGGGGGGGAAAGCTTGCCCTCGTGAGCATGGACAACTGTTCACACAATGGGGGGGAAAAACTCCAGGACGCTGTCATGACCATCGCAAAGGCATGGGAAGAGAAGAACCTGGTGAAGAAGGGATTTGTCGCCTACCTCCAGAGGGATGTCTCATTTCCCTGGTCCATGATCGACAAGATCACCCCCCCGCGTCCCGATGCAAAAGTCGAAGCGATGCTCAAGGCCGATGGGTTTGAGGATACCTCACTGGTTATTACCGACAAGAATACCTATACGGCAGCATTCGTTAACGCGGAGGAACCTCAGTACCTGGTTATTGAAGATGATTTCCCTGCCGGTAGACCACAACTCGAGAAAGTCGGTGTCTATTTCACTGACAGGGATACAGTGAATAAAGTCGAGAGAATGAAGGTAACCACCTGTTTGAATCCACTGCACACGAGCCTCGCCATCTACGGTTGTCTGCTCTCACACTCACTCATCAGTGAGGAGATGCAGGATCCACAGCTGAAGCGGATGGTGGAAATCATTGGGTATGAAGAAGGGATGCCGGTGGTAACCGACCCCCCCAAGATTCTTGACCCGAAAGCATTCATTGATGAAGTCCTCACCGTCAGATTCCCCCCCAACCCGTTCATGCCAGACACCCCCCCCAGAGAATTGCAACTGATACCAGTCAGAAACTTGCCATCAGGTTTGGAGAGACCATCAAGTCATACCTTGCCAGTAATCAACTGGATGTAAAAGACTTGAAGCTCATCCCCCCCTTGGTATTTGCTGGTTGGCTTCGTTACCTCATGGGACTAGATGATGATCTTACCCCCCCATTCACCCCCCCAAGCTCTGATCCACGCCTTGAAGAGGCTCAGGAGTATCTCAAGGATATCAAGATTGGATGAAGGGTCCGTTCCCTGCATTGGAAACACTGCTCAAGGACGAATCCATCTGGGGGGGCGTTAACCTTCCAGAGATTGGCATGGCAGATTTGGTACTCTCCTACTTTACTGAGTTGATAGCAGAAAAGGGAGCAATTCGAAAGACGTTAATCAAGTACGTACAATAGGATGGATGCTGAAATGCAGCACTCACACACCGGGCGCCTCGTTATCGAGGCGCTCTATCTTGTCCTGGGAACAGCGGTAGCAGGAGCCGCAATTGCCTTATTCATCACTCCTGCAAAGATTGCAAGTGGTGGGGGGGTAAACGGTGTTGCCACCATTCTCTACCATGTAACGGGGGGGTTCGACACTGGATTGGTCATGCTTCTGATCAGTCTGCCTCTGTTTTTCATTGGACTGAGGATCTTTGGTCGTCTCTATGGAGTCAAGAGTCTGGCAGGAACGATACTACTCAGCCTCTGGGTCAGTCTCATGGGACAACTTACCAGCTATGATGGAGTGCTCCCCCCCTATATAGACAGAATGGATACCCTCCTCTCAGCCATTTTTGGTGGAGTCCTGCTTGGGGGGGGAGGCATTGGGATTGTAATGCGATCAGGAGCCAACACCGGAGGTACTGACATCCTCGCCCAGATCATCAGTCGCTACACACCTCTTGCCCTGGGAACAGCTCTCTTCCTCTGTGATGGGCTTATCATCATAGCTGGTGCATTGGTCTTCGGGTTGGAGCGCGCTCTTTTTGCCATCATCACCCTCTACATCTCAGGGCAGATGGTGAATTTCATGGTGATGAACCTTGGTACAAAGTACGCAAAAACAGCCTACATCGTCAGTGAACAACATGAGGCTATCGGTAAGCGAATCATTGCAGAGTTGAGACATGGAGGCACTCTGATAAATGGAGTTGGTGTCTTTACACAAAAAGAGAGGAAACTCCTCTTGGCTGTGGTTCACAACCAACAGATCAACCACCTGACCCAGATAGTACATGAAGAGGATCCCAAGGCATTCATGTTTGTACATGAGACTTACCAGGCACTTGGAGAGGGCTTCGTTCCTATGAGACGAATTATCAAATCAGAAAAACAGCGGAGCAAGCAACACCGTCCAAAGGGCTGAGAAAGAGAGAGAAATACTGCTCATTGCTCCCTGCACGCCACCAATTTCCAAGGCTTTACTAGTGCCGAGTGCATGGGAACAGGCGCTATCCCAACCCCCCCGTGTGCGACAGGGTCCTTTATTCCAAAGAGCTTTGCAAGCACCGGGGGGGCAAGCAGATTTCCTGCAACCCCCCCACTAATGAGGGTGGAAGCGATGGTTAGGGCAGGAAGCCCTCCGAACTGCTCAGTCAAGGCGATGGCGATGGGGGGGGTGGTAACCGATTTAGAGAGCAGGCTAGCTAGAATCGTCCTATCCAACCCAAGCAGGTTACAAGTCACCACAACTGAGGAAAGGGCAGCCAAGGCCCCCCCCGCAAAGGTCCCCCCCAGTACCACAGGGAAAAAAGCCCGTCTCAGCACATCTCTCTGTCGGTAAATTGAAAGAGCGAGCACAGCGGTGACCGGAGTGAGAAACATGTATATGATCGAGGACCCTTCTTCATAGGCATCCAGGGGGGGAATGTCAAAAAGAAGCAAGACACCAATGATGATCAGCATCGCGATCACCAAAGGATTCGCCAAGGGGGGGTTTTTCAGTTTTTTATTGATGAACAGTCCAGCTTGGAATGCAAAGACCGAGAGGGAAATCCCAAAAAGAGGAGAGTTAAGAATCTCAAGCATGTTGCCTCTCCTTAATCTTCTTCTGTACGAGCTGCACCAGGACCACCGTCCAGCTACTCGCTACAAAACAAGCAAACAACGAGACCAGATTAACCACAAGCAACTGCCACCAGATACTTTGGACCAATGAGGAGTACCTAAGAATTCCCACGACTGGGGGGGGAATGAAAAAGAAGGTCATGTTCTTGAGCATGAAGTCTGCACTCTCACCTATCGAGTGCTCCTTGAGCAACCCACTGGAGAGCAATACAAGGATCAGCAGCATGCTGATCACACTTGACGGCAGAGTAAAGGGAACCGCCAAGGAAATGACATCCCCCCCCACCAAACAAAGTCCAAAAATTAGTGCAAGCTGTATCAGGTATTTCATGGATGCCATACCATACCCTATTGGAAGGTATTCTGGGAAGAGGTACCATGGCTAACAGGAGGCATACTATGAACACAATCATCAATCATATTCTCACTCGCAGAAGTGTGAGAAGTTTTACTGAAGAACAGATCAAGGATGAGGACCTGGATCTCATTCTCCAAGCCGCGATCCTTGCTCCCAATGGAATGAATCAGGAGCCTTGGCACTTCACCGCAATCCAGGATCCAGATACCTTGAGGAAGCTTGATGAAAAGGTGCTTGGCACCTCTGGTTCGTTCTTCTTCCATGCTCCTACCTTGATCCTTGTTTCCATTGAGATTGGAAATGCGTATGAAAAAGAAGACACAGCCTGTGCAATGACCAACATGATGCAGGCTGCCCATGCCCTTGGGCTGGGGGGGTCAGTGTGGTGCAACAGGATCAACCGCAATCCTGAGATCGGTGTACAACTCTCTTCCTTTGGTGTTCCTGAGGGATACAAGGTCACAGGAACCCTTGCTGTAGGATACCCCCCCAAAGGTGATTATCCTTCACCAAGAGTACCGAAACAGGGTACCATTACTTACATTCGTTCGTAACCTGCAAGCATTAGGATGGTTACAACTCTAGATACAAGGAGAAGGAACGCAACCTTCTCCTTGTGGTAATAGGCCAATTTGGGGGGGAGGAGATAATGGGAAGGCGCACGAACAAGGCTAAAAAAACGGGGGGGCAAGAGAATTCTGATTCTCCTCTTGGTACTGGTAATGCTATGGGTGTTGACCCTGATACTAGCACCAAACGAACAAGAATATGTACAGACCCCCCCAACTTCAGGAATTCCCGACCTGGAACTTCCGAAGTATTCAGCAACCGATATAGTGGTCACCCACCCAGGATACACCCTCCTCTACGATGAAGAGCATGAACAAGCTCGTTGGGTAGCCTACGAACTTACCCGTAGTGAACTGTACGGGATGAATGAGCGTGGAGATGATTTCAGAAGCGACCCTTTGATTCCCAGCGAGTCTGCATCCTTGAATGACTACCGAGGAAGTGGGTATGACCGAGGGCACCTGATTCCTGCAGCCGACCTCTCCTGGTCGGAGGAGGCAATGAGCGGTTCATTTTACCTCAGCAACATGAGTCCGCAAGAAGGACAATTCAACCGGGGGGGTATCTGGAGTAAATTGGAGGCAACGGTACGTAACTTTGCCGATACCGAAGGAAGTATCTATGTCGTCACCGGCCCTGTCTTAAGTGACGGCCCGTATGACACCATTGGAGAGAATGAAGTTTCCATTCCTAATCAGTACTACAAGGTCATTCTGGATTACAGGGAACCGGATCTTAAGTCCATCGCCTTCCTACTCCCCCCCAATGAGGGGGGGTCGAAAAAGGACCTTGAGGTTTTCGCCACGAGTGTCGATGAGATTGAAACAATCACCGGAATTGATTTCTTCCACCGTCTGCCGGATCCTCAGGAAGCAGAGCTTGAAAGGGAATACAATACCAAAGAATGGGATTTCAACACGTTCCAAGTAAGCAAAGCGGATCGAGAAGCCTTCAATGCAGACCCAACCAATGCAGTAAAACAACCCCCCCAGAAGGCAACTGGGTGGTACGCTGTTGTAAAAAGCACCCTGAATTCTGTCCTGTACCTGGTGAAGAGCCAGAGTTTAAACCTGATTGAGATCTTCGTTCCAAAATCCACGCTTAAGGCTGCTGTTCCATTCCTATACTGATCGAAGTGAAGAGTGGGGGGGCAAAATCACTGCCTTCGCGGAAAAAGACCGGAGGCATTCCAAGGGGGGGGCATCCACAGTGCAACTTCCTCCTTGGAAAGTCTCCTTGGTAAAGAGATGGACCCATCTCCCGGACGGGAGTATAAGACTTCTGCTCAACGCTCCCTCCCCCCCCATAACCGGAGCAACCAACAGGTCCCTACCGAGAAGATAGGAATCCTTGTTATTGAAGAAAGATTCCTCTGGGTAGTGCAGGAACAGAGGTCGCATCACTGGAATACCTTGTTCTGAGTTCTCTCTCACTACTTCCTGGAGGTAGGGTTTCAACTGTACATGAAGGCTGGTCATTCGCGAGAAGAAACGTCGGGTCTCCTCGTCAGAGTCAAACTGCCAGTTATCCTTTGGACGATTACCTTCATGAGTACGCATTAATGGAGTGAAGGCCGCAAACTCACACCATCTGAGCAGCAGCTCCTTGCTCCGTTCCATACCATAGAGCGTCGTATATCCACCAATATCACTATGATGCAATCCCATTCCACTCATGGACAAGGAAAGCGCTGCACACAGCGCTGAGGGAAGCCCATCATCGTCACTCCAGTCAACATTCTGATCCCCCCCCGCCCACATCATAGGGCAGGAAGACAAACTCAAGGCAGAACCAGAGCGCATGAAGAACAGAATCTCATCATGTTTCCCAGACTCGGCAATGGCTCTCTTGTTCACCTGTGCCCAGTATCCTGGCCAAGGGTTATGCTCCAGAAGTGCCGACCGTCCATTGTGAAGAACGATATCATGAGGGAGATACTCTCCAAAATCAGCCATCCAGCCACGCAACCCTAGACTGATCATCTCATGCTGTATGACCTTTTCATACCACTGGACCGCTTCAGGATTGGTGAAGTCCACCACCCCCCCTGCATCAAACTCACCGAAATCCACCAAGTAGGGTTCTCCCAGGCTGTTTCTGCCAAGATACCCTTTCCCTGCAGCTTCCTCGAACAGCGGGTAGTCCTTCAGCACATATGGATTGATGTATCCCAGGATACCTATCCCACGTTGTTTCAGCGACTCTATCACGCTGTCCAGCCCAGGATAGAGATTCTTATCCCACTGCCAATTCCAGCACAGTCGCTTTCCGAAACTTGTGTATTTCTCTCCCTGCCAATCCTGAATCCAGATACCACTGACGAGGGTACCAGAGGCCTCCATCAATGCGAGCTTATCCAAGAGGACCTTCGTTCCTCCCTGAACACCCAAGATGATGCCGTCATAGACCAATCAGGCAGCAAAGGCTGGCGCCCCCCAACAGGGAGGAGATATCTTGAACCACTTCCAACAGGGATGGTTTCACAGAAATTACCAAAGAAGAGGGAACCTCCCAGAACAGCAATCGGTGGAAGTGCTCATGGGAAAAATCGAAGTCAGCATACCCGTCTGTGTTTGCATGGAGGAAATACCCCCCCCTGCTTGAAACGAAGGTTGCCTGGGGGGGATAGAACGTGGTATGGTAGTCACCTCCTGCCCGGTCTTTTTCATCAGCAATCTGGGTTATCTTTGTATGTTTATTTCTCCCTACTCCCTGCTCTTGTCCATAGCGGATAGTTTCGTCCACGAAGATCAAAGAATGAGAATTGTTCTCCACAGCCCCCCCAGATGTGTTCACTCTGTTCTGCCCAAATATGTAGTACCAGCCGATTATATGGTTGAGGCAGTGGAGAGAAGCGCATTACCAAGCGACCTTTCTGCTCACTCAGCTCACAGGTAAGGTGATACATCCCTCCGGAAAAATGGAGGATACACACACCCCCCCTGCCCTCAATATAGGCTTCACTGATGGTACAGGTATCCAAAACCAGTGTTTCCTCAACAGTATCCTCGATGAAGTAGTTGCCTCGGTACATGTCAATCGTTGCATTGTTTCTTTGGAGCACCAAGACAGGATGTTCTGCCGTATGTTCAAGTATCTTCATTTGATTGAAGAAAACCGAGAGCCTCCCATCCTGATTTGTATGACTGAACATGACTACCCCCCCTTCACTCCACCTGTGGTCAAACCACCGATAATCTTATCATGAAGGAACACATACCCAAGGATGCTGGGAATGATGGTAATGATGACCGCTGCATACATGCTGCTGTAATCAGTAATGAATTGGCTGGAGAAGAATTTGATTCCAAGCTGTATGGTCCTCGATTCTATGGAACTGGTCAGCAACATGGCCATGACAAACTCATTCCAGGAGTAAATGAAACAGAACGTAGCTGCTGTCACGATACCAGAACGGGAAAGAGGAAGAATGATCATGGAAAAACGCTTGAAAAACCCACATCCATCCATGATAGCGGCTTCTTCCAGCTCCTTTGGGATGGATTTCATGAATGCTGTTACCAAGAATATGGAAACGGGAATATTCACTGCGGTATATACCAGTATCAAGGCAAGCAGGGTGTTGTAGAGACGCTACGGGTGATCATGGAGAAATAGGGAACCATGAAGGATATCACAGGAACCAAGACTCCGGCGGTGAGGATGGTGTAAATGATATCCCTTCCCTTGAAATGTTCCCTAGAGAGGATGAAGGCACCCATGGAGGTCACCAGGCTGTTGAGCACCACTGTCACTACTGCTACAACCACTGAATTAAGCAATAATCGTGGAAGACTTGCCATGGAAAGAGCTTTGGCGTAATTGACCCATTGGAACTTCTGTGGCCATCCAAAAGGATTGGTTTGCAGTTCAAGATTGGTCCTCAGTGAACTGATCAGCAACCAGAGCAAGGGAAGCAATGCCAAGGAAAGCAAGCTTACCAGAAGAATCCATTTGAGAGTATTGCCGATAATTGATGTAGGGGGGGAATGTTTCATCTGGATGTGCTCCTATTGTGCCATTTCACTCATGGGATCGGAAGAACCAAAGAGTTTCCGCAACAAGGTAATGACCAAGGTTCCCATGATAATCAGGAACACTCCGCTGGTACTTGCCTCACTATAGCGCAAGGCATCCATTTTCAGATACAGATCAATGCCCATGGTAGTGGTTGCGTAGGCTGGCCCTCCTCCGGTCATTAAAAACGTCGCCTCAAAGTGGCGCATTCCATACGCCATAGCCAGGGTCATGGTGGTGATCAGGGTACCACGGAGCATGGGAAGTGTGATATTGATCTCCTGGGCAAAAGTACTGGCTCCATCTATCTCGGCAGCCTCGTAGAGCGAACGTGGAATATTCATCGCAGATGCCAGCAGAACTATCATGAAGTATCCGATGTAAATGACTGTCTGGAAGATCACTGCAAACAAAGCGGTATCAGGATTTCCAAGCCAGTTATGTTTCTCCATACCAAACAGACCGGCGAGGATTGCATTCAAGGGACCGTCAACGTTGTAGATAGCAACCCAGACCATAGCCAAGGCAACTGTAGAAATTACATTGGGAAGATAATAGATGGTTCTCAGCCCTCTCCAACCAAAGGGCTTTCGGACCAGAATCATTGCGACCAAACATGCCAAAGGAACCTGAATTAAGCCTTGGGAGAGAGCCCAAACTATATTGTTTCCCAGCGCCTTTTGAAAGGTAGGTCCGCTATCAACTTGGCATAGTTCTTCACTCCATTGAACTTCATCGACCCGATACCCCCCCGCCAGCTGGTGAAGCTCGTGAAGACGGTGAAAAAGAAGGGATAGATGAAGAAGAAAAAGAAAAGTAGCGATACAGGAAGCAAAAAGAGTATTCTTGCACTCCATATCCATCGGTTTCGTGTACCAACTGCTTGCATCGTGGACTCCTACAGGAAAAGATATCATACTGCCGCCCGAAGGCGACAGCATGATGCACATTCAGCTATCAGCGTTCAATCTTACGATCAATCAGGGCACAGAACTCCTCTGCACTGATGCGGTCAAGAGCAAGAGCTCCAAGCTGCTGAGCAAACTCAAGGGTAACCTCAGCACCAAGGGCGGCTTCCAGGTCAAATGCAGTGGTGGATGCAGCTGCATTCGCATCGTAGAACTGTTTCTGCAGGTTTTTAACCGGGCGATAGTCAGTCTTTATTGCGAACATAGCACCGCTGGTCTCAGCAATCTTTGCAATGGAAGAAGGACTGGTCAAGAACTTCAAGAAGTCCACGATGGCCTTTTCCTTGGCTGCATCCTTGCTGGAGGCTGCACAAATGTTTGCCTGTAGACGGCTGATCATGATGTCCTCATATTCACCAACTGCGGGCAAACCACCAATCTTGATCGAGTCAAAGAATGGTGTGGCGGCAAGATCGGCTCGTCCTGCGTACCAAGGTCCATTCGAGAATACAGCAGTACGGCCAGCGAGGAAATGGCCACCACTTCCACCAGCTCCAAGACCAACAGCGTCAGCAGTTGAATACTCCTGGATCATTCTCTTGATCAGCTTGGCAGCTTCAACAAAAGCAGGATCGGTAAAAAGCTTGTCCCAAACATTCGGTCCACCAAGGGACACTGCAAAATGGCTGAACCAAATCATGCTGGTCCAAGCATTGGTATCACCGGTCATCTGGCTAGTGGGGGGGGCAATTCCTGCTGCTTTAAGTTTGTCAAATGCAGAGAACATCTGTTGTTCTGTGGCAGGCATTGCATTGACACCTACGCTCTTCATTGCATCCATATTGTACCAGATTGGCAGGATGGCTGTTTCCATCGGCAAGCTCTTGAGCATCCCGTCAACGGTGGACTGCTCCAAGGAACCAGCATCGAAGGTACCTTTCCAAGCATCATCAAGCTTTCCCTGGAAGTCCATCAGAAGATTTGACTGATAGAACGTGGCGGTAGTCGGGTTGAATTTGATGGTAAAGATGTCAGCCGGGGGGGCCTGTCCTGCAGCCAAACTGGTGCGAACTTTCTGCTCATAGGCATTGTAGTCAGGCTGTGGTTCGATGACGACCTTGATCTTGCCGGCATTATTGGTGTTGAACTCTTCTACCAAAGCTTCCACTGCGGGGGGGGCCTTGCTGTCATTTCCCACCCAGATGCTGGCCCATCTCAGCTCGATTTCTTTTTGCTGTCCACTCTCTGCTTGCCCTTGAGCTCCCAATGGGAACAGTAAACAGAGCAGTAGCAACACTGCAATGAGTCGTGATTTTTTCATCATAGCAATCTCCTTTTGTATCGTAGTTTTGCATAGAATGCAAACTAGGTTGCACTTTATTGGATGACCTTCCATCCTTTCAGCTTAGCCACTAACTCCAATGGCCTTACATAGGTTCCATAGACTACTGAAGAGTGATGAGCAAGGCCGTTGTCCAGTACCAAATCAAGTACCTCTTTAACCGGTCGGTCAAAGAGTGCCTTCATATAGGTCCCCCCCTTCAACAACTTTTCCATGGGAACTGCTGTAGCCCTCTGGAGGAACATGCGGTACCCCCCCCTGGCAGAGTCAATGCGGAGGACAGAGAGTTTTCCACTCTTAAGCACAAAATCAGCGGTGACTCCCTTGCCTCCAGCAAAGTAGGTATCAAGACTGCGGTTACAGGTACCATCCCATAGGTTGCAGGGTGCAACACCACAGTGCCAGAACAGAGCAAAGTCCTGCTCAAAATCAACCTGGGAGAAGTCAAAAAGGAAGGGCGTTTCTGCTCCAAGCGCACTGTGAGCGATCATGGAGAGTGCTCCGTCGATGTCCCCCCCTTCGCAAGCAAGGATCATTCCCTCGGACTGCAACAAGCTCATCGCTGCACGAGGGGGGGGAGACCCCCCCAAAATCGCGAGCGAATTCAGGCCAGCATCGTATTGCCAGCGCAGAGAGGTTCATCTCATGGTAAAACGCATCAAGCTTAGCTGCTAGTTGAGCCACACGGTCTATCTGGTATGTTGAGAGTGTGGACACATCAAACGTTTTTTTTGATCTGTCTCATCCGTGAGGCCACTTGTGCTTCGGTAACGGGGGGGTAGTCATGAACATCCTTCAGTTCGTAGTGGTCAACCAAAGCACCAGCCTGTCCAAATAGGAGATTATCCTGTACGCCGACATTGAAAAATCCATCAGCTCTATAGCCTATGATGCCGATCTTTGCCATCTTCATTGCCTTGATAACGCGGATTGCATCAATCCAGTCCTCATCAATGGCTTGCTGAACGATAACGGTATAGTCATCATACCCATCTTATAGAGGTTACTGGCGTTCAGGTTCACACCACACACTGAGTTGAGCCGTATTTTCCCACCATTGTAGGGAAGCTCAGGAAGTCCCCCCCAAAGCAACACTGGTACAGGAAGTTCACGCTTCAGTTGCAGTACCAGATGACCGAGATGAAATGTCCCTGAAATGCAGACCAAACCATCAATTTGCTTGGTTGCAAGTTCTTTTGCAGCGGCAAGACCATCTTCCTGAGAAATAATGAGGGACTCCAGGCAATACCAAGTTACCCCCCCTTCAATTTGCAGTAACTCACTACGAATCTTTGCATAGATCTCCTCTGCGGCTATATAGTCATAGGTTGTTCTTGCAAGACACACCACGGCTAGGGTTACTGGATATTTCACGCACTACTCCTCATTCTGGATGAGCAAACCAAAGGTGCTCAATTTAGTTACTTTCCATAAGTAAGTAAATACCACAAACAAGAAACCGTCAATGAAAATCTGATATTTTTTACCGGAAGAACTCCTGCAGCACCAGATCGGAGGCACCCTTTTGTGCGAGAAGAGGATCATACGCTGTCGCAAATATACGCGGAGGTTCAACGCTAAACGCATCTGGTTCTTCAAGCAATCGGGCAACCTGGTCACGGATTGCCTCTGCAACTACATCACAACAACCAACAAACAGGAATGACTTGGGAGCAAATAGCCTCATCAGTACCTTAATGGCAACAACAAGATACCCTGCAGCACGTTCAATGGTTCGCCTAGCAATAGGATCCCCCCCTGCCTGCAATTTTTCATCGAGCCCCCCCTCAAAGAGGGCAAGACGCAAGTCCAAAGAGTTTGGATCAAGGTCCTGCAGGTAGGCCTGCAGGCATCCTCTGGAACACAGCTGCACCTTGGACCATCTGCATTGATCGGAATATGACCTGTCTCTATTGTTTGGTTCCTG
>JDSH01000096.1_pt1 | contig 30991 bp, 50 predicted proteins | sample 199451 | NCBI WGS metagenome assembly JDSH01 (sample SAMN02584198, study PRJNA231836) | bioreactor metagenome | isolation source: continuous culture bioreactor electron acceptor NO2- transfer2 day 38 after... | place: Germany: Bremen | reverse complement strand
TTTGCGATCCTGCTCGACCAGCTCCCCCCCGGACCAATAGATCATCGCGAGATCAATCAAGGCTCGCGGATAGTCCGCCGCACGGAGAAGCACTAACGACCTGGACACATCACGGTTCTCTGCCTGCCCTCGCCGATAGATCTCGCCAACAAATGCCGCGCTTCGCGCTCATAGACCGAAAACGGTTTCTGCAGCTCTCGCTCCAGCAACTCGGCAGCTGCCCGCTCATCCGCTGGCCCGCCCAGGCCAAGATACGTCAAGCGAGCCAGTTCATAGCGCGCCCGACTGCTCTCATAACTTTCGGTCTCACCGTCAAGGTAACTCTGGAGATGGTGGCGGGCACCGGAATATTCAGCAGAAGCCAACGCACGAACACCCACCTGGTAAACCTCGGGGGGGGATCCGGTCGCGCAACCAGACAAAGCAACAATCAAAACCGTAGGAAGCAACAGGCGAGCGTATCGGGGGGGGAAGTCCATGGCAGAATACAGCCTCTGAAAAAAACAACGGACTGCAGACTAGCAGAATTTTAACGGGGGGGCGTTATTGATGTGATACAACATAGGCCGAATTCACGACGCTGCAGCAGGTAATCGCCATCTCGAATCCGCATCATCAAGCAAGGACGTTTGACTCCGGCAATGATCGGGCCTCACGCCGCCAGCTCCGCCAATCTCTGCGCCAGAAACGGAGAAGCCTGTCGTTTGAAGAACAGCGGCAAGCTTCCGAACGTCTCGCCCTTAACCTGCTGCGGCACCCCCCCGACCTGCACCGGGCACGCCACATTGGCATCTACCTGGCCAACGACGGCGAAATTGACCCGTCCCTGTACATTGATCTGGCTCGCAAAAAAAGGCATCCGGTTCTACCTGCCCATTCTGCACCCGATCTACCCGGGCAAGCTGGTTTTCAGCCCCCCCTATTATGATGGAGTGCAACTGACGGCAAACCGCTTCGGCATTCCAGAACCCCCCCCGTTCCCGCGTTCAAGACGCAAGCCGGCCTGGGCACTGGATGCGGTGCTGTTTCCATTGGTGGGGGGGTTTGACGAAACCGGAGGGCGACTGGGTATGGGCGGCGGCTTCTACGACCGAACCTTCGCGTTCAGCCGGATCAGGCCCTGCATGGCACCAAAACTGGTTGGCCTGGCCCACGATTTTCAGCGCGTGGAACAGTTGCCGGTTGAGCCCTGGGATGTGCCTTTACACGGTGTGGTAACGGATAAGCGTTGTTACCGTTTCAGGCCCTGATTGGCAGACAGAACATAACCTACTGCAGATGCTTCGCGGTCGGCACGCTTGTCCTCAGACGCCTGAATGGACGTAAAACCCGTAATCACAAGGCCGACAGCAAAGATGAGCACAATGGCACGAATGATGTCAGGCTTGCTCCCCCCCATTTCTTGGATTCCCGTTATTCTTTCATTCAATTGGCAGGAAAATCAGACAACTATTACTGATTCGCAGAATTAGACGAAAGACTAACACGTAACTTGATTTTTACAATTTTTGACAGATTACCGTTATGTAAGAGTTGTGGCGTTCCACCCTCAGGTGGAACGCCCGTTGCCTGCTCCCAAAAACAGCCGATAGGCCTCGTTGTCAGTCATGTTTTCATAACGAAAACCGACCTTGTCGAGCATGCCCTCAAAGTCCGCCACCTCATTGTCCTCAACCTGCGCGCCCAGTAGCACCCGACTGTAAGCCGCACCATGATTGCGGTAGTGGAACATGGAAATATTCCAGCGCGTTCCCAGCGACATCAGAAACTTCAGCAAAGCTCCCGGGCGCTCGGGAAATTCAAACTGGAACACCTTTTCATTGGTAATCGTCGGCGCATGGCCCCCCCCGACCATATGGCGAATATGCTGCTTGGCCAGGTCGCTGTCGGTAAGGTCGACCACCGAGTAGCCGCTTTCCCGAAGATCCTGCACCAGTTCTTCCCGGCCATGTCCGCCAGCGGCAATCTGGATCCCCCCCACGAAAATGGTGGCGTTCTGAGCATCCGCATAGCGGTAGTTGAACTCGGTGATGCTGCGCTTGTGCAGCGCATTGATGAACGTTTTGAACGCGCCCGGTTTCTCCGGGATCGTTACCGCCAGAATCGCCTCGCGCCTCTCTCCCACTTCGGTGCGCTCGGACACATAGCGCAGTCGGTCGAAGTTCATATTGGCACCACTGAGGGTGGCGATCAGGTTTTCATCCTCGATCTTTTCCCGCTCGATGTACTTCTTGATACCCGCTACACCCAGAGCACCTGCCGGTTCGGCAATGGAGCGAGTATCTTCAAACACATCCTTGATGGCCGCACAGATCTCATCCGTGGACACTGTGATCACTTCATCTACGTGATCCTTGCAGATTTCCCAGGGATACTTACCGATCTGTTTGACCGCCACGCCATCGGCGAAGATGCCCACCTCATCCAGCACAACACGCTCACCGGCCTTCATCGCCGCCTGCAGACAGTTGGAATCTTCCGGCTCCACACCAATCACTTTGATTTCCGGGCGCAGATACTTGATATAGGCCGCCATGCCGGCAATCAGCCCGCCGCCACCGACACAGATGAAGATGGCATGAATCGGCTTGCTGAACTGCCACATGATTTCCATGGCTACAGTGCCCTGACCGGCAATCACATCCGGGTCGTCGTAGGGAGGGATGTAGGTGTAGCCGTGCTTCTGGATCAGCTCCTGTGCGTGGGCCGCAGCCTCGTCAAAAGCATCCCCCCCCTTGAGAACCACTCTGGCACCGTGGTCGCGAACTGAGCGTACCTTGATCTCCGGGGGGGTCGTCTGCGGCATCACGATAACGGCTTTGATGCCCAGCTTCTTGGCGGCCAGAGCCACGCCCTGGGCATGATTGCCAGCGGAGGCGCAGATAACTCCCTTGGCCTTTTGTTCTTCCGACAGCTGAGCAATCCGGTTGTAGGCGCCGCGAATCTTGAAGGAAAACACCGGCTGAAGGTCTTCACGCTTGAGCATAATATTGTTGCCAAAGCGCTTGGAAAGACTACGGGCTTCAGTCAGGGGGGGTGTTTCGATGGCCACGTCGTAGACGCGCGCATCGAGTATCTTCTTGATATAGCGTTGCGGCATGATGGTTCCGGTTGCTGGTGAGTGATCAGGAAAAACCCACAGTGTAGAAAGTTTGCACGCTTGCCGTCTATAAGCAGAGTTGCTGCAGGCGTATAATAGTGCCCAAATTCAACGCAAACCTCCGGGAGCCCCCCCCATGACCCAGGACGAACTGAAACAAGCCGTTGCCAAAGCTGCAGTGGATCACATCGCCCCCCCTCACCTGGAACCGAGCAGCATTGTCGGGGGGGTGGGCACCGGCAGCACCGCCAACTTTTTCATCGACTATCTGGCGGAATACCGCAACGACTTCGACGGCGCCGTCGCAAGCTCCGAGGCAACCGCCGAACGACTGAAAAAGCACGGCATCCCGGTATACGACCTCAACGCCGTCAACGAAATCGAGTTTTACGTCGACGGTGCCGACGAAACCAACGAGAGCCTGGAACTGATCAAAGGCGGTGGCGGTGCCCTGACCCGGGAAAAGATTGTGGCCGCCGTCGCCAAGACCTTTATCTGCATCGCCGATGAGTCCAAGCAAGTAGGCATCCTGGGAGAATTCCCGCTGCCCGTGGAAGTTATCCCCCCCATGGCCCGCAGCCATGTCGGCCGCGAGATCGTAAAACTCGGGGGGGGCGATCCGGTTTACCGGGATGGTTTTGTCACCGACAACGGCAACATCATCATCGACATCCACAACATGGATATCTCCCGCCCGCTGGTGGTGGAAGAAAAGCTCAATAACATTGTCGGCGTGGTCACCAACGGACTGTTCGCCCGCCGCCCGGCCGACCTGCTGCTACTCGGCACCCGTGACGGGGGGTGAAAAGCATTGCCCGCGGTGCATAACCCCCCCCTGTAAGGCACTCCGCCTGACAAGCTGGCCATTCGGGCCAGCTTTTTTTTATTGCCTGAACAAACCCAAACCAAGCGCTTGCTTGGTAGCCAGGATTGCGCGACACTCACCTCATCGCAAAACAAGAACACAGGGAGCCAATCCGTGTCTGACTACTTCAACGAAACCCATGAACAGGTGCGCCAAACCGCCCGGAAATTCATCGAGACCCACGTCCGGCCCCCCCATATTGACGACTGGGAAGAGGCCGGTGAATTCCCCCCCCGTGAAATCTATAAACTCGCCGGCGACGCCGGACTCCTGGGCATCGGCTTCCCTGAAACTCTGGGCGGCATCGGTGAAGGCGATATTTTTATGAAAGTCGCAGTTTCCGAGGACTGATGCGATCCACCTCTGGCGGCTTCGTGGCCAGTATCGGCTCCCTGGATATCGGCCTGCCGCCGGTGGCCAAGTGGGCCAAACAAGACATTCGCGAACAGATCGTGCCACCCGTCCTGCGCGGCGACAAAATCGCCGCCCTGGCCGTGACCGAACCCGGTGGCGGCTCCGACGTCGCCAACCTGAAAACCCGTGCCGTAAAAGACGGTGACCACTACATCGTCAACGGCAGCAAAACCTTCATCACCAGCGGCATCCGCGCCGACCATTACACCGTCGCCGTGCGCACCGGGGGGGGCGAAGGCCACGGCGGCATCAGCCTGTTGCTGATCGACAAAGGCACACCAGGCTTCACCACCGGCAACAAACTCCGGAAAATGGGCTGGTGGGCCAGCGACACCGCCGAGCTCTTCTTCGAGGACTGCCGGGTACCGGCCGACCGCCTGATCGGCGCCGAAAACGCCGGCTTTATCGCATCATGAGTAACTTCCTGGCTGAACGCCTGAGCCTGTCCGTCATGGCCTACATGACCGCCCAGATCGCCTACGAAGCCGCTCTGGATTACACCAGACAACGCCAGGCCTTCGGCCGCCCCCCCGTTGCCGGCTTTCAGGTCACCCGCCACAAACTCGTTGACATGGCCACCCAGATCGACATCGCCCGGGAATACACCTACCGCTGTGCCGCACTGATGCAGGCCGGAAAAAACCCCCCCATTAAACAGGTGGCTATGGCCAAGAACTTCGCCGTGGACGTGTGCGAAAAAGTCACCCGCGAGGCGGTACAGCTGTTTGGTGGTATGGGCTATATGCGGGAGTCAGTGGTGGAGCGGCTGTACCGGGATGCCAAGATTCTGTCCATTGGCGGCGGCACCACGGAAATCATGAAGGAGCTGATTGTCAAACAGATCAGGCTGTGACCAAGGTTTAGTTTCGAATGGCAAGAGACTTCCGTATAATTGCGCCCACTTTTTAAACGCAGTTAAACGAACCCTAACGTACCAGGAAGGATCGCACATGCAATTCGACAACATCCCCCCCGCTGGCAAGAACCCGCCAGAAGACATCTACGTTGCCATCGAAATCCCGGCCAACAGCTCTCCGGTCAAGTACGAACTGGACAAGGACATGGGCGCCCTGCTGGTTGACCGTTTCATGGCCACTCCGATGTTCTACCCGGCCAACTACGGCTTCATCCCCCCCCACACCCTGGCCGACGACGGCGACCCACTGGACGTCCTGGTGGTCACCCCCCCCGTACCCGGTGCAGGCTGGCTCGGTCATTCGTTGCCGCCCGGTAGGCGTACTGAACATGGAAGACGAAGCCGGTGGTGATGCCAAACTGGTGGCCGTGCCCCCCCACGACAAGCTGACCCAGACCTACCACAACGTTCGTGAAATCGAAGACCTGCCGGAACTGCTGCGTGATCAGATCCGTCACTTCTTCGAGAACTACAAGACTCTGGAGCCCGGCAAGTGGGTGAAAGTGCAGGGCTGGGACAACGCTGCAGCCGCCAAGAAAGCTATCGAAGACGCCATCAACGCCTACAAGGCTGATTGCGCCTCGACCATAAAAAAAAGCCGGGCCAGTCTAACGACTGCCCGGCTTTTTTTGTGCCTGAGCCAAAGCTCAGCCGAGGGCGCTTATCAGCCCCCCCGCGACAACAGGTCCCGCATATCACTGATTGCGGCATTGGCCCGTGACAGATAAGCCGCCATGGTCAACGAATGGTTGGCCAGCACACCGAAACCACTGCCATTGAGAATCACCGGACTCCACATGGAGGCCTGAGTGCCCTCCAGTTCGATAATGATCTGCTTGACGCTCGCCATGGCGTTCTTGTCCTGCAACACTTTCCGGAAATCCACTTCCACCGCCCGGAAAATATGCAGCAACGCCCAGGCACTGCCTCGCGCCTCGTAAAAGACATCATCAATTTTGGTCCACGAGGTTTTGACATCCTCGCCACCGGTCTCTTCCGCCAGAGGATCATCCGGATTCAGATTAGCGACGGCATCCGACACCGACGCCTTGCCCACGCTTTCGCTGAGCGTGCGGGACAGGCTACCCAACCGGGTTTCCAGATCCGCCAGCCAGTTGTTCAGGTTATCCGCCCGGGCAAAAAAACTGGGCGTCCGCCTGGGCCGGATCGGACAGGCGATTCAGATAGCGCTTGAGCGCATTGATACCACGCCGGTACTCGTTCTCGGTCGATGGAATGGCCCAGCTTTCACTGTCGAAGTGGAACTGGGGGGGCTCGGCAATGGTCAGATCCGGGTCTTCCGCTGACTGGCTCTGGGAACGACTGATATCCTTACGCATCGCCCGGGAAAGATCCCGCAACTGGACCAGCACGCCATATTCCCAGTTCGGCATATTGTCCATCCACAGACCGGGAGGCGCGATATCGTTGGAAATATAACCGCCGGGCTTATCCAGCAGGGTCTCGGCAATACGGATCATGGTGGCGGTGGTGGCAAAACCGGTCACCGGCTCCCTATCCATGGTGCTTGCCAGCGTACGGGTGTGATCACGTACAGAAAAGGTATCTGGCTCACTGCTCCAGTAGATACCCAGAACCATCGCAATCAGCAGGTAGACCACCAGCAAGGCAACCACCAACTTGCCAATAACACCGCTACCGCCGGTGTAATCCTGCACATCGTCTTTCTTGTCCCTGAAGTACTGTCTGATCTTGCCAGGCATAAGACTCCTGATCTCCTGTTGATTACGTGTCTGCGGCAAATGGTCTGCCAAGATGGTAGCCCATGGCGCCGTCAATACCCAGTCTACAGAGTACCGAGTATTCCGCCGCGGTTTCTACTCCCGTAGCGTACACCTTCACCCCCCCCGACTATGGGCAATACCCACAACCGACTCCAGCCAGAACCGGTTTTCATCATGACGGTCCAGGTTGTGGATGAAGCTGTGATCAATCCGAACGGCCCTGAACGGCAGCCGCTTGAGATAACTGAATGGCACGCCGCCCACTCCGAACCGGTCAACCAGCACCGGTACACCAAGCCGCGACAACTCTCTTACCAGAGAGCTGACGGCTTTGCGGTGATGCTGAATGGTCACTTCGGCAATACCGACCCACAAGCGCCCGGCTGTGCGCCCCCCCGCCCGGGTAACCATGTTCAGCAGATCGTCACGGAAGCTATCAGACGCGATCGAATTACTACCCAGTGATACCGCCAGCCGTCGTTCCGGGTGGCGTTCAAGACACTCCAGCGCCCGGGTAAGCAGCATACGGTCGATATCGCTCACCAGCCCCCCCAATCGCTCGGCCATGGGCACAAACAAACCGGCTTTCAGCGGCCCTTCTGCAGACTCAATACGGGAGAACACCTGATAATGGACCAGTGTCTGCCCCCCCTCACCATGCACCATGGGCTGGAGCCAGAGAGACAGCTTATCTTCCGAATCGCCTGGGTAATGATCGTGCGCCAGGTCTCCATATTGTGATGGCTCTCAACACCGGAATCGGGTAGCAGCAGGCTGCAGGAGTCCCCCCCCTTTGCTGAGCTGCCCTGAGAGCTTCATCGGCGGCGGCCAACAAGACCCTGATGCCATCACCGGGTCTGGCCACAGCCAGGCCAGCATGAACATGAGCGTCCATCGGGGGGCGGAGAGGTCAGAGTAGATGCCATCCAGCTCCCGCACCAGCTGCTCGGCCCAGATTCGCACGTCCGCTGCCGAGGCACCGGGCACAAACACCGCAAATTCTGCACCGGTTCTGCGCCCGGCAAAGGATTCGGCATGTCGGGCGACAAACGCCCGGATGCCGCCGGCCACCTGGCGCAACAACCGGTCCCCCCCCTCGTCCCGGCCATAGGCCAGGTTATAATCTGCAAAATAGGCCAGCTGCAGCATGACCAGAACGCCAGGCGCCGACTTCTCTTCCGATTCCACTTCCACCTTCATGCGTTGGTCAAACGCGCTGCGGCTCGCCAGCCCCCCCGTCACCGGATCTTCATTGTTCACGCGCCGCAAGTGCTGGATAAGCTTGCCCTGCCCCCCCTCGAACAACTGACCCAGGTCATCCGCCATCTGGTTCATAGCCTCTGTCACCCGGTTCAGCTCCCGGGTGGAGCGAATACTCACTCGCTTCCGGAAATCCCGCTGGCCAAGCGCCCGGGCCTGGGCCTCGACCTCTTTCAGGGGGGGCCTCAAAGTCCTCCGGAGTAACAGAAACAGCCCCCCCAGCAAGCCACCAGTGGCGATCACCAGGCGGATAGCAGCAGCCCCCCCAGGGAAATATGCCAGAGGTCGTCGTAGGCCCGCCCGGGATGACTCACCACCCGCACCTTGCCCAACCGGCTCCAACCCCCCCTGACCACCTCCGCCTCCGCCACCGGCAAGGGCAATGCCGCCAGGGAAACAAACCACTCTGGCGCGCGGTTAGCCTGCAGCGGCATGCGCCGACCGGCAATCATCTCGCCATCGTGCCCCCCCAGATACTCAACAGCCAGGTAACGACCACTGTCGAATACCGCATCAATCAGTGACGCCGAGGCCACCGGATCAGAACCGTCAATGGCATTGGACAGCGAAAGCCCGGTTGCGGTGGCACCATCGCGGGCGTGAGCGGCCAGTTGATCGGCAACATAGTCCCGGAAATAGCCATAGCTGGTCACGAACGCAACCACCAGCGTGAGCGTCAGCAGAGTGCCGGCGAATAGCAACAGCAAGGTCTGCAAGGTAATTTCCCCCCCTCGCTGCCTGCGGTTATAAGAGTTGTCGAGCATCCCTGCCATCACATCGGGGGGGCTCCATCAGAGAAACGAGTATCAGGTTACCTGTGACCCGGGCCGCAGAGTTGACAAACATTTACATAGCGCAACCTACGCCCACAACATTAAACACTATAGACTCTACACAAGGACCATAAAGCCTCTGTATAACTCATAAATGGCAAAAATTCGCGCAGACGGATATCGCGATCAACAATTGGACAGACAGGCCGGAGCACCATGAACGACGAAAGCCAGAAAGAGAAACTCAGGCAGCATTTCGCCCGCCGTGTCACCACCCAAGCCCGGGTGGTGCTTGATACCTGGCAGAAAATCCGCGACGACCGCAGTCAGGCGCCAGCCCACCGGGACGATCTGACTGCCGCAGCCGACAAACTCGTTCGTTATGCCCGGCGTTTCGAGATGGACAGCCACGCGGCTGCCGGCGAGTTGATCCTGTCCCTGTTGACGGACTGGCATCAGGACACCCCCCCCTGGACGATGCCAAAGCCAAGGCACTGGAAGATGCCACCGAGAATCTGCGCCTGTCCACCCAGCGGCGCACCGACCAGGACACCTCCAGCGCCCCCCCCAGCAGTATCGTCGCACGCCAGTTTATATTGCCCTGTCGAACGAAGAGATGGCCTCACGACTAATCCGGCAACTGGAATTTTTCGGTTTTCGCGCTTCCGCCTTTAGTGCATCAGCAGACCTGATTGAGGCCTGTGCGCTCAGCAAACCGGAAACCATCCTGATGGATGTAAGCTTCGGCGGCAGAGATAATGACGGCATTGCGACCGTGGAACAGTTACAGGAGCAACACGACACTCCGATCCCCCCCATCATTTTCGTCAGCGACGAGGACGGCAGCATCGAAACCCGGCTGCGCGCCTCCCGCTGCGGCGGGGGGGAGGAGTTCTTCTACCCGGCGGTGGACCCCCCCGGCCAACTGATAGAAAAGATCGAAACCTATACCCACGGCAATACTGTCGAGCCCTACAAGGTGCTGGTCCTGGACGATTCCCGGGCCCAGGCCAAATACATGGAAACGGTATTGAAAAAGGCGGGAATGACCGCTCACATCATCACCGACCCGATGCAAATCATTCATGCCCTGGAGGAGTTCTCGCCGGAAATCATCATCCTGGACATGTACATGCCCGGCTGCACCGGCATGGAGATTGCCCGTGTCATCCGCCAGCAGGATCGTTTCCACAGTGTTCCCATCATTTACCTGTCGGCGGAAGAGGACGTCAGCAAACAGCTGCACGCCATGAGCCTGGGTGGTGACGACTTCCTGACCAAGCCCATCGATCCCAAGCACCTGATTGCGACCCTGCACAACCGGGGGGGTCGGCGAGCCCGCTCACTGCTGGCACTGATGATCCGCGACAGCCTGACCGGCCTGTTCAATCACACCCACACCCTGCATCTGCTGGAGCAGGAAATCGTGCGTGCGCGCCAGAAAGATCAGCCCATGTGCTTTGCCATGATCGATATCGACTTCTTCAAGAAGGTAAACGACACCTTTGGCCACCCGATTGGCGACCGGATTCTGCGCAGCCTGTCCATGTTCCTGAAGCAACGTCTGCGCAAGACCGATCATATTGGCCGCTACGGTGGAGAAGAGTTCGCCATCATCCTGCCGAACACCCGCCCGGGCGATGCTCGCAATGTCCTCAACGAAATTCGTGAGCGCTTCTCCGAGCTGACCCAGCAGGCCGGCGACCGGGAATTCAATGTCACCTTCAGTTGCGGTATTGCCGACTGGCAGGGTGAAACCGCCCAGGCCCTGTGCGAGCGCGCAGACCGCGCCCTGTATACGTCCAAGGAGCACGGCCGCAACTGCGTGACCCTGGCCGAGACCTGACCTTCCGGGCCGGGCAATCGCCCGGCCCATGAAACCAATGTCGAATACCGACATTCACCGCCATGATCAACAATGATTGTCATCAACGAAATGTCATCGCGTGACAGCAGGTTGCTGTGTAACCTTTTCAGAGCAATGGACAACCGGCAGGATTGTCAAAAAGTGTTGATCTGGGGGGGATAACAAGCACGCACCATTGGGGGGGTAACGTGCCGTCATCTTCGGCGATCCTGTTAAAAAACCATCAAGGCAGACAGAACCATGTCGACCATTCTTGTGCTCCACGGCCCGAACCTGAATATGCTCGGAACCCGAGAGCCCGAGGTCTATGGCCACGAGACCCTGGCCGATATAGACGACCGCTTGCGCAGCAAGGCGGCTGAGAAAGGCCATCATCTGTTACACCTGCAGTCAAACGCGGAATATGAATTGATAGAAAGAGTGCATGAAGCCAGGGCTGAAGGGGGGGTGGATTTCATCATCATCAATCCCGCCGCCTTCACCCACAGCAGCGTGGCCTTCGGGATGCCATGCTGGCGTCGGGCATTCCCTTTATTGAAGTGCATCTTTCAAACGTGCATGCGCGGGAACCTTTCCGCCATCACTCTTATTTTTCAGATATCGCCGAAGGCGTTATCTGCGGGCTGGGCAGCCAGGGCTACGATCTCGCCCTGAAGGCGGCCCTGCAACGAATTCACCGATAGAACACAGAAACGGGACTGGAACAGTTATGGATATTCGCAAAATCAAGAAACTCATTGAGCTCCTTGAGGAATCAGACGTCGAAGAACTGGAGATCCAGGAAGGCGACGATTCGGTTCGCATTTCCCGCCGTCGCGAGCCCGCCGCCGGTGGACATTACGTCAGCCATTACGCGGCACCAGCCCCCCCCAGGCCGCTGCCCCCCCGGCTCCGGCACCCGCGGCTGATGCCGCCCCCCCGGCTGCGGAATCCTCGGCTCCGGCAGCCCCCCCCTCTGGCCACGCCGTGAAATCCCCCCCGATGGTTGGCACCTTCTACCGTGCGCCGTCCCCCCCCACCGCCAGCTCCTTTGTTGAAGTGGGCCAGAAAGTAAACGTGGGTGACGTGATCTGTATCGTTGAAGCCATGAAGATGATGAACCAGATCGAAGCCGACAAGGCCGGTACCGTTACCGAAATCCTGGTCGAAAATGGCCAGCCGGTTGAGTTTGACCAGCCCCCCCTGGTCGTCATTTCCTGAATTCGGTGATTGCTAACCATGGCCATGTTAGAAAAAGTTCTGATCGCAAACCGCGGTGAAATCGCCCTGCGTATTCTCCGCGCGTGCAAGGAGCTGGGCATCAAAACCGTTGCGGTACATTCCCAGGTAGACCGCGACCTGATGCACGTTCGCCTTGCCGACGAATCTGTCTGCATTGGCCCAAACAGTGCCACAGACAGCTACCTCAATATCCCGACCATCATCAGCGCCGCTGAAGTGACCGATTCGGTGGGTATCCACCCCCCCGGTTACGGTTTCCTGGCCGAGAATGCCGACTTCGCCGAGCAGGTCGAGAAAAGCGGTTTCCGCTTTATCGGCCCCCCCCGGGCAGAGACCATCCGCCTGATGGGTAACAAGGTGTCCGCCATCGAAGCCATGAAAAAGGCCGGCGTACCCACAGTTCCCGGCTCCGACGGCCCGCTGACGGACGACGACGAACGCACCCTCAAGCTGGCGAAACAGATTGGCTACCCGGTGATGATCAAGGCGGCCTCTGGTGGTGGTGGCCGAGGCATGCAGGTGGTGCACTCTGAAGCCGCCCTGCTGAAAGCAGTACAGATCACCCAGAGCGAAGCCAAGAATGCCTTCGGCGATCCCACCGTGTATCTGGAGAAGTTCCTGGAAACCCCCCCACGCCACGTGGAAGTCCAGGTTCTGGCCGACATGCACGGCAACGTCATCCATCTGGGTGACCGGGACTGCTCCATGCAGCGCCGCAACCAGAAGGTCATTGAAGAAGCACCGGCACCGAACATCAACCAGGAATCCCGCGAGCGAACGCTTAAGGCGTGCGTGGATGCCTGCAAGGAAATCGGCTACGTCGCGCCGGCACCTTCGAATTCCTGTATCAGGACGGCGAGTTCTACTTCATTGAAATGAACACGCGGGTACAGGTTGAGCATCCGGTCTCTGAGATGGTCACTGGTGTGGACATTGTGCGCGAGCAGCTGCGTATTGCCAGCGGTCTTCCACTGCAATACAGCCAGGACCAGATCCACATTTCCGGCCATGCCATTGAATGCCGGATCAACGCCGAAGACCCGAAAACCTTCGTGCCCAGCCCTGGCAAGATCAGTCATTTCCACGCTCCTGGCGGCAACGGCATCCGCGTGGATTCTCACCTGTACAGCGGCTACACCGTACCGCCGTACTACGATTCCCTGGTGGCCAAACTGATCACCTGGGGGGCGACGACCGGGAGATCGCCCGCCGGCGCATGAAGAATGCGCTGGACGAAATGCTGGTCGAGGGCATCAAGACCAACCAACCCCCCCTGCATCGAAAACTGGTACGCGATGGTGGCTTTAAACAGGTAGACTTCACCATCCACTACCTTGAGAAACTGATGCGGGATTAACCATGCCCTGGATACAACTCCAGATTCCAGCTGATCCGGACACTGCGGATCAGCTGGAAGATCTGTTAATGGAAATGGGCGCCGATGCCGTTTCCATGGAAGACGCCGCCGACCAGCCGCTGTACGAGCCCGACCCGGGCACTACCCCCCCCTCTGGAGCCAGACCACCGTCACTGGCCTGTTCCAGTCTGATCGCAATATCGAACAGTTACTGGCGGAGATTCGCGACGCCTGGCACCAGCAGACCCAACAGTCTTTGGCCGACATTGACGTTACCCTGGTGGAAGACAAGGACTGGGAGCGGGCCTGGATGGACGACTTCCACCCGCTGCAGTTCGGTGAACGCCTGTGGATTGTGCCCAGCTGGCACGAGGCGCCAGACCCGGACGCCGCCAACCTGTTGCTCGACCCGGGCCTGGCTTTCGGCACCGGCACCCACCCGACCACCGCGCTGTGCCTGGAATGGCTTGACGGCCAGGATGTCGCGGGCAAGCAAGTGACCGACTACGGTTGTGGCTCCGGCATTCTGGGCCTGGCCGCCCTGTTACTGGGGGGGGCAGAACATGTCGTTGGCGTGGATACCGATCCCCCCCAAGCCTGGAAGCCAGCCGTGACAACGCCCGCCGGAATGGCGTTGAAGATAACCGCCTGGATTTGTACCTGCCCGGCAACGATCCGGACACCCGAGCCGATATCATGTTGGCCAATATCCTTGCCCAGCCGCTGATCGGCCTGGCACCGAGACTGGCCGAACTGACCAGGTCCGGCGGGGGGGATCTGGTACTGTCCGGCATCCTGTTCAATCAGCCCGTGGCGTGATGGAAGCCTATGAGCCTGGTTCATCATGGACGAACCGGAACAGAAGGAAGACTGGATACGCCTCACAGGACGGCGCAAGGACGGATGACGACACAGGCGTTTATGTCTAAACTGCCTCCATCGTAGTGATCGACCAGAGATCGAGCTTTCAGGAACGAAGCATGACCCAGAGCAGCCTGCAGACCCAATGCCCCCCCAACTGTGAGACCCGTTTCCGGGTAACAGACGAACAGCTGAGCGTCGCCAGGGGGGGCAAGGTACGCTGCGGGAACTGCATGAAGATTTTCAATGCGGTCGAACACCAGGTGGTCTCTGGCAAAGATAATGCCGGGGGGGCCCGCCCGTCGCCCTCATCATCTGGCTCTGAAACCGGAGCACCCAGGCCCGGCCGGTTCGACGATGAAGAGGAACTGATCTTTGCGGACAACCCCCCCGAGGAAGATGCCACCGAAGGCCGCTATGCCGGCAGCAAACTGACGTTCTCAGATGATGAGCTCAGCGACAGCTTCCGCAATTTCGACGAGCCCGAGGAATCCGGCTTCAGCGACGACGGCCTGACGCCGGAAAACCAGAATATCGACGAGAGCTGGGCCGAAGCCATGCTCAACGACGACGAGCCCGCGAAGCCATCGGCTCAGCCAGAATCAGCGAAGCCTCAGCGCCCTGCCCCCCCGGCGCAGCCCGAACCGGAACAGGAATCGCCTCAGACGTCCCCCCCTGCTGCCGAAACACGGCCGGAGCCGCTTCGCCGTGAGGACAGCGAGTCCGATGAAACAACCCTACCCGCCAAGGAGACCTCTTCAGCGGAGCCGTCCACGGAACCGGATATCACGGACCTCAGCCTGGCGGATGACGATCGCGTGGGCGACCCGATTGTCAGCCGTACCCGCAAGCAAGCGGCGCCAGACACCCTCTACCATGACCTGCGACGGGATCCTGTATCCGTCGGTAACGGCGGAGGCCGGCTCAGAACCGTATTCTGGGCACTGGCGGTGCTGTCCCTGTTGGGCGTACTGATTGCCCAGGTTACCTGGTACCAGTTTGACCGGCTTTCTGCCATCCCCCCCCAGCTCCGACCGTTCTACGAGAAGGGCTGCGAGATTGCCGGATGCGAACTCAAACCCCCCTGGTGAATGTCGAGGCTATCCAGAGCCGTAAACTGGTGGTGCGTACCGACCCGGAGAACCGGGATCAACTCATTGTCGATGCCGTGATTCTCAACCGCGCCGGCTTTGAGCAGCCGTTCCCGGCGATAGCTCTGACCTTCTCCAACCTCAATGGCGATGTGGTGGCCCAAAGCACCTTTACGCCAGAAGAGTACCTGGCCGGTGAGGCCGCAGAACTTGCCAGCATGCCGGTAGAGACGCCGGTGCGGATCGCCATCCGGATACGCGACCCCCCCGGACGGGATGCCGTCAACTACAACCTGACCTTTCGTCCCTGGGCGCCTTGATGCGAATCAATAGCCTTCGGGCCGACAGTTGACAGCGCAAAAGTCAACCAGAAAGCGCGAAAAATAATCAATTTTTTTAACGCTTTCGCCCCCCCTTCAATCAGCTTGCCCCCCCCGGCGGTATCATTACCGCCCTTCGGAGACCGGAGCGGTCAGAAATTGAACAACCGCTCCAGCCGAATTTTGCTTAACCCGCTGTGACACGGACTCAGATCATGCTGCCAACGGCAAAAATCGGGCCGTACACCCTGCCCAACCCGCTGATTGTTGCACCCATGGCCGGTGTAACCGATCGCCCTTTCCGGCTTTTATGCCGGCGAATGGGGGGGGCCGGGCTGGCGGTATCGGAAATGGTCATAGCGGACAGCAAGCTCTGGCATACGCGTAAATCCCGGACTCGCCTGAATCACGAAGCGAACCGGAACCCAGATCGGTCCAGATCGCCGGCGGCGACCCCCCCGAGATGCTGGCCGATGCAGCCCGGCAAAACGCTGAATTCGGTGCTCAGATCATCGACATCAACATGGGGGGGTGTCCGGCCAAGAAAGTCTGCAACAAGGCCGCCGGTTCGGCCCTGATGAAAGACGAGAAGCTGGTGCGGGAAATTCTGGAAGCCGTGGTGAAGGCGGTGGATGTGCCGGTGACCCTGAAAATGCGAACCGGCTGGGACAGAGACAACCGCAATGCTCCGGTCATCGCCAGGATGGCGGAAGATGCCGGCATTCAGGCTCTGGCCGTACACGGCCGTACCCGCGCAGACAAATACAACGGCGACGCGGAGTACGACACCATCGCAGAGGTCAAGGCCAGCGTTGGGATACCGGTGTTCGCCAACGGCGACATTACTACGCCGGAGAAGGCCCGGCAGGTACTCAGCCATACCGGTGCCGACGGCTTGCTGATTGGCCGGGGGGGTGCCCAGGGCCGGCCCTGGATTTTCCGGGAGATTCTTCATTATCTGGAAACCGGAGAACACCTGCCCCCCCAACCGCCCATGGATGAAGTAGAGCGCATTCTGGCCGGGCACCTGGAAGAACTGCACCGTTTCTACGGCGAATTGATGGGCGTGCGTATCGCCAGAAAACACGTGGCTGGTATCTGCAGTCCCATGATGACAGCAAACAGTTCCGACAACGCTTCAACGCCATCGATGATGCGCTGGAGCAGAAAGACAGCATCGCACAGTATTTTGCAGGCTTACGAAATGGAGAGGTATTCGCAGCATGACCGCTGAGACTTTGGCAAATCAATCCCTAAGCACCCCCCCGGCCAACGATGATCTGCATCAGTTGCACACGGTAAACCACAGCGGCAACAGCGTCACCCTGCGTGACAGCGTAGAAGTTGCCTGAAGAACTACTTTGAGCAACTCGATGGCGCGCCGGTTACCGACGTGTACCAACTGGTACTGTCAGAAGTGGAAGCCCCCCCGCTGCTGGAGCAGGTGATGAAATACACCCGCAACAACCAGACCAAGGCCTCCACCATGCTCGGCTGAATCGCGGCACCCTGCGCAAGAAACTCAAGCAATACGGTCTGCTATAATCAGACCTGACCCCCCCACAAGGGCCTCCCGGATGCGTTCGCGAGGCCCTTGTTATTTGCACCCAGGCTTACAATCCGGCTTATCTGACCAGCGAAGAAAGTGACCCATGGCAAACCAGGCAAACACCCCCCCCGTCCGTCGCGCCCTGATCAGCGTGAGTGATAAAACCGGCATCGTCGATTTCGGCCGTGCCCTCACCGAACGCGGCGTCGAGCTGCTCTCCACCGGCGGAACCTTCCGCCTGCTCAAGGAAAACAACGTACCGGTCACCGAAGTGTCCGATTACACCGGTTTCCCGGAAATGATGGATGGCCGGGTCAAAACCCTGCACCCGAAAATCCACGGCGGCATTCTGGGCCGGCGTGGCACCGACGATGCCATCATGGCTGAGCACGGAATCAATCCCATCGACATGGTGGTGGTGAACCTGTACCCGTTCGAGGACACCGTGGCCAACCCGGACTGCGACCTGGCCACAGCCATTGAAAACATCGACATTGGCGGCCCCCCCACCATGGTTCGTGCCGCCGCCAAGAACCACAACGATGTTGCCATTGTCGTGAACGCCTCCGACTACAACCGCGTTCTGAAAGAACTGGCGGACAACGACGGCGAGCTGACCTACAGCACCCGCTTCGACCTCGCCGTGAAGGCCTTCGAGCACACCGCCGGCTACGACGGTGCTATTGCCAACTATCTGGGCGGGCGTACCCCCCCGGATAACGACAACGCCGACTTCCCCCCCCGCACCTTCAATGCCCAGTTCGTGAAAGTTCAGGATATGCGCTATGGGGGGGAAAACCCGCATCAGCGCGCTGCCTTCTACGCCGAGCGCCACCCGAAGGAAGCCTGTGTCGCCACCGCCAAACAGCTTCAGGGCAAGGAACTGAGCTACAACAACGTAGCCGACACCGATGCGGCGCTGGAGTGCGTCAAACCCTTCGCCGACCCGGCCTGCGTCATCGTCAAGCACGCCAATCCCTGTGGCGTGGCCATCGGTGCCGACATACTGCAGGCCTACGACCTGGCCTTTGCCACCGACCCGACGTCGGCCTTTGGCGGCATCATCGCCTTCAACCGTGAACTGGATGCGGCGACCGCCAAGGCCATTGTGGATCGCCAGTTCGTGGAAGTGATTATCGCCCCCCCGAGCGTTGCGCCGGAAGCCGTCGAGATTGTTGCCGCCAAGAAGAACGTACGCCTGCTGGCCTGCGGCGAATTCGACGGTGAACGCGCCCAGACCATGGACTACAAGCGCGTCACCGGCGGCCTGCTGGTGCAGGATCGCGACCTGGGCATGGTGGCCATGGAAGACGTGAAAGTGGTCACCGAACGCCAGCCCACCGAGCAGGAACTGAACGACCTGCTGTTCGCCTGGGAAGTGGCCAAGTACGTTAAATCCAACGCTATTGTCTATGCCAAAGCCGGCCGCACCATCGGCGTCGGCGCCGGCCAGATGAGCCGCGTCTACAGCGCCAAGATTGCAGGCATCAAAGCCGCCGACGAAAACCTGGAAGTGAAGGGTTCCGTCATGGCGTCGGATGCATTCTTCCCGTTCCGTGACGGCATCGACGCCGCGGCCGAAGCCGGCATTACCGCCGTGATTCAACCCGGCGGCTCCATGCGCGACCAGGAAGTGATCGATGCCGCCAACGAGCATGGCATTGCCATGGTCTTCACCGGCATGCGCCATTTCCGTCACTGATCAAAGAACTCAGGAGTAACACATGAACATTCTGGTTATTGGCAGTGGCGGACGTGAGCACGCCCTGGCGTGGAAAGCCGCCCAGTCACCGCAAGCGGATAAAGTGTTTGTCGCCCCCCCGGGTAACGCCGGCACCGCCCGGGAACCGAATCTGGAAAACGTCAACCTGGACGTGATGGACCTGGACGGCCTGGCCAACTTCGCCGAGCAGAACAACGTCGGCCTGACCATCGTTGGCCCGGAAGCCCCCCCGCTGGTGGCCGGCGTGGTGGATAAATTTGAAGCCCGCGGCCTGCGCATCTTCGGTCCCAGCGCTGGCGCCGCCCAGCTGGAAGCTCCAAGGCCTTCACCAAGGACTTCCTGGCCCGCCAGAAGATTCCCACCGCCGACTACGCCAATTTCACCGATGTCGACGAGGCCCTCGCCTACGTGCGTGAAAAAGGCGCACCCATCGTGGTCAAAGCCGACGGCCTGGCCGCCGGTAAAGGTGTAATCGTCGCCATGACGCTGGCAGAAGCCGAAGATGCCATCCGCGACATGCTCGCAGGCAACGCCTTTGGCGATGCCGGCAGCCGCGTGGTGGTGGAAGAGTTTCTGGACGGCGAAGAAGCCTCCTTCATCGTGATGGTCGACGGCAAGAACGTACTGGCCATGGCCACGTCCCAGGACCACAAGCGCGTAGGCGACGGCGACACCGGCCCCCCCAACACCGGTGGCATGGGAGCTTATTCCCCCCCCGCCCCCCCGGTGGTCACTGCCGATGTGCACCAGCGGATCATGGATGAGGTAATCTACCCCCCACGGTCAAGGGCATGGCGGCGGAGGGCCACCCGTACAAGGGTTTCCTGTACGCCGGCCTGATGATCGATACCAGCGGTGCACCCAAGGTCATTGAGTTCAACTGCCGCTTTGGCGATCCGGAAACCCAGCCGATCATGCTGCGCATGAAGTCAGATCTGGTGGAACTGTGTCAGGCCGCCGTGGATGGCAAGCTGGACGCGTGCGATTCCGAGTGGGATGAACGCGCCTCTGTCGGCATTGTACTCGCTGCTGGTGGCTATCCCGCCAGCTACGACAAGGGCGATGTCATCTCCGGCCTGCCGGACGGTGAAACAGAAGGTGAGAAGGTCTTCCACGCCGGCACCAAACTCAACGGCGACGACGTAGTCACTGCCGGGGGGGGCCGCGTGCTCTGCGCTACCGCTCTGGGTAACACCGTCACCGAAGCCCAGCAACGGGCCTATGAGCTGGCAAAGAAAATCAGCTGGAACGGCATGTTCTACCGCAACGACATTGCCTACCGGGCCATTGCCCGGGAGCAGAGCTGAGGCTCCGGCTCGTCGAGTAACAGCGTCAGCCCGGTCATTGACCGGGCTTTTTTTATGGGTTAGTGTTGGCATTCAATAATAGTCATAACGAAAAGGAGTTCCCTGTGCGCCGTACTCACCTGAAGCTGTTCCTGCTGCTGATCGTTACCCTGCTGGTCAGCGCCTGCTCCCGCCAGAGCATCTACGAAAACGCCATAGACTGGGAACGCTCAAGCGCCGGCCTGAAGGCCGCACAGGTCACCGTTGGCGATCTGGACATTGCCTATCTTCGCAGTGAAGAACCGGTCGATGGCGACACTCTGGTTCTGATCCACGGCTTCGGCGCCAACAAGGATAACTGGACCCGTCTGGCCAAAGAGTTCCAGGGTGAGTTCAACATCTATGCCCTCGATCTGCCAGGCCATGGCGACAGCAGTAAACCCCCCCTGGACATCGGCTACCGTTTTGAGGATCAGGTAGATTACGTCCACCAGATACTGAAGGAACTCGGGGGGGTGGAACGCTTCCACATGATGGGCAACTCCATGGGCGGTGCCATCACTGCCCTCTACGCTGCCACCCATCCAGAACAGGTTCACACAGCCGTACTGTTCGACCCTGCCGGTATCTTCGAATATGAAAGTGAGCTGGTGGGCCTGGTCATGGATGGCGACAACCCGCTCATCCCGAAACGGGAAGGCGATTTCGACCGCCTGCTGGACTTCGCGCTGGAAAAACGCCCTTTCGTGCCCTGGCCGATCTTTGATGTGATGGAAGAAAAGGCCATCGCCAACCGGGAAGTCAACGAAGTCATTTTCCGGGCCATCCGAGACACCGGCTTCGAGCCGGATTTCCGCAACGCCATCACCAACATCCAGCGCCGGTTCTGGTGGTCTGGGGGGGCAAACTCGACCGGGTAATTGACTATCGCAATGCCGATGTCTTTGTTGAGGCTATCCCGAACGCGCGCAAGGCCATTCTCGATGATATCGGCCACGCGCCGATGGTGGAGGCGCCGGAGGAATCGGCAGCCCTGTTCCGGGACTTTCTTGCCGACCGGCAGCCTGAAACCATTCGCCACTACAGCTAGGCCCGAAAAAAGGTAGGCTTCAGGGCTTTGGATTCCGTCGTCAGAAGATTCGCCCATGCCTGAAGCCATCTGGATAAGTTTTGCCTTTGTTATCGGCCTTCTCGTCAAGGGAATCGGTTTGCCTCCGCTGGTTGGCTATCTGGCCGCCGGCTTTGTGCTCAGCGGCCTCAGCGCAACTACCAGCATCACTGCAGAGCCCACCGATGTACTGGCCCACATTGCTCATCTTGGCGTTTTGCTGCTCTTGTTTACGGTCGGCCTGAAGCTGAAGCTACGCTCCATTGTCAGCCCGGAAGTCATCGGCGGCAGTCTGCTCCACTTTGCGATTACCTGTGTGGTGTTTGCCCCCCCCGGCCTCTACCTGCTTTTTGACCTGGACTGGACAACGGCCCTGATGCTGGCGATCGCCCTGTCCTTTTCCAGCACCGTACTGGCCGCCAAGGTACTGGAAAGCAAACGGGAACTCAGAGCCTTCCACGGCCGGGTCGCTATTGGCATATTGATTATGCAGGATCTGATTGCACTGGTGGTGATGAGTCTCGCGGCCGGCAAACACCCTCAGAATGGGCCGTCATTGTATTCGGCCTTCCGTTGCTCCGGCCGCTGCTCTACAGGCTGCTGGATGCCAGCGGGCACGACGAACTGCTGGTACTGCTCGGGCTTCTGCTGGCCTGGTGTGGTGGCCTTGGGTTTGAGCCGTGGGTCTGAGCTCGGAATTGGGTGCATTGGTGTTCGGTGCCATGCTGGCCAACCATCCCCCCCGTTCCCAGGAACTGGCCAAGTCCCTTTGGAGCGTGAAAGAAATCTTCCTGGTTGGTTTTTTCCTGCAGATCGGCATTGACGGCCTGCCAGACCAGCAAGCTCTGATCTTTGCGGCAGTAGCAGCCTTGCTCTTGCCACTCAAAGGCATCCTGTTCTACTTCCTGCTGCTGGCTTTCCGCCTGCGGGCTCGCAGTAGCTTCCTCACCTCATTGTCACTCACAAACTACAGTGAATTCGGGCTCATTGTCGCCAGTGTTGCCCTGCCAGAATGGCTGGTTCCGCTGGCGATATCGGTTTCCCTGTCGTTTGTATTTTCGGCGCCGCTCAACCGGTTTTCCCACAGTATTTACGAGCATGTTGCCCACAAGCTGGTTCGTTTCGAGAGTCAGAAACGTCATCCTGATGAGCAACCTATCTCCCTGGGTACTACACGGTTCTGGTGATGGGCATGGGGGGGCGAACAGGCACTGCGGCTTACGATTGGCTTGCGCCCCCATGAAACGCGAATCATGGGGGGGATCGACTCAGACCCTGCCAAAACCGAGAAACACCAGAAAGATGGGCGCAATGTCGTCTTTGCAGACGCCGAAGACACCACCTTTTGGGAAGGTCTGCACATGCCGGAACTCAACTCGGTGGTGCTGGCAATGAGTGACATCGAAGGCAAGCTTATCGCCGCGCGGATGCTGCGCAAGCTCGGCTTCGAGGGCTATATCGTGGCGCACACCATGTATGCCGATGAAGCCGTAAAAATTCGCGAAGCCGGCGCCAATGATGCCTACCTCACGATGAGTGAGACCGGTGTGGCCCTGGCAAGTCACCTTATGGACAAATCAGGAATTCAGGCGGCGCAGGTGCGGAACCCGGTGTAAACATCACTGCGAAACGGCAGATACGCCTGCCGGTAGGTGCCACGGATCAGGTTGGATGAGGTGGCACAGCTGCCGCCCTTGGTGACTTTGTGCGTGGCAAACTGCAGGGTCGACATGAATGGGTACATATCTACCTTGAAGCCGTCATAGGGCAGGAACTCGTTGCTGGTCCATTCCCACACCGAGCCAACCATCTGCCGGCAGCCAAACGGGCTATCGCCGGCCGGGTAATCCGATACCGGGTTGCGAGCCATGGTCCGGGCATTCATATCCGCCCGCACAGCATCCGGTGACTCATTACCCCCCCATGGAAAACGCCGAAAAGGCCTACCCGGTTTATTGCCCAGCGCCGCCACTTCCCATTCATACTCGGTCGGCAACCGCCTCCCGGCCCAGGTACAGAAGCTTCCGCCTCCCAGTAGCTGACATGGGTAACCGGAGCGTCTGGCTGCAACGGCAGCCAGCGGTCGAACACCCGTACCTGCCACTGTTCGTCATGCCACCGCCAATACTGCGGATGTCTGGGCAGCCGCATCATTGGCTCGCCAACCCCCCCATGGACCAGGCTGACGTCCTGCTCCGATTCCAGCCACTTGCGGCCGCCGAACGACCAGAGTTCGGGACGCCTGTAACCATCATCGTCTACAAACGCCTGGAATTCTCCGTTGCTCACCAGCGTGCGACTGATGGCAAACGCCGGCAGCTCTACCTCAAAACGGGGGGGCTTCTCGGCATCAAAGGCAAAGTCTTCGGTCGCGTACTGTTGCGACTCACCGGGCATGCCAATAACCCAGCGACCGGCCGGGATCTGCACATCACCGCTGATCGACTCGCCCGGAGCAGGCCGATCACCTTTGTAATCCAAAGCGCCGGATAGCCGACTGTCTGCCGACACCAGATGAGCGACTCGATGTGCATGTTCTGGTGATAAATGGCGAAGCGGTAGAGATACAGCTCCTGGTCGCTCAGCTCCCCCCCACCCTTGATGCGTTCGGCAACCCGGTCGTAGATGGTGTTGAAATACTTGAGAGTTTCCTCCCTGCCCGGAAACAGATCCCGACTCCAGCGATCTTTGTGATCGACATGGAATGAATCCCAAAGGTCATCCATGGAGGGATCGTAGCTCGGTGTTCCGTCCAACAGGTTGAAGACAAAGACCTCGTAGAAAAACGCTGAGTGGCCCATTTCCCAAAGTGGCGGATTCACCCCCCCCGGATGATACGGGACCTCGAGCTTGTCTTCCGGTAACGACACAATCAGGCTCTCGGTGCGGACGCGAGCCTTTTCCAGTTCATCCAGAAGCTCTTTTTTTTGTTCATGGTTAGACCTTATCTCTCTCAGCCTGAAACCTCGGTGCAGGAGCAAGTTCCGAGAGGCTTTCCAAAAAGCGCTCCTGCCGGCACATCCATGTGTCGCTTATGTTCCGCCATCCATGGCTCCACAAATTTTTGGAAAGCCTCTCGAACTTGCTCTTCATACGCCTTAGATAGACGAGAGTATCAAACAAAAAACCGCCGCCGGTAGTCACCGACGACGGTTATCTCTTTATGACGACGATAGCCTGCCCCCCCGATTCAGCTCACTCGCAAGTGGCAAGCAGGCGCAAAAACTGCGATCAGGCGGCTTTGCGTTTGCGCCGCAGTCCGCCAGGTCTTCGATCAGCTTGTAGAACAAGGGCACGAAGAACAGGGCCAGGGTACTGGCCACCAGCATGCCGCCAACCACCACGGTACCGATTTCCTGCCGGCTCACGGCACCCGCGCCGGTACTGAATGCCAGCGGCAAAGAACCCACGATGAACGTCAGCGCGGTCATCATGATCGCCCGGAAGCGCTGGCGGGCTGCGGTGCTGGCCGCCTCAAACGAGCTCATGCCCGTTTGCCGGTTCTGGGCGCGAACTCAACGATCAGAATCGCGTTTTTCGCCGCCAGGCCAATCAGCACCAGCAACCCTACCTGGAAGTAGATGTCGTTGGGGGGGAAGCCACGCAACAGCGAGGCCAGTGCTGCCCCCCCGAATACCCCCCCGAAGGGTACCGCGGTAGCCACTGCCACCGGCAGACCCCCCCAGCGCTCGTATTGGGCGGCGAGGATCAGAAACACCAGTAGCAGCCCCCCCATGCCAAAGGCGAGCGTGCCGGAGTCCGCAGAGTCCTGCAGCTGATAGGCTTCACCGGTCCAACCCAGCAACGTGTTTCGGTCAAACTGCTGATTGGCAACTTCCTGCAGCGCGGTCAGGGCTTCGCCCGTGGTGTGGCCCGGCGTCGGGTCCGCAAGCAGTTTGGCCGCGGGGGGGTAGACGTTAAAGCGGTTCAGGATGTCCGGTCCGCTCACCCGCTCCAGCTCCACGAGTGAGCTCAGGGGGGGAATCATCTCCCCCCCATAGGAGGAACGCACAAACACCTTGCGCAGGTCATCCGGGTGGCTTCGGAATTCGCCTTCAGACTGCAGTGTCACCTGCCAGTTCCGCCCCCCTGCAGGTAAAGTCGTTCACATACAGGCCGCCAAACGTGCTCTGCATGGTGGTGAATATCTGATCAACCGGCACACCTGCCGCCTGGGCTTTTTCCCGGTCAACAATCGCCTGATAGCGGGGGGGAATGCCGGTATCCAGGGTCACCCGGACGTTGGTCAGTTCCGGGCGCTGGTTGGCAGCCTGAGTGAACCGGTCCGCCATCGCCTTGATCTCGGCTGGTGTGCGGCCACCACGGGCCTGGATGTAACCTTCCACACCGCCGGTGGTCGACAGCCCCCCCTGGATCGGTGGCGGGGGGGTAAAGGCAATGACAAAGGCTTCGGGCATACCAAACCCGATACCCATAATCTTGTTGGCAATGTCGGCCGCGCCCTGGCCTTCGCCTTCTCGCTCAGCCCAGTCCTCCAGCGTTACGAACGCGACACCGCTGTTGGTGCGCAAGGCACTGGAAATAATGTCAAAACCGGCAAAGGCGACAACGTCTTTCACCTCAGGCAGCTGCAGCATGTTCTGCGCCAGCTCGTCCCGGGTGCCTTCGGTGCGGCTGAGGGAAGAGGTGGCCGGTAATGAATAAGCCGTCAGCACAAAGCCCTGGTCCTCCTGGGGGGGGACCAGCCCGGACGGCATCTTGTTGAGCAGGAAAACGGTGCCACCGATCATGGCTGCGAACAGCAGTACGCCGATCACGGCGTGGCGCAGTAGCCAGTCCACAACCGCCGAAAAACCGTTGGTGACCTTGTCGAAACCGGCATCGAACCAGCGGAATACGGTGAGCTGTTTGCCTTCATGGCCGAGCAACAGGGCGCACATGGCAGGCGTCAGCGTCAGGGCGACGACACCGGAGATCACCACAGATACCGCAATGGTGATAGCAAACTGCCGATAGAGTTCACCACTGAGCCCACCTAGGAACGCAACCGGTGCAAACACCGCCACCAGCACCAGCGTGGACGCCACCACGGCCCCCCGGATACCTGGCTAACCGTCGTCACGGCGGCATTGTAAGGCGACATGCCCTCTTCCTTGATCAGCCGTTCTGCGTTTTCCATGATGATAATGGCGTTATCCACCACCACACCGATGGCCAGTATCAAGCCAAACAGGTCAGCAGGTTGACCGAGAACCCCCCCATGGCCTGCATGCCGGCAAAGGTGCCCACCAGGGACACCGGAATGGCGATCAACGGAATCAGCGTGGCGTTGAAATGCTGCAGGAACAGGAAGGTCACCACAACCACCAGCAGCACCGCCACGATGAAGGTGGAGATCACCTCCTGAATGGAGATATCAATGAAGCGGGTGGTGTCGTAGGGTACATTGTATTCGAGGCCTTCCGGGAAACGGTCGGCAATTTCCTTCATGGCTTCGTTCACCGCTTCCGCAGCATCCAGCGCATTGGCGCCCGGCTGCAGATACACACCCATCGGCACCGTGCTCCGCCGTTATAGATGGCGGCGAAATCATAGTTCTGTGCGCCCAGCTCTATCCGTGCCACATCTTTCAGGCGCAACGACGCGCCCTGATCATCACTGCGAAGAATCACTTCGCCAAATTCTTCCGGGCTGGTGAGCCGGCCCGGAGCGGACACGCTGAAGGTGAACGCCTGGCCTTCCGGCGCCGGCTCTGCCCCCCCGATCCGGCCAGCGGCAAACTGGGCATTCTGGGCCCGCAACGCTCCGGCCACATCCGCCGGCGTCAGCTCGAACTGGGCCAGTTTGTCCGGGCGCAGCCAGATACGCATGGAGTAATCCTGGGCGCCAAACAGCGAGGCGTCCCCCCCGATGCCGGGCAGGCGCACCAGCTCATCCAGCACGTTCAGCAGCGCGTAGTTGGAAATCTCCACCACATCCATGGAGTTGTCCGGTGAGGACAGGGTAATCACCTGCAGGATTGAGGTGGAACGGGATTCCACCTTCAGACCCTGGTCCCGGACGGTCTGAGGCAACCGGGCCAAAGCCTGCTGCACACGGTTGTTGACGTTGATCGTAGCCTGGTCCGGATCGGTGCCGATTTCAAACGACACCGTCACTCGAAAACTGCCGGAGTCAGTGGCACTGGATTCCATGTAGATCATGTCGTCCACGCCGTTGATTTCCTGCTCAAGCGGCGCCACCACCGAATCGGAAATCACATCGGCACTGGCTCCCGGGAAGCGGCCGTCCACCACCACCTGAGGCGGCACCACGTTGGGTACTGTTCTACCGGCAAACCCAGCAGGGCCAGCGCTCCACCAAGGGTAATGATGATCGAGATAACCGAGGCGAAGATCGGCCGGTCGATGAATGTTCGCAGCATCAGTTGGCCTCCTCCGGGCTATCCGGATTGGTGACGTTAACGGCGGCGCCATCACGGAGGTTCACCAGACCACTGACAATATAACGATCGCCCGCATCCAGGCCGCTCAGGAGGATCTGCCGGCCATCACTCACCGGCCCAAGCTCCACCTCCCGGATCCGGGCTTTGCTGTCGTCATCAACCACATAGACCACAGGGCCATTCTGCCCCCCCTGGGTTACCGCCCTCTCAGGCACGGTTATCACATCGTCAAAACTCTGCAGTTCCACCCGCACCCGGACAAACTGCCCCCCCGGTACAATCACTTGCTCCGGATTCGGGAACACAACTCGGGCGGACACCGTGCCGGTGCGGGGGGGGTCGAGGGTGGAAGCGGTAAAGTCGATGCGTCCATCCAGGTCGTATTCGCTGCCGTCCGCCAGAACCAGGCGCGCCGAGACATTCTGTTCCTGATCTGCCCGTACCATGCCCTCACGGGCAGCACGGCGAATGTTGGCGTCGTTTTCCGGAAGCGCAAAGCGAACGTGAACGGGGGGGTCGAGCTGAACAATGGTGGTCAGCAGGGTGCCGGTATCGATCAGGCTACCCTCCGGAAAATCCTCCAGACTGGTCACGCCGCTGATTGGCGCCGTGACATCGGTGTAGCCGAGATCCAGTTCAGCCTGGGCCACGCCGGCATTGGCCACCGCCAGGTTGGCCCGGGCCAGTTCCAGTGCAGACTGGGCTGAATCCCGCTCCCGTTCACTGACGGCGTTACGCTCAAACAAGGAGGAAATACGTTTCCATTCCCGCTCCGCTTGCTGAACGTCCGCCTCGGCAACCTGGCGCTGGGCCCGGGCTCTCTGCAGTGCCGCCGCTGCAGGCTTGCGATCTATGCGGAACAAGGCATCACCTTCCCGCACCATCTGCCCTTCTTCGTATAGCCGCTGTTCCAGAATGCCACTGATGCGAGCCCGGACTTCCACCTCCCGGGCACCCCCCCGGGCACGGCCGGCGTAATCCTGCCTCACCGTGACATCGGCCAGCGTCGCCTGTTGCACCACAACCGCCGCCGGAGGCATGCCGCCCGCGCCGGCCTGCTGGCCCTCACCATCCTGACCGCTGCACCCCCCCGTTAGCATCAGCAGTGTCGACAAACCAGCAAAAAGCAGTCCCTTGCGGGCGTTAGGGCGATGAGACATTTCAACGGGCATGGCGCGCTCTCCTGAACACCGAAACAGATCGTGTCATCAATTATGTAAATGTGTCCGGGCCAGCCAGCCCGGAGTGGCAATCGGTAAGATCAGGCAAGATACATTCATCCATGTATGTATGTAAACTGTCTTCAGGTATACTTACGTAGTTCCCGCAAGCGTTCATACCCTGACGGGCCGGGACAAAGCCGGCGCAACACACCACCGGAAGACTTCATCATGGCGAGAAAGACAAAAGCCGAGGCGGAAGCCACCCGCGAATCCCTGCTCGATGCCGCCGAGAGCATGTTCATGGAGAAAGGCGTTGCCCGGGCATCGCTGGAAGAAATTGCCCGTACCGCCGGTGTAACCCGGGGGGGCGCGGTCTACTGGCACTTCCGCAACAAGCAGGACATCCTGGATGCCATGCTGGAGCGGGTTCGCGCGCCCCCCCTCGGCGAAATGCTCGATGAAGCGCCATCAGCCAGGACAGCCTGACCAACCTGAAGCATCTCTGCGTTATCGCTCTCAGCAAGCTGGCCGAAGACGAACAGTACTTCCGGGTGTACTACATCCTCTTCCACCGCAACGAATCTGATCAGGCGCTGAACAAACACCGGGAGCTTGCGGAAGAGGGAATTGCCTTTGTGACCGACATTTTCCGCAGTCCTGAAAACGCGAAAACACTGCGTCCGGGCCTGAGCCCGGAACTGGCGGGCTATCTGGTGCATACCCAGATGCTGGGACTATTTTTCGACTGGCTGGCCAAACCTGAGCGCCTTCCGCTGGCCGAGGTTGCACCGATACTGGTGGAAACCGTTTTCAGTGGTCTGCTGGGTGAGCCGGAAGCCTGAGCTCCAGTCAGCCCCCCCATACCCAGAGAATAACCGGCACCGCCGTGGCGGTGACCACCACAGACAGTGGCAACCCCCCCAGGCGCCAATAATCGCCGAACCGGTAACCCGCGGGTTCCATGACCAGCGCATTGGATTGATGCCCTATCGGGGGGGTCAGAAACGCGCAGGATGCGCCAATGGCGACGGCCATCAGCGTTGCGTCCGAAGACAGCCCCCCCAATTGACCAGCAACGCCCAGGGCAATAGGTGCGACCAGAATGGCCGCCGCGGCATTGTTCACCACATTGGATAACAACATGGTGCCAATCAGAATAATCGACAGCACCAGCCAGGGCGCCTGTCCCTCACCGATGGCCAGAATCTGACGGGCGATAAGATCGGCGCCGCCGGTGGTCTCCAGGGCCTGCCCCCCCACCGGAATCATCGCCGCCAGCAATACCACCACCGACCAGTCGATGGCCTTGTAGGCATCACTGGCTTCCAGCAGTCCGGCCAGCACCATGGCGACCGCACACGCCACCAGCGCAACGGGAGGCGTCACCCAGCCGGCGACAATAACGAGGATGGCAACGGCAAACAGCCCACCGGCCAGTCCGAGGCGTTTCTCCCGGCCAAACGCCAGCCCCCCCCGCTCAGCCAGCGGCAGACAGCCCAGCGTCCTCAGATTAGCCGGAAGCGTCTCCTCGAAGCCCTGCACCAGCAGGATATCACCGGAACGAAAACGGATATCCGCCAGCCGCTGTTTGAGACGGTGGCCCTGCCGAGCGACGGCCACGACGTTGACACTGTAGCGCTCCCGAAGATTCAGACGGTTTGCGGTACGGCCGACCAGCTGTGAACCGGGAGTCACAACCGCCTCGATCAAGCGGGCATCGCCAGCAACCAGCTCATCCTCCGCCTGTTGCCGACGCCCTTTGCCCCCCCCGGTGCCATCCTTCTCTACTTCCTCGTTCGGCGCGCCCGAAGCCAACGTCAGACCGGTGATCTCCAGAAACTCGCCCAGACTCTCAGTATCGGCTTCCACCAGCAGGACATCATTTTCACGCAGAATGGTAAAGGTTGAGGGTGCTGGCGTTGTTTTGTCATCGCGGATCAACGACAAGACCACCAGATTGTTCTGG
>JDSH01000095.1_pt1 | contig 31171 bp, 37 predicted proteins | sample 199451 | NCBI WGS metagenome assembly JDSH01 (sample SAMN02584198, study PRJNA231836) | bioreactor metagenome | isolation source: continuous culture bioreactor electron acceptor NO2- transfer2 day 38 after... | place: Germany: Bremen | reverse complement strand
GTCTGGCTGCCGCTGCGGAAGCGACTCAGAAGCTCTACAGTTACCGGCGTATCCGAGAACCGGTCACGGAACGACTCGTAATGTTGCTGGGCCAGAAGAGTAGTGGGTACCAGAACGGCCACCTGTTTGCCAGACCAGGTGGCCAGAAAAGCTGCGCGCATGGCGACTTCGGTTTTACCGAAGCCGACATCGCCGCATACCAGTCGGTCCATCGGGCGTTCGCTGGTCATATCCTCGAACACCGATTCGATGGCCACCTGCTGGTCCGGCGTCTCCTCGAACGGGAATCCGGCAGCAAAGGCCCGATAGGCCTCTTTCGGGTCTTCAAACTGGAAGCCTTTCCGGGCTTCCCGGCGGGCGTAAACATCCAGCAGTTCTGCTGCAGTGTCGCGGATCTTTTCCAGCGCTTTTTGCTTGGCGTTGCTCCAGCGCTCCGTTCCGAGCTTGTGGAGCGGTGCGTGTTCCTCATCGGTGCCGGCGTAACGGGAAATCAGGTGCAGGCTGGACACCGGTACATAGAGTTTGGAGCCGCCGGCGTATTCCAGGGTCAGAAATTCGTCGGATTGGCCGCCGGCGGTGAGTGTCTCCAGCCCCCCCTTGTAGCGCCCCCCCACGCCATGATCGATATGCACGACCGGTGCGCCAATTCTCAGTTCAGACAGGTCCCGGTAGCCGGCATCGTCGGTTTCGGTTGGTTTCTGGCGTCTGCGACGCTGCAGTACCCGCTCGCCAAACAACGCCGTTTCGGTAATCAGTGCCAGATTCTGGTCGGGGCAATACCATGCCCTGTTCCAGTGGGGGGGCAATGGTGATGGCCAGAGTGGTGCTCTCGTTTTCGAGGAATTCCGACCAGCTCTGCACGGTTGCCAGCTTGAGCTTGTGATCGGCCAGGTTGTCGATCAGCGCCTCCCGGCGCCCGGACGATTCAGCACAGATCAGGATGCGCCCGTGGAACTCCTGAATGAACCGTTTGAGGCGCCTGCCGGATCAGCGGCGCGCCCGTCCATGGCGACATCCGGGAGAGATTCGGTACCGCAGTTGCTGGCGCCCGCGCCGTCTTCGGGTTGACTGCTGCAGGTAATGCGCGGGTAGTGTTTGAGTTGCCCGAACACTTCATCGGCTGCAGAAACAGCTCGGTGGGGGGGGCAGAATAGGGGCGCAGTCGATCGTGGCGGCGGTCTTCGTAACGGGCCCGCGTTTCCGCATCAAAGGCATTGACGGCATCATTGAGGCCGTTGGCAGTAAACACCAGAGTGTTGCCCGGCAGATAATCAAATAACGTGGCGGTTGCATCGAAAAACAGTGGAAGATAGTACTCAATGCCAGGCGGTGTGATGCCGTGGGTAACATCCTGGTAAACCGGCGCGTCTTTGTCGGCATTGGGGGGGAAATATGCAAACCAGCGATTGCGAAAGCCTGAGCGGGCTTCCTTGTGCCAGGGAAATTCGTTGGCCGGCAGAAGTTCGATGCGTTCGGTTTTATCGATGGATCTCTGGGTTTCCGGGTCAAAGGTCCGGAGGGTTTCGATTTCGTCATCGAACAGATCAATGCGGTAGGGCAGGTTAGAGCCCATGGGGGGGTAAATGTCGAGGATGGCCCCCCCTCGTACCGCATACTCGCCGTGTTCATACACGTTGTCGGTATGATGATAACCGGCTGCCTCCAGTTGCATTCGCCAGCTGTCGATATCCAGGGTCTGGCCCACTTCCAGCAGCAGGGTGTTACCCTGCAGATAGCTTGGGGGGGGCAAGCCGGTGCATCAGGGTGCGCGCCGGTACTACCAGAATGCCGTGGCGTGTGCCGGGTAACCGGTGCAGGGAGCGAATCCGCCTCGAGGTAATGTCCTGGTGTGGCGAAAACAGATCGTAGGGCAGTGTTTCCCAGTCCGGAAGCGACAATAGCTCAATGCCATCGGAGGTAATGATGGCGCCGTCTTCATCCGTGGGCAGCCCCCCCAGGAAAAAAACGGATGGATTGCTCCAGCTGGATGGCTTCGCTGGTACTTTGAGTGATGACCAGTGTCAGACCTTTGTGGGCGCGGGCGCTCTCGCAGATGGCCAGGGCGTCGGCACAGCCATTCAGTTGCCCCCCCCATTTTCTGTGGTCGGCAGCCTTTTCAGGGGGGGCAGCGGGGGGGGCGATAAGCGGGGGGGCGTGGGCCTGGCCTTTGGTCATGGGGGGGCAAGCGTTCTCCTGAATAAATGCATCATTTGCCGGGGGGGCGGCGCTATTCTATCGCCCGGTTGTGACAGTGTCATGGTCGGGGGGGCAGACAAACGGCTATTTGCCGTATCGCCTTTTAAGTTGGATAATGTGCGCCCCCCCAAATTATTTCCAGTGCTATACGAGGTTCCAACCGTGAGTCACGAACAGATCAACCAGCACCTGTCCAACTGGACTGACCGGGAGTCTACCGCAGAAGCGATGATCCCGTTGATCGGCCGCCTGTACCGTAAAAACAACGTTGTTACGTCCGTATACGGCCGTGCGATCATCAACCAGTCTGTTATCGATATCATCCGCGCCCATCGTTTTGTGCGTCAGGTTGAGGACAGCGAGCTGTCTGTTCACGATACGCTGCCCATTCTCGAGGCGATGGACAAGCTGGAGCTTGGCCGCGCTCACGTGGATATTGGCAAGCTGGCGGTCAAATTCAAGGCAGAGGGCGGTGACCTCACCGAGTTTCTGAAAAAGGAAATCGGCCCGGTGGTTGGCAAGTACGCCGAAGAGGCGGCCAAGGATGCCAAGGAAGAAACGAAGGATGTGGTGCTTTACGGCTTTGGCCGGATCGGCCGACTACTGGCGCGGATCCTGGTTGAAAAAGCCGGTGGCGGCAACAACCTGCGCCTGCGTGCGATCGTTGTTCGCCAGGGTGGTGCTGACAACGATCTGGAAAAGCGTGCCAGCCTGCTGCGTCGTGACTCCGTGCATGGTCCTTTCGATGGCACCATCACGGTCGATGCCGAGAACTCTGCGCTGATCGCCAACGGCAACTTTATCAAGGTGATCTACTCCGATGGTCCGGACAAGGTGGACTACACCGAGTACGGCATCAACAACGCCATCGTGGTCGACAATACCGGTAAGTGGCGCGATGAAGCGGGCCTGGGCCTGCATCTGAAGTCCAAGGGTGTCAGTCGAGTGATTCTGACTGCGCCGGGCAAGGGCGACATCAAGAACATCGTTTATGGCATCAACAACGACTGGATCACCGACGAAGACAAGATCCTGTCTGCTGCTTCCTGTACCACCAACGCCATCACTCCGGTACTGAAGGCCATCAATGACGAGTACGGCATTGAGGATGGCCACGTTGAAACCGTTCACTCCTACACCAACGACCAGAACCTGATCGACAACTACCACAAGGGCAGTCGTCGTGGCCGCAGCGCCCCCCCGTTGAACATGGTTATTACCGAAACCGGCGCGGCCAAAGCTGTTGCCAAAGCACTGCCGGAGCTGAAAGGCAAGCTGAGCGGTAATGCGATCCGGGTGCCGACACCGAACGTGTCCATGGCGATCCTGAATCTGAACCTGAAAAGCGATGTGGATGGCGAGCAGGTAAACGAATATCTGCGCGATATGGCGCTTCACTCCGAGCTGCAGAAGCAGATCGACTTCGTGAACTCTCCGGAAGTGGTTTCCACCGATTTCGTGGGCTCCCGCCATGCCGGTATCGTCGATGCCCAGGCTACCATCGCCAATGGCAAGCGTTTGATCCTGTACGTGTGGTACGACAACGAATTCGGCTACAGCGCCCAGGTTGTGCGTTGTGTGAACCAGATGGCCGGCGTAACCTATCCGATCTTCCCGAAGCGCGCCCGCGACTAAAGTCGTAGGCCGGTCTCGGCAGTTGATTGACAGAAAGCCCCCCCGGTAGCGCCAGCTGCCGGGGGGGTTTTTTGTTACTTCGGCCGTACAAAACCATTTTTGTTACCGGTGGAAATAGGTTTCCTTAATCTCTATAATTGGCGCGATTTTGGGTATGTCTGGCACCCCCCCGTTTCTCATCTTTTCCTGCGTCAAATGGCAAACAGCAGCAACTGCTATGGCATTTGAACCTCAAGGTGCAGCCGTTCGGCGCAATCCGGACAGGAAACCAGGGCCGCAGGGGGGCCGGGCGTTACAAATCCACAGAATAGTTTCTGATGATTGGATGAGGCTAATGATCAAGATCAAAAAAAAGGCCTGGATCTTCCCATCAGCGGCGCTCCCGAACAGACCATTACTGACGGCAAGCCGGTTCGCCACGTGGCGCTCATCGGTTTTGACTATCACGGCATGAAGCGACGATGGCTGTGAAAGAGGGAGACCGTGTCAAGCGCGGTACGCTGCTGTTCACGGACAAGAAGACCGAAGGCGTTCGTTATACTTCCCCCCCCGCTGCAGGCGTGGTGAAAGAAATCAATCGCGGTGAGCGTCGCGTTTTCCAGTCTGTCGTCATCGAAATTGATGGCGACGATGCGGAAACCTATGCCCGCTACAGCGATTCCGACCTCGCCGGCCTGGAACGCCAGCAGGTGTTGATAACCTGGTAGAGTCTGGCCTGTGGACAGCTTTCCGTACGCGCCCCCCCTACAGCAAGGTTCCTGAAATCGATTCTGCGCCGAATTCGATTTTTGTATCCGTTATGGACACCAATCCGCTGGCGGCAGATCCCACCGTTATCATTGGCGAAAATAGCAAGGCTTTTGAAAAGGGCCTGACTATTATCTCCCGCCTGACCAACGGCAAAGTGTTTGTGACTGGCAAGCCCGGCTCTAACGTTGCCGTGCCCAAGGCTGACAATATTGAAGTGCATCAGTTTGATGGCGTGCATCCGGCAGGCAATGTCGGTACCCATATCCATCACCTGGATCCGGTGTCGGCCAGCAAGACTGTCTGGTCTATCAACTACCAGGATGTGATCGATATCGCCAAGCTGTTTGAAACCGGTGAAGTGCCGGTCGAGCGCATTGTTGCTATTGGTGGCCCCCCCAAAGCTGTGAAGCCGCGCCTGGTCCGTACTCGTCTGGGTGCCAGCCTGCCGGAACTTCTGGACGGGGGGGAAGTTGCCACAGACTGTGAAGTCCGTGCCATCTCCGGTTCCGTGTTCGGTGGTCGTCGCGGTGATGGCCCCCCCTGTGCCTATCTGGGGGGGCGGTTCGCCAACCAGATTACCGTTCTGGAAGACAAAGTAAGCGCGAGTTCATGGGCTGGTTGTCGCCGGGTCCCAACAAGTTCTCCGTGCTGAACATTTACCTGTCCAAGCTCAATCCCGGCAAGCTGTTCAACTTCACGACCACGACCAATGGTAGTGAGCGTGCGATGGTGCCGGTGGGTGCCTATGAGCAGGTGATGCCTCTGGATATTCTGCCAACGCAGCTGCTGCGCTCTCTGATTGTGGGCGACACTGAAATGGCACAGAAACTGGGTGCCCTGGAGCTGGACGAAGAAGATCTGGCGCTGTGCACCTTCGTGTGCCCCCCCGGCAAATATGAATACGGTCCGATTCTCCGTGAGAACCTGACCCGAATCGAGATCGAGGGCTAATACGATGGCAATCCGACAGTTTCTCGATGGAATCGAGCACCACTTTGAAAAGGGCGGCAAGTACGAACGCTGGTATGCGCTGTACGAAGCCGTTGATACCATTTTCTACTCGCCTGCGAGCGTGACCAAAACCACCGCTCATGTGCGTGACGGCATAGACCTCAAGCGCATCATGATCACAGTGTGGTTGTGTACGTTCCCGGCCATGTTCTTCGGCATGTGGAACATTGGCTTCCAGGCAAACAACTTCCTGGCTTCCAACCCGGATGCGATGATTGCCGACGGTGGACTGCGTGAGGCATTCATTACCGCACTGGCGGTAACCGGAGCCGGCGCCGGCTTGTGGGATAACTTCGTCTATGGCATGGCTTATTTTGTGCCCATTTACGCGGTTACCTTTATTGTAGGTGGTTTCTGGGAAGTCCTGTTCGCGACTGTGCGCAAGCACGAGGTGAACGAAGGTTTCTTTGTCACTTCCGTTCTTTTCGCGCTGATCTGCCGCCGACCATCCCGCTCTGGCAGGTGGCTCTGGGTATCACATTCGGTGTGGTTATCGGTAAGGAAGTGTTCGGCGGTACCGGCAAGAACTTCCTGAACCCGGCACTGACCGGCCGTGCTTTCCTGTACTTCGCTTATCCGGCACAGATCTCCGGCGATACCGTCTGGACGGCAGTAGACGGCTTCAGTGGCGCTACGGCCCTGAGCTGGGCTGCCTCTGGTGGACTCGAAGCACTGGAAGCCCAGATTGGCTGGATGAACGCTTTTGTGGGCACCATTCAGGGCTCCATGGGTGAAACGTCCACTATTGCCATTCTGATTGGTGGCCTGATCCTGCTGGCCATGAAGATTGCCTCCTACCGGATTGTCGGTGGTGTGCTGATCGGCATGATCGGTATGTCGCTGCTGCTGAACCTTATCGGTTCAGAAACCAATCCGATGTTCGGCGTGCCGGCACACTGGCACCTGGTAATGGGCGGCTTTGCCTTCGGTATGATGTTCATGGCAACGGATCCGGTATCTGCCGCCATGACCAACACCGGTCGCTGGTGCTTCGGCATCCTGGTGGGTGTGATGACGGTGCTGATCCGTGTGATCAACCCGGCCTTCCCGGAAGGCATCATGCTGGCGATCCTGTTCGCTAACCTGTTTGCGCCGCTGATGGACCACTACGTGGTTCAGGCCAACATCAAACGGAGGCTTGCTCGTGGCTAAAGCAAAAGATACCGTCTCCAGAACCTGATGGTGGCGCTGGTACTGAGTATTGTGTTCTCGGTTGTGGTTTCCACGGCTGCGGTCATGCTCCGTCCCGCGCAGATTCAGAACCAGAATCTGGACATCAAAACCAACATCCTTTCTGCCGCCGGCATGCTTGAGCCAGGCTCAACCGCGCAGGACATTGAAGAGACGTTTGCACGCTTCGATGTCCGCCTGGTCGACCTGGACAAGGGCGCTTTTGTAGAGCCGTCTGCTGTGGGTGTTCAGGATCCCATGAAGTACGACATGTACAAGGCTGCTTCTGATCCGGAAATGTCTACCAACATCCCGTCGTCTGAAGACAAAGCCGGCATCAAGCGTCGTCCGAACGTTGCCAAGGTCTACACCCTGAGCGAGAACGGCGAGCTGGTTCGTGTGGTGCTTCCGATTCATGGCTACGGTCTGTGGTCTACCCTGTACGGCTTCGTTTCCCTTGAAGGCGACCTCAACACTATTGAAGGTTTGGGTTTCTACGCCCACGCGGAAACGCCGGGCCTGGGTGGTGAAGTTGATAACCCGCGCTGGAAACAGCAGTGGGTAGGCAAGGAACTCTACAGTGACGATCCGACCGAACCCCCCCAGATCCGTCTGGTGAAAGGTGGGGGGGTCAGCGCCGATGCCAAGAACAAGGAACACAAGATTGACGCGCTCTCTGGTGCCACACTGACCAGCCGTGGCGTCGAGCAGCTCGTGAACTACTGGATGGGTGAGCGCGGCTTCGCCCCCCCGTTCCTGAAAAAACTTCGTGAAGGGGGGGAGGTCTGATCATGGCAGGCTCAACAGCCAAACAGGTTCTCTTCGAACCAATCTTCAGTAACAACCCGATCGCCCTTCAGATCCTTGGTATCTGTTCGGCGCTGGCGGTAACCACCAGCATGAGCGTGAGTATCGTCATGTGTCTGGCGGTTATCGCGGTTACCGCTTTTTCCAACCTGGCGGTCTCTCTGGTAAGAACCCAGATTCCGGGAAGCATCCGGATCATCGTGCAGATGACCATCATTGCTTCCCTGGTCATCGTGGTAGACCAGATCCTCAAGGCCTATGCCTATGAAATCTCCAAGCAGCTGTCGGTATTCGTTGGTCTGATCATCACCAACTGTATCGTTATGGGCCGCGCGGAAGGTTTCGCCATGACCAATCCGCCGCTGATGAGCTTCCTGGATGGTATCGGTAACGGTCTGGGTTATTCGGTTATTCTGCTGTTCGTGGCGTTCTTCCGTGAGCTGCTGGGTGCAGGTTCGCTGTTCGGCGTAAGCCTGATGCCTGTCGTTAACGAAGGCGGCTGGTACGTACCGAATGGTCTGCTGCTGCTGCCGCCGAGTGCGTTCTTCATCATCGGCCTGGCGATCTGGGGGGGCCTGCGTACCTGGAAGCCGGAGCAAGTAGAAGAGCCTGACTACAAACTGTCTCGCCATACCGTCAAGGAGGCCTTCTGATGGAACACTATCTGAGCCTCCTGCTTAAGGCGATCTTTGTTGAAAACATGGCGTTGGCGTTCTTCCTGGGGGGGATGTGTACCTTCCTGGCCATCTCCAAGAAGATCGAAGCGGCGACTGGTCTGGGTATCGCCGTTGTGGTGGTACTGACGGTCACCGTACCGGTGAATAACCTGCTTTATAACACCATCCTGCGTGAAGGTGCCCTGGACTGGGCCGGTCTGCCGAATGTGGACCTGAGCTTCCTGGGCCTGCTGACATACATCGGTGTTATCGCCGCGATCGTACAGATCATGGAAATGGTGCTGGATAAATACATTCCGGCCCTGTACGCGGCGCTGGGTGTGTTCCTGCCGCTGATTACGGTTAACTGCGCCATCCTTGGGGGGGCGTCACTGTTCATGGTTGAGCGTGACTACACCTTTGGCGAGAGTCTGGTGTATGGCTTCGGCGCTGGCGTTGGCTGGGCTCTTGCATCATTGCTCTGGCGGGTATCCGTGAAAAGCTCAAGTACAGCGATGTTCCGAACGGACTGCGTGGCCTTGGCATCACCTTCATTACCGTTGGTCTGATGTCACTGGGTTTCATGTCGTTCTCAGGCATCTCCCTGTAATTCACCCGGTGATTCGGTTTAACGAAAAGGCGAGACCATGAATACAGAAATTATTCTCGGCGTGGTCATGTTCACCGTTATCGTTCTGGCGCTGGTTGCGGTTATCCTCGCAGCCCGCTCCAAGCTGGTAAGCACCGGTGACGTGACCATTGAGATCAACGACGACCCCCCCGAGCACACGCTCAAGACCGCCGCGGGCGGTAAGCTGCTGGGTACTCTGGCCAACAGCGGCATCTACCTGTCCTCTGCCTGTGGCGGTGGCGGTACCTGTGCCCAGTGCAAGTGCAAGGTTCTGGACGGCGGTGGCGCCATGCTGCCTACGGAAAAGACCCACTTCACCAACCGCGAAGAAAAAGAAGGCTGGCGTCTGTCCTGCCAGGTTCCTGTGAAGCAGGACATGAAGATCGAAGTGCCTGAAGAGTTCTTCGGTGTGAAGAAGTGGGAATGTGAGGTTATCTCCAACCACAACGTGGCCACCTTCATCAAGGAACTGGTACTGAAGCTGCCGGAAGGCGAGGAAGTGGACTTCCGCGCCGGCGGTTACGTGCAGCTGGAGTGTCCTCCGTATGAAATTCCGTTCAAGGATTTCAACATCGAGGAAGAGTTCCACGAAGACTGGGACAAGCACGATATCTGGCGCTACAAGGGCGTGAACAAGGAAGAAACCATCCGGGCCTACTCCATGGCGAACTACCCGGAAGAGAAAGGTCTTCTCAAGTTCAACATCCGTATTGCCACGCCGCCTCCTGGCACTGATCATCCGCCAGGCATCATGTCTACCTTTGTGTTCAACCTGAAGCCGGGTGACAAGGTAACCGTGATGGGGGGGCCGTTTGGTGAGTTCTTCGCCAAGGATACCGATGCGGAAATGGTATTCATCGGTGGTGGTGCCGGTATGGCGCCGATGCGTTCTCACATCTTCGACCAGCTCAAGCGCCTGAACTCCAAGCGCAAGATCAGCTTCTGGTACGGTGCGCGTAGCGTACGCGAAATGTTCTATGTGGAAGACTTCGACGGTCTGGCTGCAGAGAACGACAACTTCGAGTGGCACGTGGCGCTTTCAGACCCCCCCCTGCCAACCGATGACTGGAACGGCCCTACGGGCTTTATCCACAACGTGTTGTACGAAAACTATCTGAAGGACCATCCTGCTCCGGAAGACTGTGAGTTCTACATGTGTGGACCCCCCCCAATCATGAACGCGTCTGTGATCAAGATGTTGAAAGATCTTGGTGTAGAAGACGAGAACATCATGCTGGATGACTTCGGAGGTTAATCAGACCGCATGACATCCCGCATGTTCCGACCCGCCAGGGTAGCCGTGGTCAGCGTCTTTATGGCGCTGGCTCTGGCCACCCTGGCGGGTTGTTCGTTTCAGGAAGAAGAAAAAGTCTGGGAGATCTCTGGCGGGATTTTCGGGACGACCTATCACATTAACGTCGTATTGCCAGAAGAGGAGCAACGGCTTCAGACTCTGGCCAAGGGCATCGAGAGCACGCTGGATCAGGTGGACAATGCCATGTCGACCTGGAAGCCGGATTCCGAGCTGTCTCAACTGAACAGTCTGCGGGACCAGTCGGAGTGGATTGAGCTTTCGCCGGCATTGTTCGAGGTTATCCGGCGGTCAGTCGAGATTGCTGAACTGACGGGTGGGGGGGCGTTCGACGTGACCATTGGCCCGGTAGTGAATCTCTGGGGGGGGTTTGGGCCCAAGGCGCGGCCTGAACAGATACCCTCCGACGATGAACTGAACACCGTACTTGGTGGCACCGGTTGGGAGCACCTGGAGTTCGATGAATTGGCCAGTGCCATTCGCAGCGAGAAGCCCCCCCAGTACATTGATTTGTCGGGTATTGCCAAGGGCTATGGCGTGGATGCGGTGGCCCGTTACCTCGACAGTGAAGGTGTTGGCGCTTACCTTGTGGAAGTGGGCGGCGAAGTGCGTACCAATGGACGCAAGCCGGACGGTACCGCCTGGCGTCTGGCTATTGAGCAACCGATAGAGCAGGGCCGGGAAGTAAATAGTGTGGTGGCGCTGGATGCTCAGGCCATGGCCACGTCCGGCGATTATCGTAACTATTACGAATCGAACGGCCAGCGGTACTCCCATACAATAGACCCTGAGACGGGAAAGCCGATTGGTCATCGACTGGCATCGGTTACGGTTATTGCAGATGACTGTATGACGGCAGATGCTCTGGCAACCGGCTTTAATGTGATGGGTTTTGACAAGGCCATGGGCCTGGCAACCCGTGAAAACATTCCCGCATTTTTTATTGTGAGGGGGGAGACAACGGCTTTGAAACCCATCAGACACCGGCGTTCTCGTCTTACCTTGTCCAGTAAAGGAGGGCAGTAATGGGTACCTTTCTTTTGGTGTTGTTTATTGTGGTGCTGCTGATTGCCGGTATGTCGATCGGTGTGATTTTCGGTCGAAAGCCGATCAGCGGAACCTGCGGTGGTATTGGCGCTCTGGGAATCAGTACTTCCTGTGAGATTTGCGGTGGCAATACCCAGAAATGCGAAGAGAGCCGGAGCGGCTCGGATGAGCCAGTAAAAGCGGAAGACCTGGCATACGATGCCACCAAGGCCGAAAAATAACCGCTCCCGGCCAACAATACATTAATAACTATAGCTACGCTTCAGAGTGTAGATAAGGAGTCAGTGCGCGCATGGCAGAGCATCATTACGACGTGGTGGTTATTGGCGCCGGTCCTTCGGGAGAAGGGGGGGCGGCAATGAATGCGGCGAAGCACAACAGGCGCGTCGCCATCATTGAAGACAAGCTACGGTTGGCGGTAACTGCACCCACTGGGGGGGCACCATTCCGTCCAAGGCGCTGCGTCACTCGGTCAAGCAAATCATCACCTTCAACACCAACCAGATGTTCCGGGACATTGGTGAACCGCGCTGGTTCTCTTTTCCGCGGGTATTGCAGAACGCCCAGAAGGTGATTGGCAAACAGGTGAAGCTGCGCACTCAGTTCTATTCCCGTAACCGGGTAGACCTTATCAACGGCCGTGCCGCATTTGTCGACAAGCACCGGCTGGAAATCCGTGGCAACAAATCCGTGGAAACCATCCATTTCAAGCAGGCCATCATTGCCACCGGTTCCCGCCCGTACCTGCCGCCCGATGTCGACTTCCGTCATCATCGGATCTACAACTCAGACTCCATTCTGAATCTGTCCCACACCCCCCCGCGTACCCTGATTATCTACGGTGCCGGTGTCATTGGGTCGGAATACGCCTCCATCTTTGCTGGACTGGGTGTGAAGGTAGACCTGATCAACCCGGGCAGTCGCTTGCTGTCGTTCCTGGATGATGAAATTTCCGATGCCCTGAGTTACCACCTGCGTAACAACGGTGTATTGGTTCGCCACAATGAGCAGTATGAATCCGTGAAAGGTGACGATCACGGCGTTGTACTGTCACTGCAATCCGGCAAGAAGATTCGGGCCGATGCCTTCCTGTGGTGTAATGGCCGTAGCGGCAATACCGAGAATCTGGGGGGGCTTGAGAACGTGGGCCTGACACCGAACAGCCGGGGGGGCCAGCTGGCGGTAGACGAGCATTACCGCACGGAAGTCGAGCATATCTATGCTGCCGGCGATGTGATTGGCTGGCCAAGCCTGGCCAGTGCCGCTTACGACCAGGGGGGGCGGGCGGCCTCGTCTGACATTACCCAGGACGAGTATTTCCGCTTTGTGGACGACGTGCCTACCGGCATTTATACCATTCCGGAAATCAGCTCTGTTGGTAAAACCGAGCGCGAACTGACCGAAGCCAAAGTGCCATACGATGTCGGCCAGGCGTTCTTCAAGGATCTGGCGAGGGCGCAGATTACCGGCGAAGCCGTGGGCATGCTGAAGATTCTGTTCCACCGGGAGACCCGGGAAATTCTGGGGGGGATACACTGCTTTGGTGACCAGGCTGCCGAGATTGTTCACATCGGCCAGGCCATTATGAATCAGGAAGGGGGGGAAGCCAATTCCCTGAACTACTTCATCAATACCACCTTCAACTATCCGACCATGGCGGAAGCCTATCGGGTAGCTGCCCTGAACGGTCTGAACCGTATCTTCTGATCAGCCGTTGCCCACCAGAGCTTTGCTTCAGGCGGGCTCTGGTGAGATTTCCCGTATCGGCAGGTTCAACACCGCCTTGGCCCGGTTGTCGAAAAACATACGGGTGCTGGTGGGGGGGTAATCGGTGATAATACTGTCGACCCCCCCCATCTCTTCCAGAAGCAGCATGTCGTGGATACGGTTAACCGTCCAGGTAGAGACATGCATGTTCCGCCGATGTGCCGTCTCGACCATGCCTTTGGTCAGTATTTTCCAGTTCACACAGAAATATTCGCAGCCCAGCCGGGTGGCCAGGTTCAGTGGCTTGGGAAACTTGCGCTCGGCTACCAGGCCGATGCGTATGTTTTTGTCGCGCCGCCGGATTTCTCGCAGAAACCAGGGATCGGACGAGGTGATGGCGGCCGTCTGGTACAAATCCCGGCGCTGGATGATCTCGGTCAGGCGATTGCACAGGATGTTCAGCCTGTGCCGTGCATCCTTTTTCACTTCCAGTTGAAGGTGCTCAATGTCATCAAACTGATCGAGCAGATTCTCCAGCGAGGGAATGCCGGTTTTCCGGGACCATGAGCTGGTATTGCGGCGCGCATCCATCTCGGCCAGTTCGGCGGCGGTATACTTGCCGACACTGCCTTTCTGGCCGGTGGTGCGGTCCACGGTCAGATCGTGCACCAGTACAGGGATGCCGTCTTTAGACAGCACCAGATCCAGCTCAAAATGCCGGATACCATGCCGGTGGGCATGGATGAAGCCAGGCATGGTGTTTTCCGGAGCCTCTCCTTTGGCTCCACGGTGACCATAAACGATCATTCTGCTGTAGTTTCCCTGAGGCGTTGGTAGATGGCCTGGCGTTTCTTCCAGGTCTCGTGGCACAGGCGAATATCTTCCAGGTAGGCCGGTAATTCGCTCATCAAAAGCGCCTGCGGGCCGTCTACCAGAGCTTTCTCCGGTTTCGGGTGGAAGTCCACCAATACCATGTTTGCACCGGCAATGACGCCCTGTGCAGTTGCGTGCATTACATCCAGAATACCGTCCGGTGACTGGTCCCGGCTGCCCACGGAGTGTGATGGGTCCACACACACCGGCATGCGGGTCAGGCGTTTTACCGCAGGCACATGGGCAAAATCCACCATATTGCGGTGGGGGGGCAGGCCGGCCTCGGTTTTCATACCGCGTAAACAGAAAATGACGTTGGCGTTGCCCTCGCTGGCCAGATACTCGGCTGCGTTCAGGGATTCATTCAGGGTGATACCGAAACCACGCTTGAGGAGCACCGGGTAGGTGCTCTGCCGGCCAATGGCCTTGAGCAGTTCGAAGTTCTGGGTGTTGCGGGTGCCTACCTGCAGCATCACGCCGGTTGGCCGGCCGAGCTTTTCCAGGCAAGTGTCGATTTCCTCGACATGGCTTTCGTGGGTGATTTCCATGGCAATCACCTTGATACCATGCTTGCCTGCTTTCTCGAACACCCAGGGTAGACAGCCCTTGCCGTGGCCCTGGAAGGAGTAAGGGTTGGTGCGCGGCTTGTAGGCTCCCATTCGAGTACATACCTCGCCGTTGTCTTCCAGCGCCTGCAGCATCATTTCCACATGCTCGGGCACGTCCACCGCGCAAAGGCCGGCGAAAATGTTCAGGTTGTTCTGGCTGAACTCCACGCCGTTATAAGTAAACCCACTCTGGCGTTGGTCATCCTTGTGGCGCCCAAGAATCCGGTAATCCTCGGAAATCCGGATGGCGCGTTCCACCGCCGGCAGGGCTTCAATTTCTGCTTTTTCCAGGGATTTGGTGTCGCCCAGCAGGTAGATTTCGGTCAGTCGCTGGCTGGCACCCTGAATTTCGTGTACCCGGATGCTGACGCCCGGAAGGTTTTCCAGGTATTCCATGGTCTGGCGATAGGCTTCACTATCGAGCGCGGTGTTGGGGGGGTGAAGAATGGCTAACATGGAATCTCCTTGAATCAGGATGCGGATTCTTCCGCCCGGTGCCGGGCCTGCATGAACTCGCGATGATTAAGATGCAGCAGGTCTGCCATGCGGCGAATAAGGTGTTCCTCGTATTTGTCGATACGGCCGTCGGCAAAGGCAACCCGCCAGATACTCTCCAACAGGGACTGCTTCTGTTGCTGATCCAGATGATCGTTAATCTGCCCGGTAAACTGATACAACGATGTGGCGTCTTCGGCGTGGGCGAGGGCATCGTGCAGGATTTCCTCAGCCTCTTCCCGGGTAATCTGATGAGCCTCACCGCACAGTCGACAATGGTCTTCAGTTCCCGCTCGTCTTCCTGGTTGTCTACCCGCGAAAGTTGCACCATCAGGGCGGTGGCTGCCACGGCCAGTTGATGTGCATCCGGCTCGACCGGTTCTGACTCGGCAACGGAAAACAGTTTCTTCAGGCGTTCGATCATGGTCAGTTACTTCGTTTCAACAAATGTCAGGCCGCCTGCGCGAGCTGGCGGACCCGGTTCTCCAGTTCGATCTGGTCTGCCGCAAAACGGCGAATGCCATCAGCCAGCTTTTCGGTGGCCATCGGGTCTTCGTTGGATTCCCACCGGAACAGCTTCTCGTTAACCTGGCCCGGTTTGTCGGTCGAGGAGGCCGTCTCCGGGTTGAGTTTCCTGGCCAGAGTGCCTGATCATCCTTCAGCTCCTGAAGCAGTGCCGGACTGATGGTGAGCCGGTCGCAGCCGGCCAGCATTTCGATTTCGCCGGTGTTGCGGAAGCTGGCACCCATTACCACTGTGTTGAAGCCATTGGCCTTGTAGTAATTGTAGATGCGTGAAACCGAGAGTACGCCAGGATCTTCCTCGGCCGGATAGCTGTCGCGTCCGGAGCTGGCCAGGTGCCAGTCGAGGATACGGCCCACGAACGGTGAGATCAGATGGGCGCCGGCCTGGGCACACGCCACTGCCTGCACAAAAGAGAAGAGCAGCGTCAGATTGCAGCGGATGCCTTCTTTCTCAAGCTGCTCTGCTGCACGGATACCCTCCCAGGTGGAGGCAATCTTGATCAAAACACGGTTAGTGTCCACGCCCAGGCGGTCGTAAAAGTCCACCAGGCGGCGGGCACGTTCCAGAGTGGCGGAGGTGTCGAAGGACAAACGGGCATCTACCTCGGTGGAGACCACGCCTGGAATCAGCCCGAGAATTTCCTTGCCCGCCAGCACTGCCAGCATGTCGGTTGCGACCGTAAGTTGTTCGGCATCCGAGCCACCGTGTTTGGCAGCGTAGGCCACGGCCTTTTCCAGCATGGGCCGATACGCCTCAGAGGCCGCGGCCTTCAGCAACAGAGAAGGGTTGGTGGTGGCGTCTTCCGGGCGCCACTGCCGGATAGCTTCGATATCGCCGGTGTCGGCCACAACCGTGGTCATGGTTTTAAGCTGTTCGAGTTTGCTGTTCATTCGTCCTGTCACCCCCCCGGTGGTTCGGTGTTATTCGGGCATTCATCCACAATGCCCTTTTAACTCCTACAATAACGGCAGCTTACGACAGTAACAAGACAACAAAAGGTATGGTGGCGATCAGGTTTCCAAACTGGGTTCCGGTTCTCTGACTTTCGCCAGCGCCTGTTCGACTACTTCCAGCCCGGAGCCGGGTTTGTTGGCATTCTCACTCAGATGGCGGCGGAACTGCCGTCCCCCCCCGGCTGCCCGAGGAACAGGCCCATGATATGGCGGGTAATGTGGGTGAGGTACACGCCCCCCCGGTCCAGCTCCTGCTGAATGAACGGGAACATGGCCCGGAGCGCCTCGTGGCGACTGGTAACGGCCGGTGGCTCGCCGAAAAGCTCAGCGTCTACCTCGCCAGCAGCCAGGGATTGTGGTAGGCCTCTCGCCCCCCCAGCATCACGCCATCGGTGTGGGTCAGGTGCTCGTGGCACTCCCCCCCAAAGGTTTTTATGCCGCCGTTGATGATGATTTCCAGGTGCGGATAGGCCTGTTTCAGACGATACACCCAGTCGTATTTGAGGGGGGGTGGAATATCGCGGTTCTCCTTCGGGCTCAATCCTTCAAGAACGGCGATGCGGGCATGCACAATGAACGTATTGCAGCCGGCTGCTGCCACGGTTTCAATAAACTCGCACAGCTCGTCCCAGGATTCCCGGCCGTTAATACCAATGCGGTGCTTTACCGTAACCGGAAGGTCGGTGGCCTCAATCATTGCGGCCACGCCCTCTGCTACCTTGTCTGGATGACCCATCAGGCAGGCGCCGATCATGTTGTTCTGCACCCGGTCGCTGGGGGGGCAACCCACGTTCAGGTTAACCTCGCTGAATCCGAACTGTTGCGCCAGACGCGCGCAATGGGCCAACTCGTTAGCGTCGCTGCCGCCGAGCTGAAGCGCCAGCGGATACTCTGAAACATCGTGGCGCAGAAAGCGCTCGGTATCGCCATGGATGAGCGCACCTGTGGTGACCATTTCTGTATAAAGCAGCGCCCGCTTGCTGAGGATGCGGGCCAGGTAACGAAAGTGCGGGGGGGTGGTCCAGTCCATCATGGGAGCGACGCAGAAGCGACGGGACAGGGCCTTTGAGGTGGCTTGTTCAGAAGTCATCGTATTCCGGATACAGAAAAATTCGGAGTGGAGTCTAACACGAAATATTATCAGCCCTGCCTCCGTAGTATCCTAAATCCGGCTCTCTATACCTGCATGGAGTAATCCAATTTATCGGAACGACTGGATGATACTGCCACCGCCAAGATCCCCCCCAGCCAGCTTCTTTCGGGCCCTCTGGTTCTGTTTGGTTGCTGTGGTGCTGGTGCCCTGACACTCTCTCAGGCAAATGCCACGCCATGGACGTTCTCGCTCCAGCAAGGTCGGATGGACCTGGCGCTGCCTGACTATGAAATCGCCGGCTGGAAAGCGACGGGCATTCACGCAGATATCGTCAATTCCGTTGAAGCAAGTAACAAGCAGGTCGGCGTTACCTTACGCCCGGGGGGGTCCCGGCTGACAATAGCCCGCATTGCCCGGCAATCCGGAAGCACCCCCCCCGCAGAGTTAATTGATGTTCAGCTGGATCTCGCGGATACCGAGGTAACCGTTGATCTCGGCGCCCCCCCGGGTGCTATGCCGGAACGCACCCGCATCTCCGGAAATGTGCGCATCGACGTAGCGGAAATCCGCCACCCGAGCCTGAAGCCCCCCCAACGCTGGTGGTTTGAGGGAGAGGTGAGCGGAACGCTGGCAGATCTGGAGCTGGCGGGAAAACTGAATGCCAGCTCCGGCCTGACAGCCAATCTCGTCTTGCGTAACCGGTCGGCGAGCAACTTCACTGCCGACATCCGCACGACCATGGCTGCGCAGAAAGCAGGAGAGCGCTTGCGGCCACCCTCTTGAACTGGCCGGAATTGCTCTCCCTGGACAGCGGTGAACTAACACTTCAGGCAGGTCTCAGGATGGAGTCAAATGCACCGCTGGCGGCGGATGCCTGGCTAGACCTTTCTGACGTTTCCGCGGTAATAGACCGCACGGCGGTCACCAACCTGAGTGGGCGCCTGATGTTAGCCCTGGAAGTGGACACATTAACCGCCGCCCTGCGAGACATCCGGATAGGCGAAATCGACTCCGGAATCGGCATTGGCCCGATTCAGCTCCTGGCGGATTACGAAGCCAACCTGCTGCGCCGCTCAGGGGGGGGCAGCTTGCCGTTCAGCAGGCAACGGCCGAGTTTCTGGGTGGCCGGCTTCGCGTAGCGCCGCGCATTGTGGATCTCTCGAATCGGCCTGGCATGTTCCCATTGATGTCTATGATCTTTCTCTGGAACGACTGCTGCAGGTGTATCCGGCAGAGGGCTTCTCCGGCACTGGCTCATTAACGGGCAGGATTCCGGTATCGGTGACCGACGCTGGTGTGCGAGTAGACCAGGGCGCACTAAGGGCGGTATCGCCTGGTGGCAAACTTATCATGCCGGCAGAACGCCTGCAGGCCATGTTGGGCAGCAGCGATACCATGGAGCTGGTGGTGCAAGCTTTGCAAAACTTTCACTATTCGGTGCTGGAGAGCACGATAGACTACGATGAAGAGGGCAAGCTGGCACTCGGCCTGAGGCTGGAAGGTGAAAATCCGGATCTTCGTGGCGGGCAGCCGGTTGTGCTCAACATCAATCTCGAAGAGGATATCCCCCCCGCCCTGTTAACCAGCCTTCAGCTGAGTGGCAGAGTGAACGAAGCCGTGACTGAAAGGGTTCGGGAACGGTTACAACAATCCGGGCAGGAGGCAGTGCCATGACAAATCTATGGCGTTGGTGCCGGCCACTGGCGGCCAGAACATTCCTGGTTTTAATGTTGCCGCTGGCGCTATTTGCGTGCACACCCACTGTGCAGATGGCGGCACCAAAAGAACCGATTACCGTAAACCTGAACGTAAAGATTCAGCATGAAATCTACGTGAAGGTGGACAAAGAGGTGGACGAGCTGTTCAGCGAACAGGGGGGGCTGTTCTGAGCGACACCGGACAATGCCAACGGCTGATCAAGGGGGGGTTGAATATGAAACGACTGATACAACTGGGCGCCTTTGTATTGGCACTCGCCATAGCAATACCGGCGCTGGCCATGGGGGGGCTGGAAGAAGCGAAACAGAAACTGGACACCGTCAAACAGCAGGGCCTGGTGGGGGGGGAAACGCCAACCGGCTACCTGGACGTAGTGCGCGCAGAGGGCGATGCCCAGGCCGTGGTGAAAGCCATTAACCAGCTCGCCGGGACGAATATACCCGTATCGCCGAAAAACACGACATTCCGGTGACACAGGTTGAAACCGTGGCCGGTCAGAAAGCCATTGAAAAAAACGCCCGCAGGCCAGTTTGTGTTGATCAACGGCAAATGGGTGAAGAAGTAAGTCTCAATCGGCCGCTGGGACCTGCTGCCGAATGGGAGCGGAACCCGTGCTGGCCGACCAGAGCGGATAGGGAATACCTGCCAGCCGGTTCATCACAAAGGCATGGGCCAACAGCAACGCCACCCCCCCCGCCATGAGCACTGGCAACTGCGCGGGGGGGTTGGGCATCAGGCCCAGGGAAACGATCAGTGCCGTGGCACCGGCCGGAGGGTGAGCCACCCGAAACACCACCATCAGGCAGCTGGTAAGCCCCCCCAGCGATAATGCCGCCGCACCCACCCTGGCAGATCAACACCGGTCATGAATGCCGACGCCTGCCCCCCCTGCAGTCCGAAAATATACAGAGCCAGCAAGCCCATCAGGCGCCGATCAGGTGACCGCAGAGTGTATTTCTGGGTGACGCCGGTTGCGCCATGGCACATAGAACAGAATAAAAGCGGTGGCACCGAGGGAGGGGGGGAAAATGAAAGCCTCCTGCGTAACCAGCGCCACAAATGACACCAAAGCAATGCTAAACCCGCCATTAATCAGATTGAACACCGCCATCACCGTGGTACGGCTGTACTTGCTCGCCAGGCGCTCCAGGTGCAGCGCCTGAACCAGGCCTTTGGCCAGCTGCCAGCGGAGTTGTTCGTTCCTGCGTCCCATACTGCCTGTTCATGCCCTGATTTGGTGCGTTAAAGGGTGCGGGATGATAAGCACTGACGAATATCAAGGCAAACAGGGATTTTCGATAATGGTTAAGAGCTTTATGAATAACCTGAGCTTTTGTCAGAAAGAAAACGCATAAAAATACCGGGTTCCCTTTCCGCTCATAACACCGTATTTTCTGGGAAACCGTTGAACAAAGAGTGCGGCATGGGAAGCAATTGGCTGATAGGCATTGATCTGGGTGGCACCAAAACCGAAGTCATCCTGATCGACCGGCATAGCCAGGAGCATTTTCGCCAACGGGTACCAACCAGCGTCGGCAACTATCAAGCCACCCTGCAAACCATCCACGCCCTGGTACAAAAGGCCGAAGCCCACGCCGGCACCACCGGAATACCCGTGGGCATAGGCATACCCGGCAGCGTTTCGGGCAAAACCGGCCGCATTAAAAACGCCAACTCCACCTGGCTGAACGGCCAGCCCATGCAGCAACACCTTCGTGAACTCCTGCAACGGCCCATAACCCTGACCAACGATGCTAACTGCCTGGCGCTTTCCGAAGCCACAGACGGAGCAGGGCGCAACCACCACACGGTATTCGCCGCCATACTAGGCACGGGCTGTGGCGCAGGCATCACCGTGAACGGCCAGCTGCTGACCGGCCCCCCCAACGGCGTAGCCGGCGAATGGGGGGGCCATAACCCGTTACCCTGGACACCGGAAGCTGAACTGCAACAGCGCCCCCCCTGCTTTTGTGGCCGGTATGGCTGCAACGAAACCTTTCTTTCCGGAACCGGGTTGTCACTCACTCACAAACTGCACACGGGACAGCAACTGCCCGCCCACACCATTGTTGCAAACGCACGAAATAGCGACCCGCAAGCCACCGAAACCCTGCAGCAATACCTGGAGCACCTGGCCCGAGGCCTGGCCGCCGTTATCAACGTGCTGGACCCGGACATCGTCGTGCTGGGTGGCGGCATGAGTAATGCGGAACAGATATATCGGGAACTGCCGGAAAAGCTTTCCAGCTATGTGTTTGGTGGTGAGTGCGATACGCCTGTGGCCAGAGCTCTCCATTGGGATTCCAGTGGGGGGGTTAGAGGGGGGGCGGCTTGGTTGGCTAACGTCTGATTGATCGTAATGGCGTTGTATTTAATCAATTTTTCGGAAGTCCTTGGATATCGGAACGCCTGAGGCTAAGGTTTCTTCAAGAATTCGTTAGCAACCAAGTAATGATGGCGGTCTTAGTGTCGAACTGATCGGCGTCATCAACATGGACAGTACCTGATGCAACAAACCGGAATCTACGAGCAGCTAATCACCAAACTGATTGAAAGCCGACTGGATAGAGACAAGTTCTACGTTGGTGAACGCCAGCTCAACAGCGCCGAAGCCTCGGTGTGGCTGTCACGATTCCTCTCCAACATTCTGGAATTTGCCATTGAAGCCGTGCCGTCTGGAGACGACCGGCTTCAGGAGCAAATCGAACTCTCCAACCAGCTACTGATGTGGCTCAAGAGCCAGATTTCAGACGAAGGCTTTCTGGAAGAGAACCTGCTCGATAGCCAGGGAAAGATCCTGACGGCTCTGTACGAGTTGGAAAACCCGGTTGCAGCCAACCTGAAACAGTACGTTGAAGACATCTTCCCGCTTACCGGTCTAACCCAAAGCGAGCTGTTCTCCGGCAGCAATGCTGGCCTGTCGCTGGAATCAGAACTTAAACGCGAAATTCTGTCGGCAGACAAGATTTACTGGCTGGTGTCGTTCATCAAATGGGCCGGCATCCGCATTTTCCGGAAAGAGCTGGAAGCCTTCACCGCGAGTGGCCGAGAGCTGAAAATCATCACCACCTCCTACATGGGGGGGGCAACGGATGCCAAAGCCGTTGAGTATCTGGCGAGCCTGCCAAACACGGAAGTGAAGCTGAGCTACAACACCGAGCGTGAAAGGCTGCATGCCAAAAGCTATTTGTTTCTCCGGAATACCGGCTTTCACACCGGTTACATTGGTTCATCAAACCTGTCCCGATCGGCGTTGACCAACGGCCTTGAGTGGAACCTGAAAATCACCTCTCAGGAAATTCCCCCCCACATCATCAACAAATCTCTCAGCACGTTTGAAACCTACTGGGCTTCGGAAGACTTTGAGAGGTTCGATGGTCAGGCTGAGAGTACCGAAAAACTCAATAGAGCCCTGAAGCAGCAAAAAGGCTTGGATGCTCCAGCATCTCCCACTATTTCGAAATCACGCCGTTCGCCCACCAGAAAGACATTCTGGAGCAGCTGTCCGTGGAAAGGGACGTGCACCAGCGTTTCCGTAACCTTGTGGTGGCCGCCACCGGCACTGGCAAGACACTGATCTCGGCTTTTGATTTTCATCGCTTCCTGAAAGCAAAACCAAACGCTCATTTTCTATTTGTGGCGCACCGGGAAGAAATTCTGCGCCAAGCCCGCGAAGCCTACCGTGGCGTTCTGAGAAATAATGCCTTTGGCGAACTCTGGGTGGGCGGCCAGTTGCCTGAGCACTACCGCCAGTTGTTCGTGTCGATTCAGACCCTGAATAACCAGTTGGACCAGCTTAAACTGACAGAAGACTATTACGACTACATCGTGATCGACGAAGTGCACCACATCGCCGCATCCAGTTACCGGTCGGTACTGGAACACTTCTCGCCTGAAATACTGCTGGGGGGGCTCACAGCGACGCCTGAGCGGCACGACGGTGGCGATATCCTCTGTGATTTTGGAGGCGTGATCGCCGCAGAACTCCGGTTGCCGGAGGCCATCAACCGCCGCCACCTTTGCCCCCCCTTCCAATACTTCGGCATAGATGACGATACCGACCTGCGCACCATTCCCTGGAATCGTGGCCGTTACGATGTGGTTCAGCTAACCAACCTCTACACCCACAATCAGAGCCGTGTAGACAAGATTCTGCGCAGTCTGCGGGAAATTGTCACCGACATAACAAGCATGAAAGCCCTCGCTTTCTGTGTAAGCCGTGAACATGCGATCTTCATGGTGGAGCAACTTCTGCTTCACGGCATCAGGGCCGATGTACTCACCAGCGACAACAGCCACGAGCGCCAACAAAAGCAGCAAGCCATTCGCTCCGGGCAAATCAACGTTCTGTGTGTGGTCGATATCTTCAACGAAGGCGTCGATATTCCGGAAGTCGACACCCTGTTATTCCTGCGCCCAACCGAAAGCCTGACCATCTTCCTTCAGCAATTGGGCCGGGGGGGTTTGCGCCTTGCTGACGACAAAGATTGCTGCACAGTCTTGGATTTTGTTGGTAATTCTCGGCCTGAATATGATTTCGCCAACAAATTCCGGGCACTGGTGGGTAAGTCAGAACGCTCGATCACGGAAGAACTGAAGCAGGGCTTTCCCCCCCATGCACCACTGGGTTGCCGAATTGAGCTCACCAAGAAAACCCAGGAAATGGTGCTGAGCAACATCCGGCAAGCCACGCTGACCATGAAGCGGCTGGTGTCTCTTGTTCGCCAGTTTCCCCCCCAGCATTCTACTCAGCCTCTCACTCTGAAAAACTTCATAGTCCATCATCCCCCCCACATTGACCTGAACGAGCTCTACAAACGGGGGGGTAGCTGGGCCGAACTGGTGAGCAAAGCGAAAGACGAAGATGTAGCTGATGACTCGCCGTTCAAACTCGCGAAAAAGGCCATCTATAACCGGATTTTGATTTGCGACGATCACCAGTACCTGCTTTTTCTCAAGGAACTATGCCTGGCCGGGTTTAGCTGGGACGATGCAGCAATCGACAGGCACTCATGTGCCATTATGACTTCTGGCAGAAAGCAGGGCCGGAGTTGGAATTTGATTCGCTTGCACAAAGCCTGACAGAACTCAGCCAGCATGGGCTGGAACACGAGTTGTTGGCCGTGCTCGACTGGAAACTGGCGAAAACAAAGCACGAACAGCCGGCCATGCCGGAGTTACATGGCGTACCGTTGCGATTACACGCCCGTTATTCCCGAGAGCAGATTCTGGTTGGCTTTGGTGCCATGACGTTCGAGCACCAGCCACCATCGAGGGAAGGTGTTTATCTCATTCAGGATCAAAATATCGAGCTGCTGTTTGTCACCCTGGAAAAAAACGAAAAGCAGTTCTCTCCGACCACCATGTACCACGACTACGCCATCAACGAGCAGTTATTCCACTGGCAGTCGCAGAACAGCGCGCGGCCTGACCGCGGCAAAGGTAAGGACTACATTCAACACCAAGCCATCAACAAACGTTTGTTCCTGTTTGTAAGAGAGCAGGCGAAAGACGAATATGGTCGCACGATGGGGGGGTTTGTGAATTACGGTGAGGTGGACTACGTGTCTCACACCGGTTCCCAACCCATGAGTATTACCTGGCAACTCCGAACGCCGATGCCGAACTTTATGTGGCAGCAAGCGGCTAAGTTGGCGGTGGCATGAGTTACGGCCCCCCTACAACAAGCACGCCGAAAAATTCTTCACCCAATACCAGTCCCTGACCTTCGAACAGGTCCATAGCCACTGGCTCCCTCATTTGGATAAGATAACCGGCCTCGCGCTGGATGTGGGCGCCGGCAGCGGCCGCGATGCGCTGGCACTGGCGGAGCTTGGCTGGGACGTGGTGGCGGTGGAACCGCTGTAGAGTTGCGCCGGCTGAGCGAGTCGGCAACGGCTGACCGCAGTATCCAGTGGGTGGATGATGCCCTGCCGGATCTGAGCGAGATCCGCAAACTCAGTTACCGGTTTGATCTGGTGCTAGTGTCTGCCGTTTGGATGCACCTGCCCCCCCCATACACCGGGAGCGGGCGTTCTGGATTCTGACTGAGCTGCTGGCGCCGTCCGGCATGCTGGTGATCACCCTGCGCCATGGGCCGGGGGGGATGGTGAACGGCAGTTTTATGAAGTCACCAAGGCCGAGCTGGACAGCTTTGCTCTTCGTCGCGCGGTTATGTCGGTGCCTTTGGCGGATTCACCTCGGGCCGATCAGTTAAACCGTTCCGATGTGTTGTGGGAGACCGCCGTTTACCTGGCTGCAGACAAACCTTCCAGTTAAAGCATAAGCTGTTTCACCAACTCCCCCCCCGCCGAAACCTCCCTGCACCCACTTACATTCTGTCCGCTCCATAACGGTGAAAAATCACCGGATCCTGCGGCTTCAGCCGCTGCCCTGAGTGGTGCGATGGCGTTGGTTGCCAGTGGAAATGCCGGTGCGAGCTCTGATATTGGCCCGAGTTCTCGCATTATCCGGTTAACAATGCCCCCCCGTGCAGGGCCTCCGGAAAACAGGTTTGTCAGGGCGGTATGCCTGGCCTGCGGGGCTTTTGAGTGCCTGCCGGTGCAGGGGGGGGCGGGTGGTTGCCTCGGGACACAGCATAAACGCCGTGCCAATCTGCGCTGCCGCTGCGCCAAGCTTCAACGCGGCCTGTACTCCCTCTGCAGTTGCAATGCCACCGGCCGCGATAACGGGAATGTTCACGGCGTCCACAATCTGAGGCAACAGGGCGAAGGTGCCCATTTGTGTGGTCATGTCCTTCGTAAGAAAAATCCCTCGATGACCGCCCGCTTCCAACCCTTGGGCGATAATTGCGTCTGCGCCGTGTTGTTGCAGCCAGATGGCTTCCTCCACAGTCGTGGCGGTAGAGAATATCTTTGCCCCCCCGGCTTGCCGGACTCTATCCAGCAATGCCGGCTCTGGTAGCCCGAAGTGGAAGCTCACCACTGCCGGGCGGGAGGCTTCAACAATAGCTGCGGATTCTTCGTTGAAAGGCATGCGGCCGGGGGGGCCGTTGCTGATGGTGGCTGGATCTATCTCGAATTCTTGGTAATAGGGCGCCAGTGCCTGCCTCCATCCGGCCTCCTGCGAGTCATTCGGGGGGGCGTGCGGTGTATGGGCGAAAAATTGAGGTTATAGGGGGGGCCACCCTGGGTGGCTTCATTCAGTGCCTGAAGTTCTGTTTTCAGTGCATCGGGGGGGCCGAGCATGGCGCAGGGCAGAGAACCGAGGCCGCCGGCGTTGGTAACCGCGGCTGCCAGGCGGTAATCCTGAACGCCAGCCATGGGGGGGGCCTGGATGATGGGTTTTTCTACGTGCAGTATGTCCAACAGTGGATGCGGCCATGATCGGGGGGGCATAATGTGGGATCCTTAAAGGCGGTTTTCCGATGCTGAGTCAGCTTTTGCTGTGTTGATGTCGACGGAGGGACTCCAGTACTTCGGCTTTGATTCCTTCGCGTTCAAGTTGTTCGAGCACCTTGGTGAGTTGATCAGCGAGCACAGCATGTCGCTGGTTAAGGTAGTGGTAGAACGTAAAAGTCGTCACGGGCTTTCGGATCGGCTTTAGCCGATGCCAATGTTCGTTTGTCAGCGGTGATATGCCCTCAACATCCGAGACGAAAGCCACGTCAACTCTCCCTAGCTCCAGAAGGGAGCGGACCTGATCGTAATCGTCTGCAAGGATAGGCTCCATGCCGAGCTCTCTGGCTTTGTCCTCGGCGATGATGGCCCCCCCCGCAGTACAGATACCCGAAGAGGTTGATTCTTGGGCGAGTGTGGCAGGTCGTGGGTTTCTGTCTCCCGGACAACGGCCAGAAGTTTGCCCTTTAGAAGAGGGAACTCAACCTGACGAGGTTGGGGGGGTAATTCGATGCGACGGCATCAACCCGGTAGAGGTCGCCATCCAGGCCGCCATTGTCGGCCAGCAGAAGAGCGCGTTTGGTGGGCACCTCCATCACGGAGACACCGACACCCAAGCGTTGGTAGGCGATTTCCAGGATTTGCCTTGCGGCTTTCGCACTGGGCACCCCCCCCTCAATGGCTGCCAGTCTGACTTCTGCCGGCAACCCGTTGGCCGTTGTATGGGGGGGTGCAACGAATGCCAGAGAGGCAAGCACTGCGATCAGTAATCGACGTATTGCTTCCATAGTCTTTCCCCCCCTCGGCTCCTTTCAAGGGTGTTCCTACATGTTAGTTCCGATCTGGACGTCTGGCTGTTTTTTTCGGTTACTGAACTTTGCGACCAGTGTATTCCGAGAAGTCCGGCTTCTGTGGCTGGTGCTGGTCGTCGGTCATGTAGGCAGAGGTCAGCACGAACTCGGCGGTGGCCCGGTTGCAGGCAACGGGGGGGATGTTCCAGAGGGCGGCTATGCGCAGCAGGGCCTTGATGTCCGGGTCGTGGGGGGGCTGAGGTTCGAGAGGGTCCCAGAAGAATACCAGCAGGTCGATTTCACCCTCAGCAATCTTGGCGCCGATCTGTTGGTCGCCCCCCCCAAAGGCCCGCTCAGCAGACAGTTGAGATCGGTTCGTCCGAGGCTTTCACTCAGTAGCCGGCCAGTGGTGCCGGTGGCGTACAAACGCAACGGGGGGGCAAGGCGGGTGCGGTTCTCGTTCGCCCAGTCCACCAGTTCCTTCTTCTTGTTGTCGTGTGCCACCAGGGCAACGGATTTTACGGCCATGTTGCGTCCTTTAATCTGTGAGGTTCCGTCAAAAGGGGGGGCAGAGTGTTTCATAAACGCGTGGCCCGGGAAATAGGACGATGGCGGCATCACACCGGCCCCCCCCGTTGCGTCAATAGCCAAACTCGGGGGGGCATTGGCCGGCATTGAAGGCATGGAGGATTATGCTGGCCGGGGGGGGTACGCTGGCGGGATAACAAGGATTTGCGGAGCGTGTGGTATGGCGGGTGGTAATGTACAGAAGAAGTCTGCGAGCAAGGTATACATCACCGGTGGTGCCAGCGGAATTGGCCTTGAACTGGCGCGGTCTTATCTGCGTTCAGGGGGGGCAGAGGTTACCCTGTTTGATATCCAGCCCATGGAATCCGCTGTGGAGGGGGGGTTGGCAGCCATAGCGGGGGGGCCGGCATCCATTCGAACATTCGCCATGGATGTGACCAAACCGGGCGGAGTGAGAGAGGCCTTTGCCTCCGCGGCGGAGTCTTCACCGCCAGATCTGGTCATTCACTGCGCGGGAATTGCCATTGCGGCCGATTTTGAGGCCATAGACGACGATGCCTATGCCCGGGTGATCAACATCAACCTGGTAGGTACGCGCAATGTGGTGGCCGGTGTCCTGCCCCCCCATTTGAAAGCAGGCTCGCAGCTGGTTCTGGTTGCATCCATGGCCGGATTGGTGGGGGGGTGTTACGGCTACGCGGCTTATTGTGCTTCCAAATACGGAGTGGTGGGGGGGTTAGCTGAGGTGTTGCGCATCGAGCTGGCAACGCGGGGGGGCATTGATGTCTCTGTGGTGTGCCCTCCGGAAGTGGAAACGCCGATGGTAGAGGCGGAGCGCTTGAATCGCCCCCCCAGGCAAACCGAAGCGCTGAAGTTGATGGCCGGCACCTTGCCTTTGAATGTTGCCGTGGCGCAGATCCGCAAAGGTATCGATCGCCGTCGGTTTATGATTATTCCGGGTTGGCGGGCCAGGGGGGGGCTTTGGTTTACCAACAAGCTGTTCCCGGGGGGGTACTGGACGCGAACGCTGGCCGACTATCTTGTCAGCAGGTCGTCGCATTCGTAGGTTGTTGATGCAGGTGATCATTTTTTTGGCCGTTTGATGTATGACCTTTGTCAAGCCCATGGTACCCTAGGCACCTTCTTTCTTTGCTGCCTGTTTGGCTTGTTGGTTGCGCTGCCTCCATGACGTTTTTCAGAGTTCTGACGGTTCTTTCACTCCTTTTCCATGTGCCGGTTTTATCCGCCGAGAGTCCGAGAAATGTTGGATTTTACTATGGCCACGAGTCACCGATAGGGCCACTTTTTGCCTACGACTGGCTGGTGTTGCAACCGGATCAGGCCACAGATGCCCGGCTGTCTCTGCTTTCCCGGGGGGGAGGGACTGCGCCCCCCCTGGCGTACGTTGCGGTTGACGAGATTGCCAAATCTCACGCGCTTTTCCCGCAAGTAGATCCGGCCTGGATCGTTGGTCGCAATAAGGCCTGGGGGGGGAGCGTGATTCTGGATATCCGCAAACCCGAAGTCCGGCGGTTTCTCGTGGATAAGCGCGTTGTGCCGGCGTTGATGCGAGGCTTTGAAGGGGGGGTTTTTCTCGACACGCTCGATAGTCACCTGATGGTGGAGGCCGGCAAGGTAGACGCATTGAGCTTCGCGCAAGCGCAGGCTGATCTGATCGCCGATATCCGAGATAGGTACCCTGAAGCTGTCATGATTATTAACCGCGGCTTTCATCTTCCGGTCCGGGCGCTTGATCAGGTGGATGCGCTGGCGTTCGAGTCCTACTTCGAGGGCTTTGATCCAGAGTCGGGTCGCTATCGCCCGGTTCCTGAGGAACATCGGGAATGGCTGGATGCTCGTATTGCCGAGTGGTCGGCTCGATATCCCGAAAAGCCCGTTATTGCCATTGATTACACAGCGACGCCACAGTTGGCTCAAGAAACGGCCCATCGTCTTCGCGATCGGGGGGGCCTTTTGCCGGTGGTCAGTAACCAGGCGCTGGATCGATTAGGCCCGACGTCGCCAGAGACGATACGCCGACAAGTGCTGGTGTTGCATGACCTGCCGCCGCAGCAAGCGGATCAGAGTCAGGCCCACAGCCGTTTGGGCGTTGTTCTGGAATACCTCGGGTTTGTACCGGTATACCGCTCTGCTCTGGAACCTCCTTTATCCGAACCCGTGCTCGACCGGTATCACGGCGTGGTTGTCTGGTGGGAAGCGGGCACGGCTCATAGCCGCCTGTGCCAGTGGCTGGGAAATAGTGTTCAAGACCAGTTGCCATTGGTTTTAATGGGGGGGTTAATGCCCGCAGCTCCTGCCTGTCAGCGACTCGTTTCTGGCCAGCGCATGCGGGTCCCGGAGGGGGGGATGCTGCAGGTTTCTGCACTTCAGGAGACGGTTGGCAGGTTTGAAGGTAATCGTCTGCCGGCGCGGGTTCCTCTGGCAATGCCGTCCGCCCTGGATACTTATGAACCATGGATTCTGATTGAGGACAAGAACGCGCGATCCTACTCCCCCCCGGTATTTATTCGCCCGGAAGGGGGGGGCGTTGCGCTAAGCCCGTTTTTGTTTGAGCCAGGGCCAGACAATGCGGCGTATTGGCTGTTTGACCCGGTACGGTTTATGGCCGATGCATTGAAGCCGGAGATTCACCCTGGCGTGGATGCAACGACGGAAGCCGGTCGACGCATCGTCACGGCCCACATCGACGGCGATGGAGCGGTTTCCCGGGCTAACCTGCCTGGAACCCCCCCGCAAGCCATCAAGGTGATCCTGGACAAGATCATCCGCCACTATCCCATTCCCCCCCATACGGTTTCCGTCATCGAAGCGGAAGTCTCGGAGCGCGGGGGGGTCTATCCGGCAGAGAGTCGGGAGGCGTTGGAGACTACGCGGCAGATCTTCCGGGAGCCGAATGTCGAGGTGGCTTCTCATACGTTCAGTCACCCGTTTTTCTGGCGCATGATGGAAGGTGGGGGGGAAGCGCCGACGGCCGAACAGGCCGCCTACGGATATGCCATGGAAGTGCCGGGCTACGAACCGGATCTGAAAAGGGAAATCCCGGGTTCGGTGGCCTTTGTTAACGAGCTGACCCCCCCGGACGATAAAGCGGTTCGTGTCTTTCTGTGGAGTGGTGATGCCCGGCCCGGTAAAACGGCGTTGCGAATGGTGAGGGAGTTGGGTCTGGTCAACGTCAACGGTGGTAATACCCGGCCGTTGAAATATGATTCTACCCTCGCGGCGGTCTGGCCGGATGCCCGCCTGGTGGGGGGGGATGAGCTACAGGTTCATGCGCCCGTGCTGAAC
>JDSH01000094.1_pt1 | contig 31246 bp, 55 predicted proteins | sample 199451 | NCBI WGS metagenome assembly JDSH01 (sample SAMN02584198, study PRJNA231836) | bioreactor metagenome | isolation source: continuous culture bioreactor electron acceptor NO2- transfer2 day 38 after... | place: Germany: Bremen | reverse complement strand
CCCCCCCCTACTCCCATAAGGGAGAGCGAAACAAAATTCAATATATTCTGGAAACGGCAAACGTTCTTGCAGCACTGAGGCAAACATCTCTTGAAGCACTTTCCCAAACGCTTTATGCTAACAGCCTCAGGGCTTTTGCCCTTCCGAAGGTATATGAACGAAAAGAACCTCTATCACCCTGTAACGATCGGCTCGGTAACACTAGGCGGAAACTTGTTTCTTGCCCCCCCACTTGCCGGATACACAGATATTCCATTCAGAACACTCTGCATTGAAGCAGGCGCCGACTTTACTTTCACAGAGATGGTCAGTGCCGAAGGACTCGCCCGGGAAGGCAAAAAAAACGCTTGCACTCATGGATCGTGCCCCCCCAAATGAAACAAAGTACGCAGTACAACTTTTCATGGGGGGGAACACAGACTCTCTCAAGGAAGCCGTAGAACAGCTCCAACCCTACCAGCCTGAGGTAATCGACATCAATTGCGGTTGCCCAGTTCCCAAGGTCACCAAGACTGGAGCAGGCTCCGCCATGATGAGACAACCAAAACTCATAACAGAGGTGGTTCGTATCATCACGGAAGAGACTGATATTCCTGTATCGGTTAAGTTCAGAACAGGATGGGATGCACAAAGCGAGAACTTTCTTGAGTTTGCACAAGCTGCCTTGATGGAGGCGCAAGTGCTCTAACGTTGCATGCACGAACCCGCAACCAAGGCTATGCCCCCCCGTTCGCTGATTGGAGCAAGCTCACCGAACTCAAGCAGTACACAATGCAACACAACTATCAAATACCTGTTTTTGGTTCCGGTGATCTCTTCAAGGCAGAAGATGCCAAGCGAATGCTTGAAGAAACCGGTATCGACGGGGGGGTGATGTTCGCACGTGGAGCTATTGGAAACCCCCCCTTCATCTTCTCCCAGGCAAAAGCCATCCTGCAGGGGGGGAAGGAACCAGAGCCGATTACAGTAGCAATGCGAAGAGATGCCATCCTACGACACCTGGACCTTATGATCGACACCTTCGGGGGGGAAAGAACTGCCTGTACGTTGATGAGAAAACATACTTGCAGTTATCTGAAAGGAATTCCAAATACTTCAACAATTAAGCAAGCTGTAGTGCTAGCCTCCAGACGTGAACAGTATCTTGAGGCTCTCAGCCCACTTGTTGACCTGTAAAGCGGTAAATGGTACGTTTATTCGAGCAATCACATCGGGAAGGAAATGCAATGAGAGTATTAGTGTTAGGGTCCGGAGCGAAAGACCATGCCATTGCATGGTGGTTCTCTCAGAGTCGTTTGATTGATGGTTTGTATGTAGCACCTGGCAATGTGGGAACAAAGGCAATTGCTGTAAATCTGGCAATTGATCCTTCAGACCCTGAACAGGTATATGAAGCTTGCCAAACCCATGGTATCGACTTCGTTTTTGTTGGTACTGAGGCACCGCTTTTCACTGGTGTCATCGACTTCCTCAACGAACGGGGGGGAATAGACACTTTCGGAGCACCCAATCGGGCATTGAAACTTGAAGGCGACCGTAATTTTGCCCGTATGTTTTCCGACCGACACAATATTCCTACCTCTTCCCACGTTCTATTCGATGATGAAGAAAAACTTTCAGAGTATTTGAAACGTCATGAAGGTGAACGCTTCGTGGTCAAGAGTAATGCAATTGCACCCAGTAGGGTCATGGTAGACTCCTCTGATTACTCCACCCTGATGGATTTTTCCAAAAGCCTGCTCGCCACTGGTCCGATCATCCTGGAAGAACATCTCAATGGCCTTCCCATCACCATTACCCTCTTCTTGGATAACAAAGGGTACCTCATGCTTCCTACCTCCAGTGACTACATGAAGGTTGAGGAGGGAGGATTACCTACCGGTGGTATGGGTTCAATTTGCCCGGTTCCACTCCAAAAAAATCTTAGTGAAGCTCTCGTCGACTCAATTATTGAACCGGTATTATTTGGTTTGAAAGCTGAGAAGATGTCCTATAAAGGGGGGTACTGACCATAAGTGTCATCATCACTAAAAATGGACCGATATTGGTTGATTATCACGTTCGTTTCAACGACCCTGCCGCACAGGCATTCGTACCGCTTATCAACACAGATATTGTCGACATTCTTGATGCAATGAAGCATGATACACTCTCATCCCTCAATCTTGAGGTTTCCAATCAATCGGCAGTAGCCTTGGTGGTTGCTTCTGATGGTTATCCTGAGAAACCAATTATCGGGAAAAACCTCGAACCAATGGCGGCTCCCCCCCTGCTATACAACAGCTTTGAAGGCGCCCCCCCGCGTTATTTCTTTGGAGGGGGGGTTCAAGAGTATGAAGGGAAATTGGTTACCACCGGTGGTCGTTGTGTCACTGTTGTAGGTGTCGGTTACAATATCATGAATGCAAACAAGAATGCATACAAAGGTGTCAAGCAAGTAAATTTTGAAGGCGCCTGGTATCGGCAAGATATTGGAAATCGGTTTTTCGAGAACTAAAAACCAAAAAAAAGCAATGAGACCTCGCACCCCCCCACAGCGAAGTCTCATGCCCTACCGTTCCTTAGTCCCTCAAGACTGACGGCCACCTCCCCCCCAGGCAGCCGTCAACTTTTCGATTCCCCCCCCACGCAAAGGGAACGGTCAGAAGAAATCGTCTCAGAACTCTAAGAGAAAGACCGTTGTTAGAAGGAAACACATAAACAAGGTCCATCTCCACTTTCATCCTACTCTCAGTTTACCCATGCCGTCAATGAATACCGGTATACTTGTGACATAATTTTCTCACTGTACATTTGCCATTAGAAAGTAACTGTGGTTCCCATGACAATCTGCATATCCCACGATTTCTTAGTAAACGTATTGCTGGACTGTAGATATTCTCCAAATGCAAGATAAGAAATGTTGGAATAGATTTCCCAACTCTCAATTCCTGAGGATCTTTGTTTCAGAGTCATCTCTCCACCTATGGTTGCACAGAAGGCTGTAAAGATCATATCTTGAGAAAAGAGGACAGCACCATAATCAGTGGTACCACCGATACTTTGTGTATACATATCTATCTCACCCTTCAAAGCAGCTGTAAGCGAGAGATAGAGAGACCCTACGCTGGGAACATGATAGTTTGTCTCAGAGAAAAAAACCAAAGCATCTCCTCCATAAGGCGAACCTATGTAGTCAAACAGATGTACGGTCCGCCCAAGACCCGCGTAGCGTCGGATCATCAAGAAGTCAACTGCATCCCTTCGATACATACTTGGCAGAGCATCGAAGCTTCCAATAGGCTGGAAAGCACCCCCCCATTATCTAGGGGGGGTTTTGCTACCTCTAACCCCCCCAATGAAAGTGCCCAAGCGGTGTCCTCTTCATCAGGATCCTCATTGGGGGGGGCAACAGCTTGGTCCAAGGCAAACTGTCCATACAGACGAATCCCTGGAATTGGGACATAGGCTAGTTCAGCATGCGCAATTGCGTTGAACTTACTCTCTTGGTGCAGGTTATGATAGATAAATGATGGATTGAGAAATCTGACATCCAAAAAAAATCATCCTTGTACATGACATTCTCACTAACTGCAATCGTCAGTTTTTCCCAAGGCCGAAATTCCAGACGATGGGCAAGCAACATCCGAATGTGTGGTTCATTGGCATAGTAGGTATCGAAAAAAAACCGTCAATGCCTCATATTTGAAATATCTGGAGTAGGCTGCAAAGCGAAGATACTCATGGAAGTCGACATGATCATCCAAAACAAAGTTTCCAATTCTGGAGTTTCCCCCCCAAGAAATTCGGTCTCTACTGAAAGAGAGATTCCAATGCTGTGAACCAACCGAAAATACTGCGCGTTTTGGCCATTGGAAGTCAAAATGCTTACTTGCAGGTATTAGGTTGTTCATAAAGCGTTTCTGATATTGTATGAGGGGGGTGTGTCAGCATCTACATAGAGAATATCATTTATTCTCGCATCGGGAATAAGAGCTCCTACAGAGGTATATTCACTATCACTATACAAGTGAGGAATCACATCGTCATACGTATAGAGTCCGTATCCATATTGCAGGTCACTATAGGTGTAGAAGAAATCTGAAACAGACATATCCAACCGGAGTCTTGCCAGAGGCTTTCGATCCGGGAAAGAGTATGCCCAACTTCCCAAAGAATTATATACGAGATTATGGTGAGCATACCCTTCCACAGAAAGATCAAGATTTGCTGATAGGGCAAATCCATCAGGGAATTCCCAGCGCAAGGATTCATATGCAGTTTGATGTATGGAAGCATAGAGCGCATGCTGCGTGCTCCCCCCCTCCTCCCCCCCAGCGTTGATATTGGAGAGCAGCCTTTGGGCTTCAGCTTTCGTCCAAGGCCGGGAAGCGGAGGGTGTTCCTTGCCCTGTGAGTAAGTATAGGAGGTCCATCTCCTGATAGATGGAATCAGAGAGCGGGATCACTTCCTGTGCGCCGGTGGTAGCAAGAAGTGGTCCCACACATATTCCAATCAACAACAGAATGATGGATAGTCGTTTCACACGCACTCCCTTGTTAGATGGTGTAGCTCAGGCCAAGGGTAAGCTGAATATCACTTGCTTTCTGCCCAGCTATGTTCTGATAATTCTGTATGGTGATATAATCCAACTGACCAAAGGTCTTCAGCGTATCGGTGATCTGGTAGGAGCCGTTGATTCCGGCAACAAGGGTATGTGATACAGCATTGCGGGAAGCATAAGATGGATCAGCGTAGTTACCTAGCGCATCACTCCCATCATCAGTGGGAGTAGTAACTAAGGGAGCTCCATCGTCGCCTCCTACGCGACTCCATTCGGTGAACATATCGAAGGTGCCGTGGGCCATATAAAATAGATTTCCACTCAGATTCCATTTCCCGTAGGTTTTCAATCCTCCGTTCAGGTTGACCACCAGGCATCATTACCGTAAGTGTAGCCGATGAATTCAGGGCTATAATTAATTCCTCCATCCGAGAAATCTCTTATTGCTCCAACAAAACTCAGACCATACTCATCTGTTGAAGAAGAAGCAGGAGTTTGCCCATCCTTGGTTGTATATCGTAAATAAAGGTAGGGATCAGTGTAGGCAAACTCTAGAGAACCATAACCTACAGTATCAGCAAGAGAGAAAACACCCTTGGCTCCTACTATAAAACCAAATGCGCTGGGGGGGAGTGCTTCCTCATCACCACCAGGTACAGGTTCAGTAAGAGGAATGGCAAACTCATCCACTGCTGCCTGAGCATAGATATTTAATCCACTCACAGGAGTATAGTCGATTTCAAGACCTAGAATCGAGTTTGCATTGCTGCGGATATAGTAATCATGGAAGATCATGGCAGGATTGAGAATTCTTATATCTAAGTAATTTTCCTCACTCTGGTACATTACACTCTCAGTCAATGTAAGCCCTACTTTATCCTGAAGCATCCTCCACTCGAGTCGATGGGACATAAACATGAAGATCCCCCCCGTCATTTCAGTTGACTGGCTATGGCCTATCAGATCTACTCCTGTCGAATCATGATACTGACTTGGATGCGGGAAGAATGATGTTACAAAAGTATATTTGAACCTATCACTGAAGGTGGTCACACGAGCCATGTTATGGTACTTGAAGGAATCACTTACCATGAGGTTGCCACTCTGCCCTGCTCCCCCCCAACTCAGTCTGTCTCGACCTATCTGGAGACTCCAATGATCCCCCCCACCTGCTGCAACGAAGGCACGATAAGGCATATTAAGATCAATATCTGCTGGATCAGCAGGGGGGGGCAGCGCAAGTATATTGGTTGCAAATCTAGCACTTCCAAAATCATTTTTAAGGGTGTATGTATTCCCCCCCACACTCAACTCAGAGTAACCGTAGAAAGATTCTGCAGGCCACGTTTCCAAGCTCAATGTAAGTAATGGCTTATGGTGGATACTGTCATAGTTCCAAGATTCTCTTCCGGTGAAGTTTGTGGTATCCGTGTGAGTGTAGGTTTCCAAGGTTGCGTCAAAGCCCCCCCAGCTGAGACCAATACCTTTCCTTGGCTCTTAGGCTCAATTCCGAGGACTGTCTGGACATACTCATAGGTTTGCTTCATCGAGCCTTGCAACGCTGATGCCTTAATTTTCTCTACCATCAAGGAAAGCTCAGCTTGGCTGTAAGGACCAGTGGTTGAGGGAAGAGATAATCCTTGGTAAATATAGAGTGATTCGATAGCATCATACACATCACTGTCCAAGCTGTAGATCTTTTGTTGGTTTACTGCCCCCCCGAAAATTGAGGCTGACATGAGACACGTCACAAGACAACACACCAGTGCTCGAGTTACACGCATTGTAGAGGCTCCTGTTTTATTTGCATTTTTAAAACAGATTAAAGTATACCAAAAGAGGTGCCAAAATGGCACCCCCCCTAATTACAAGCTATAATGATGTCTATACCTATTTTGTTGCCTGTTGTCTTCTCACTTCATAGAGAAGTATCCCTGTTGCAACGGAAACGTTCAAAGAATCGATGTGTCCAGTCATAGGAATGGTGACCATATGGTCGCAAAGACGCTGGGTAAGTTGCCCAATTCCCTTCCCTTCACTACCCATGACCAAGACGGTTCGATTAGGAAATGTAGTCTTGTATGCTGCCTGCCCATCCATAGCCGCTCCATAGACCCAGAATCCTTGACCCTTCAAGTATTCAATCTCACGGTTGATGTTAGTCACCTGCGCCATGGGAACGTAGTGGGCTGCCCCCCCAGAGGAGACTTTAATGACCGTGCTGTTAGCATGGGCGCTCCGTCTGTCAGGAATCACGACCATGGATACAGAGAACTGATCTGCTGAACGGAGGATGGCTCCAAGATTCTGCGGATCGGTAATCTCATCAAGCACCAAAACGAGTGCGCTGTCATCATCCTTAAGATTCTTGCAAAAATCCTTCACGGTAAGATTCTGAACCTTTCCACCCAGCTCTTGTGCAGAACTCACAAGATCCAGAACAGCTCCACGGTGGTCCGCCTGAGTTACCATACGGTCCATTTCAACTTTTGCAATCTTTTTGACCACAACTTTCGAGCTCAGTCGAGCCTGTCGTTCCAAATCTTGGGTATGTCCACCCATTCCCCCCCTGGCGATGTAGAGCACCGACCCTGAGGAAGCCTTCTTCAGACCTTCTTCTATGGCATGAAAGCCAATGATTTTCTCACCCATGCAATGCTCCTATGCATTACGCTATAAAAGGGCTACCAACCATGGCAGCCCAATTGATTACGCCTCGAAAGGAACTGGATTGGGAGCTTCATCCTCACCCAATGCAGCACTTAATTCCTGCATCAACTTCTTCGCCTTCATTCCCAATCGCTTGGGAATCTGGACTTGCAGTTTGATGTACATATCACCCCCCCGGTCAGTTGTATTGAGTTTGGTAACTCCCCCCCGACCCTTCACTCGTAGCATTTTACCACTTTGGATACCTGAAGGAACATTCACCTTGATGGAATTTCCATCAATGGTGGGAACCTTTATCTCCCCCCCGCCCAAGGATGCCTGGGTTATCGATATGGGTATCTGACAGAAAAGATCATAATCTTGGCGGATAAAATACTTATGGGGGGGTTTGACATTGATATATACATACAAATCCCCCCCAGAAGGACCTCCATTAGGACCTGCATCTCCCATTCCTCTAAGTACTACTCTGCTACCAGTATCTACACCAGGAGGAATAGACACCTTCACCTTCTGCTGCTTTCGCTTCAAGCCAGTACCATGGCAGGATGAACATGGATTTTCAATTACATGACCACTGCCGCCACAGGTTGGGCAGGCACTGGCAATTGCAAAGAAACCACTGTTGCGCCTGACTTGTCCTGAACCATTACAGGTCGGGCAGACCTTCGTTCCTGAGCCACCCTCACTTCCACTTCCATGGCAGACATCACATGCTACTTGATGGGAATAGGCTACTTCAATCTTTGTGCCAAAAACAGCATCCTTGAAATCGATGTCTACATCATAACGGAGAGAAGATCCTGCTTCCGGACCCCCTCTGGCCACCACGGCCTTGAGCTCTTCCACCGCCTCCTCCAAAGAAGGAGCTGAAGATATCCTCAAAGCCACCGCCACCAAAACCGCCACCAAAAATGTCGCTGAAATCACGGTACACATTGGAGTAGTCGTGACCACCACCATTGGCGCCATCAACTCCTGCAAAACCGTATTGATCGTACATTTTGCGTTTCTTTTCATCACCTAGGACATCATATGCCTCAGTTGCTTCCTTGAAACGATCCTCAGCTGCCTTGTCCCCCCCAGGATTACGGTCTGGGTGGTTGGCAATCGCCAGTTTACGATATGCCTTTTTAATTTCGTCTAGTGTTGCAGTCTTTCCAACTCCAAGCACTTCATAATAATCACGTTTCGCCACGGTGCGACTTCCTTAGAACAGATTGGCTTTAGAAACATCATGTCGGCCGAAGCCGACATGATGGTAAGCCGTTTTAATATAGTACCTTGTAATCGACTCCTTAGTCTACGACCTCAAAGTCGGCATCTTCAACGCCGTCCTTGGGCTTTTTAGTCTCCCCCCCGGTTTCATTCTGGGAGGCAGAATCCTGTGCTTGGCCTTCTGCGCCTTCAGCGCCAGAGGCTGCACTCTGCTTGTAGACTTCTTCAGCCAGCTTGTAAGAAGCTTGCTGCAAGGTTTCGACTTTGGCCTTGATCTCTTCTGCAGTTGCACTTTGGTTGTCCATGACACCCTTAAGGTCTGCAACAGCACTTTCGATGGTAGCCTTATCCTCACTGCTGATCTTATCACCATAATCCTTAAGAGATTTCTCGGTGGAGTAGATCAAGCTGTCAGCTTCATTACGGGCATCGATGCGAGCACGTTCTTTCTTGTCCTCTTCAGCGTGAGCTTCAGCTTCTTTGACCATCTTGTCAATCTCAGATTCACTCAGGCCACTGGAGGATTCGATACGAATCTTCTGTTCCTTACCGGTACCCAGATCCTTTGCAGAAACGTGTACAATACCGTTAGCATCGATGTCGAAGGTAACCTCAATCTGCGGCACACCACGAGGGGGGGCTGCAGGAATACCTACCAAGTCAAATTTTCCAAGTGTCCTGTTCTGGCTGGCCATCTCTCGTTCACCCTGCAGAACATGAATGCTTACAGCAGTCTGTCCATCAGCAGCAGTGCTGAAGATCTGGCTCTTACGGGTTGGGATGGTCGTGTTTCGCTCAATCAGACGGGTGCAGACACCACCAAGGTTTCAATACCCAAAGAAAGCGGAGTAACATCCAGCAAGAGAACATCCTTAACAGAACCACCGAGAATACCACCCTGAATGGCAGCGCCCATGGCAACTACTTCATCGGGGGGGTTCACGCCCTTGTGAGGTTCCTTCTTGAACAACTCACGAACCATAGCCTGTACTGCAGGAATTCTTGTGGAGCCACCAACCAAGATGACTTCATCAATATCGGCAGCGGTCAAGCCTGCATCACGAAGTGCATTCTGAGCGGGGGGGAGCTTGGAACGCTCGATCAAGTCAGCAACCAGCTGCTCAAACTTTGAACGGGTCAGACTCATCTGCAGGTGCTTCGGTCCACTGCTGTCAGCGGTAATGAACGGCAAGTTGATATCAGTGCTGGTCGAGTTGGAAAGCTCAATCTTTGCTTTCTCTGCTGACTCTCTCAGTCTCTGCAATGCCATCTTGTCGGCTGCCAGGTCAATACCATTGGTTTTCTTAAATTCACTGACAATCCAATCAATAATTCGCTGGTCAAAGTCATCACCACCTAGATGGGTATCACCATTCGTGGATTTTACTTCAAATACACCATCTCCAAGCTCAAGAATGGAGATATCAAATGTACCACCACCAAGGTCATAGACGGCAATTTTTTTTCTTCACGACTAGCATCCTTGCCCAAACCATAAGCCAATGCAGCAGCAGTCGGCTCATTCACGATACGTTTAACATCGAGTCCGGCAATCTTACCTGCATCTTTGGTAGCCTGTCTCTGGGCATCATTGAAGTATGCAGGGACGGTGATAACGGCTTCAGTAACCGGTTCACCAAGGTAGTCCTCAGCTGTCTTCTTCATCTTCTGCAATACTGCTGCAGAAATTTCCTGGGGGGGGAGAAAGACTCTCCACGAATTTCTACTTTTATTTCATCGCTACTGCCAGCGGTTACCTTATAGGAGACCTTCTGGAGTTCAGAAGGAACTTCACGATACTTTCTACCCATGAAGCGCTTGATGGAATACACGGTATTCTCAGCATTGGTAACAATCTGGTTCTTGGCAGGTTGCCCAACTAGGCGGTCTCCCTTGGCAGTAAATCCAACAACACTAGGGGGGGTTGTCCGTTGACCTTCGCTGTTCGCGATGACCACGGGATCATTTCCTTCCATTACTGCTACGCAGCTATTGGTAGTCCCCCCCAAGTCAATTCCAATAATTCTTCCCATGATATATTTCTCCTCTCCAAATTAACTATCAAATATTTATTAACGGTTCTTTATCCGTGAACCAAAGGTACTCATACCGCAACTAATCGTCAAACGTTTGGCTTGCCAACTTTTACCTTTGCAGGTCTAAGTACCCGGCCATGTAATTTATAACCAACGGCGTACTCTTCCAACACCACTTCATGTTCCAAGGAGTCATCAACAGCCAACTGATAGGCTTCATGTTCAAGTGGGTCAAACTCCATCCCTACAGATTCAATCCTCTGCAAGCCCCCCCAGTTTTTCTCCAAGGTGGAGTAAAGCTGTTTATTAACCATGACTACACCATCATGAACTTTCTCATAGTCCTTGGTGGCCTCAGCTGCCTGAAGAGCACGACCTAGATCATCCAGTGGTTGAAGAAGGTCCTTGATGAGATTTTCATTTGCAAATTTTACGGTCTCTTCCTTGTCACGGATAAGACGTTTCCTATAATTCTCAAGGTCTGCACGATCACGAAGCATCTGTTCTTTCAAAGAGGCGGCTTCTTCCTGTGCAGCAGCAAGCTGTTCCTTCAATCGCACGATTTCTGACTCCTTTTGTTCTAGTTCAGACATTTCCTGCACTTCTTGTTCTTGTGCAGGCTGATTTTCACTCTTTTGTGTGTGAAGTTCCTCTTTCACTTCTGAATCAACATCAGGCTGTGCGCTCTTGGACTCGCTTTCTTTCTGTTTCTTTTCCATTCCATTCCTCAATTTCCCATATGCCAACGAGAGACGTAGGCACATGTCTATTCACAAGCCCAACCTGCAATTACTTGCAATACGTCAGGCCGTTGCTCTTAATAGTGTATAGCGTAAAGAGTAGCCCACCCCCCCTGGGCTTGCCGATAAAATACTCACACCGATGTGCAAGCGTCAAGTAGTTTTATCGTCTTCGTCATCCAAAGAGATTTCTTCCTCATCTCCCTCAGGAATATATTCAACCCAAGGTGAATGGTCATCATCCTCTACCTCAGGTCCATCCTCTACCTCAGGTTCATCTTCTACCTCAGGTTCATCTTCTACCTCAGGTTCATCTTCTACCTCAGGTTCATCTTCTACCTCAGGTTCATCCTCTACCTCAGGTTCATCTTCTACCTTAGGCTCTTCATCTAAAACCTGATCCCCCCCAGTAATTGACTGGTCCTGTTCCAGGGAAGCAAGCTCTTCCTGTTTGGTCTGTAATGTTTGTTCAACGTTGAGTAAGGTTTCTTGTTTTTCTGTTAGTTGGAGAGTAAGAGCAGCAAAAGAAGCTGTTAGAAGCTCTTTCGCCCGACGCTCTTCAGCGTGTTCAGAGGCTAATGCTTCATGGTTTTTCTTCATTGTTCCCAACTCTTCCTGCAGTGCACTAGCCTCTTCCTTAAGATGAAGAATAATCTGCTGGAGTTCCTCTTGCTTGCGCCCATTCTTACGCAAGTTCTCTGTTGCGTGATCATGTTGCTCACAGAGTTGTTGGATTTCATCACTGAAAACGTGCAAACTGTCATACTCTTGTTGTTCTAGTTTCTGGCTCAATATTTGAGCTTGCACCATTCTCTGCTGCAGCTCCTCCAGATAGGAAGAAACCGTATGGATCATGGTCTGGAACGCTTGGTCTGTCTTGGCTATGGTATGCGTGAACACTGTTTCCATATCGTGGTCGCATTGCTGACTAAATTGGGAGAGAGCTTCAGTAATGTGACTCTTTGCTTCCTCAATCAAGGATAAGAGATTCTCTTTTTCTGACTTGAAGAACTCCTTGCTCTCTGTTTTGATTGTCTCGTATTGGCTCTTCTGTTCATTCACATCTTGAAGGACTGTTCTCTCACAGCTTCCAATTCACGTTTGCTGTTGGTGATAATCTGCTCTGCGTCATCACCAATTTGTCTGATCTTTGCCAATTGTGAGGTCAATATTGAAAGAGAGTCTGCTTCATTGCTTTTCAACGTCTCAGCATGGGAAGCTACACGGCTCTGATTCTGCCTTTCGACTTCTTGTACCTCGGCCTCATATTCCTGTAATTTTGCATAGGACGAATCAAGAAGCTGTTTTACCTTAAGCTGTTGCTGGCTGATGGAATTACTACCCTCTTCAACCGATTCCTGGAGCATTCGTTTAAAAGCCTCTATGCGTTCATCAAAATAATTGATAGTTGCATCAACTGCTTCAATGCGCTGAATTTCTTGCTTTGTATGCTCGATACGAGCTTCAACTTGTGTAGTGGTAGTACCTAGCTTGGTGAGTGAGTCACGATAGGTATTGAGTACACCCTGCAATTTTGCAAGGTCATCACTTCTCACCTCAAGATCCGTCATCTGGTTTTCTATTCTAAGAAGCATCTGGTTGGCTGCATCAATTCGGTGGTTAATCCGTTCTTCAACTTGCTGGGAGGTGTCTTTGAATTGATTGCGAGAGGCTTCAAGTTCCCGGGAAAACTGCCCTACTTTCTGTTTCATGAGATCCAGACGTCGGTCACGCTTGTCCTCTACACGAAGCATGTAGATAATTATTAACGTGATGATAAACAGGATTACCGGAAGCAAAAGCTCAAGTCCCATAGAAAAACCTCCTACCAGAACATCCTCAGAGTACCAGAGAAGCAAACTCCTTCCAAGAGCTTACCACTAAATCAGCTTCAGGAAAGCTCTTGCGTGTATCCTTGGTTATCAGGCAGGAATACATCCCTGCTTGCTTTGCCCCCCCACTGCAGTCCTTGGAATAACTGTCGCCCATATAGAGCACCTGGCTGGAATCCACCTGCAAGTGATCAAGCAAGAAAGAAAATGCTTTTGCACTCGGTTTTAAATAGCCGCTTTCCTCTGTACTGTAGGCATAGTCTACCAATCCATCAATACCGAGAGTCTGTAACTTACCAGCTAAGGGGGGAAATCACTGAAAACCGCAACTTTTACACCTTGTGCGTGTACTTCCTCAAGCGTCCCCCCCACCATTCCCGGATACGCCTTGATACTCATGAAGGAACGCCCCCCCCAAGCCTGATAAAACTGCTTATCAACAGCAGCCTTAACCTGGTCAGTTGTCCGATTCCCCCCCCTTAAGCGAGATGCAACAAGCTTAGCCTGGCGATCTATAAGCCCCCCCTCGCGATTTTCAGGAGAGGTAGGGTGCAGGTCCTGCACCCTACGATACTCCTTTCTTGCCCAGTTGAAAGCTTTGGCAAGAGGGATGGAAGGAAACATGGAACGAACCATCCTTGCATTGAGCATTCTTTTTGGATAGAGCGTCCCATCAATATCGAGCGCGAGAACCTTGATATCTTTCTCTTTCAGATATCCCATTCTCACCCTCGTTTCTTACCGGTTGTACGCTTTGCCTGCTTTTCTATGCGCTTGCGAGTCTTGTCAACTGAAGCCATATTACCCGGCTTATTTGCCTTGGGCTTGGCAAATGCCCTTCCCCCCCCAACATTTCGCTTCAATTCAGTTTTTGGAGCTTGTATCACGGGTTTTTTTGCCCCCCCTCTCTCATGTAAGGAGGGATTACGCCTACGTTCACGGAGATCTACCTCAATAGGAATCTGAGTAAACCCAAGGTCTCGTCGGATACAGTTCTTCAGATACTGGATATAAATCTGCGGGAAGTCCTTGATTCGGTTGACGAACATGAGGAACTTCACCGGATTGGCACTGAACTGTGTACCATAATAGACCTTGTAGTGACCCATGCTGCCACGAGGTGGCTGATAGGCTTCTCCCCCCCACTCCTTGATCGCTTCATTTAACTGAGAGGTATCGACACGCTTGTTGAGTTGTTTCCATACCCCCCCCATACTGTATCGAGCAACTTTCCAATATCCTGCCCCCCCTTGAGAGCACTGATAGAAGTGATTGGTGCAAAACCAAGAATGGGAAACAGAAATCTGATCCTGTCCTTGATCGCCTCTATCTCATTACCGATTCCAGTAAGCAGGTCAATCTTATTCAGTACCAAGATAATGCCCTTGCCCCCCCTACGAACAATAAGATTGGCAATCTTTTTATCCTGGTCCGAGAGCCCTTCAATAGCATCCACCATCAACAACACAACATCTGCCTCATCAATGGTCTTGATGGCACGGTTGACGGAGTAGTATTCCACATCCTCTTCAACCTTGCTCTTGCGCCTAATTCCTGCAGTATCGAGTACGGTGAAATCACTTCCCTTGTAGGAGAATATACCCATTACAACATCACGGGTAGTACCCGCAATCTCACTGACAATCGAGACATCGGACCCGACAAGAAGGTTGGTAAGTGTAGACTTGCCTGTATTGGGCTTGCCCATAATGGCCAACTTGACTCGCTCTGCTTCTTCAGGAGCCTCATCAATACCTACCATATCAAGCATGCCAAGCAGGGTATCTTCCAAATCCTCGATTCCAAGCCCATGTGCGGCAGAGATGCCTACACGCGCTGGAATCCATACTGGTAATACTCCCAGACAAGATCGTCACGCTTGGGATCATCAACCTTGTTTACGACAAGTAATACCTTCTCACTATATGGGCGCAAGGCCTTGAGCAACTCTTCGTCCTCAGCTGTTACAGCAGTACACTCCATCATAAAAATGATGGCATCACTGTGAGAAAGCAGGCTTAAACTCTTGTTGGCAACCAGGTCGTCAAACCCTTCTCGCTCTACCTTTACCCCCCCACCACTGTCAATAAGCGTAACAGGGTGGTTTCCTAGGTACCAGCGTTCAGGAATCAAGTCACGGGTAACCCCCCCTGGAGTCGGATCGGTAATAGCTCGTCTTTTGCCGATCAAGCGATTGAACAGTGTGGACTTACCCACATTGGGACGGCCTACAATAGAAATAACCGGAGTCTTAGCCGGTGTATCTTGTGTGTCAGATGGTGGTGAAATGATCGAATCGGTCATGCATCCACTCCCTTATAAACGTATTAATCGTGAGATATGAGTCCATTTCCAAGACCTGCTGTGCCAGTGCCCTCGCCTCCTCAAAGGAGACCGAGCGCAAGATTTTCCGCACCTGCAGGAGGCTTTGGGACCCCCCCATGCTCAGTTCATCCAACCCCCCCATACCGGCCAACAGCACGGAACAGAGAGGATCGGAAGCCATCTCCCCCCCGCAGAGGCTTACCGGTATATTGTTTTGGTGGGCTTTTTCCACGATCATGTGGATCGATCGTAGCACCCCCCCGGGGGGGTGAAATGGCTGATACAGGTAGGCTATCTTCTCATTACCCCCCCGATCTACAGCAATAGTATACTGGATCAAGTCATTGGTTCCGATAGAGAAGAAGTCGACCTTCTTTGCCAAGATGTCTGCACACAAGGCTGCAGACGGTACCTCAATCATGGTTCCAATTTTAATCTCGGGGGGTCGAAAGGAATCTGCTCATTACGGCAATCCTCCTTGACATGTTCAAGGAGATGCAAAACTGCATTCAACTCCTCAACCCCCCACTGATCATCGGAAACATGATCTGCAACTTACCATATAGCTGGCGCGGAGCAATGCTCTCAGCTGTACGGTAAAGATATCCTTTCGGGAGAGGCAGAAACGTACAGCCCTCCACCCAAGTACAGGATTTTTCTCATCAATTCCCAAACCTTTCACAATTTTATCCCCCCCACCAATGTCAATGGTGCGAATTGTAACCGGCTTGGGAGAAACAGCTTCCAGGACATGCCTGTAGGCTTCGAACTGCCGTTGTTCTGAAGGAAGTTCCAAGGATTCCATAAAAAGGAATTCTGAGCGGAACAGCCCAACCCCCCCACTTGCACCACTCTCCTTGACTGCATCTACCTCGATGCTGGTCTGGATGTTTGCCTTCAGCAGCATGGTATGGCCATCGGTCATCTCAGTGGGAAGGTCGACCATCTTCTTCAGTTCGCCTTCATGCTCCTGCCAGAGCGCAAAACGCTCATCAAGCATCTGAGCAACGTTCAAATCAGGACGAACATAAACTTCCCCCCCATATGAACCGTCCAAAATTATCTCATCGCCGTCCTTCACATTCCTTGAAGCAGTTCCAGTGGCAAGAACCGTAGGAATATTGAAGGCGCGTACAAGGATGGCCACATGACTTGCCCTTCCTCCCCCCCCGTCCAGACTAATCCCCCCCAGAATATGGGTCTTGTCCATGCTGAACAGCTCGGAGGGCATGAGGGAATCTGCAACCAGAACGACATCCTCATCAAGCGATTCCAATGGCCGCTGTCCATCTCCCTTGACTGCATCAATCAGATGGAGGGAAATGTCCTTGAAATCGAGAGCTCGTTCCCGCAGAAGTTCATCCTTGGATTGTTCGAGCAGACGCACCATCTCATTCGTTACTGAATCTATGGCCCATTGGCTACACACCAAATTGGTCATGATATATGCCTCAATCTGCCCGATATACTCGGGATCATCGAGCATCATCAAGTGGGTCTCAAGGATATCCTTTGACTCTTTGGAAATTTTGCTGGTGTTGTGCTCTTGCAGATGGGCTTTCGCCGACTGGACAGCTCCCTTGAATTTCTCAAGTTCAAATGCCACTCCATCTGCAAGGATATGCTTTTTTTTCTGCAGCACTTGCGGCGTTACGATGCACTAACGCCTTGCCCTTTGCCAGCCCCCCCTCTGAAGCCGCTATACCCTTGAATATCCTCATATGTAATGTACTATACGGACTTTATGGTCAGATGTAAAGCTGGAAACCCTCCTACAGTTCTGGTAGAATGACTCACATGGAAATGGATGAAGCTCCCAAACCGAGACGTACTGTACCTCCCCCCCTACTTATACTGTTTGCCTGGATTCTTTTCACCCTTGGTGTTTTTGCCCTTGGATACCCAAGAGTTCGTCAGGCTGTCGTTTCCAGTGGTGTTTTGCAATACGCTCGACAAGGAGAAGACAATACATTACCCCCCCCAGGTCAAGTTAGGACAGTACAGGTTGCATTCATCGCAGCGAGTGGGGGGGAAAAACAGCTTGTTTCCCTCCAAACTAAACGTATGGGAGGAAGTCGATACCATGACAGCTATGAAGCACTACTCAAGGGACCAACAAGTGAGGCACTTCGCTTGGGAATGGTTAGCTATATTCACCCAAAGACCTCCCTTGTCGGGGGGGTAACACTCTCAAACAAGATTCTGTTCGTTGATGTAAGCAAGGAATTTCTACAAAGCAAGGATATTGCAAAGGCAACAGAACAGCTAACAGCCACTGCTCTTGCATTCGATCAAGTCAAGGACCTGGTTATATTGGTCGAGGGAGAGCTGCTAAGCCAGTAGGGATTGTACTCGAGATGCAAATAAGTCCTTATCCATTCCCTCTTCTGATTTCAGGAGTGCAAGAAATTCAACATTACCTTGTGCCCCCCCTTGAGCGGGCTCTTTGCAATTTCATGGATGCCCACCCCCCGTCCTCTTCAAGCAAATCAAACACTCTGAGCATCACTTCCATAAGAACGGCAGGATCCTCAACAACACCGTTGAAATCCTCCAAGCCCTTTGGAACCTCAAACTGCGGTTTGATCAGCGAAACCAACCAGGTATTGTTGCAAAGTGAAAGAATATGGCTGGCGGCTCCTGCTATTGAACGGAATGAAAGGTCACACACAGCAGCATCGCAAGGAGGCTCGAGTACCTCTAATGTCATGATGTTCTGCCGTTCATGTACCTGTACCTGATCATGGGTACGGAGTTTCCAATCGAGCTGATTATACCCCCCCACATCCACGCTATGCACTAATGCAGCTCCACGTTTGAGCAGGCAATCAGTGAATCCTCCTGTGGAAGATCCAGCATCTAATATTACCAATCCCCCCCGTACATCCAAGGAGAACTCATTCAGAGCATGTTCAAGCTTGTATCCTCCACGGGATACATAGGCATCGAAAGTAAAAGAAAAGGTTGCAGTAGAGGGAACCAATTGCTTGGGATCAGTGGACAGTACCCCCCCATCCACCAATACATTACGGCAGACGATGTAAGCAGTGAGTTGGTCCTTGGTGTACTCATCGTACTGCTGGCATAGTGCCTGCAATAGGGCTACCTTCCTCTCTTTCATCAAATATCGTACAACCTCGTAATTCGTTCGATGCTGAGCGCCTGCCCACTAGCTGTATCCAGGATTACACAAACACCTTGGATGACAGGAGCCGTATCGGCAATCTCGCTGCGAAGCGGCATTTGGGTGAGTTGCCTTGCAATCGATATATCAGGCTTCGAGCAATAACACTCTCCGATGGACCACAAAGGCCTAAATCGGTAATGTAAGCAGTCTTATGAGGTAGAATTTTCTCATCAGCAGTCTGTACATGGGTATGAGTACCAACTACCGCACTCACCTTTCCATCAAAATAGAGAGCTAACGCTTCTTTCTCCTCAGGATTCTCTGCATGGAAATCCACGAGAATCAGCGGAGTCTGCTTTCGCAACTTTGCCACTTGATCAGAACCAACACGGAATGGACAATCAATAGAGGGCAGGGACTGCCTCCCTTGTAGATTGAGTACTCCAACCTTGTGGCCCTTGATCTCGACGACTACAGAGCCATGGCCAGGTGCTGCAGGCGGATAGTTGGCAGGGCGGAGCAAGCGTTTCTCGCTTTCCAGCAATGGTCTCAAATCATCCTGCTGCCATATATGATTCCCACTGGTAATAACGTTTACCCCCCCAAGAGAGAAGAATTGATTCATTAATTCTGCATTCAGGCCAAAACCTCCAGCTGCATTCTCACCATTTACGATGACCATGTCAGCTCGATAATCCTTGACCAATGTATGTAATCCAAGAAAGAGAGCCCTGCTCCCGGGCTGTCCACAGACATCACCCCAAAAGCAGGACTACCATTGTTTTTGCATCAGACACAAACAACCTACCTAGCGTACTCGACAACCCTCATCTCTCGGATGATGGTCACCTTGATTCTGCCCGGATACCTCAGTTCAGCTTCAATGCGGCTGGCGATTCCTTTAGCAATCTCCTTCGCCCCCCCATCATCGTTAACCTGGTCATTATTTACCAGAATCCTGAGTTCTCTACCGGCTTGAATGGCATATGCCTTATCAACACCTTCAAAACTCTCAGCGATGTGTTCCAGTGACTCAAGGCGCTTGATATAATTATCGAGCGTCTCCCGCCTAGCTCCTGGTCGTGCTGCACTGATAGCATCTGCTATCTGTACAATCACCGCTTCCAGGGTCTGCGGTTCTGTATCGTTGTGGTGTGCAAGGATGGCATTCACAATCTTAGGATCTTCTCCAAGTCGTTTTGCCATTTCTGCACCCATTTCAGCGTGGTTTGCATCACTCTCTGTCTCTGTACCCTTTCCAATGTCATGTAGGAGTCCGGCACGGAGTGCCAATTCACTATTTGCACCAACCTCACTGGCGATCATGCCGGAGAGAATGGCTACTTCCTTGGAGTGATTCAAAACATTCTGACCATAGCTGGTTCTAAAATACAGTCGACCAAGTGCACGAATCATCTCAGGGCTCACATTGTGCACCCCCCCTAAATCGAAGATGACTTTCTCACCTTCGTCTGCAATAATCCTACCAACTTCCTTTGATACCTTGTTCACTACTTCTTCGATACGAGCCGGATGGATTCTTCCATCCTGGACAAGTCTCTCGAGCGCGACACGAGCAATTTCCTTCCTAACTGGATCAAAACAGGAAATAACTACAGCCTCAGGCGTATCGTCGATAATTACATCCACACCCGTGAGTGTTTCCAGGGTACGGATATTACGGCCTTCACGACCAATTATCCTTCCCTTCATTTCATCACTGGAAGATTCACCGAACTGACCGTCACATCACTGACGACCTCTGTTGCCAACCTTTGAATCGAGGTAACGACGATATCCCGTGCTTTTTTGTCAGCGGAGAGCTGAGCCTCTTGCTCAATCTTGTTGATCATGAGCTGGGCATCTCTCCTCGCATCGTTATACATGGTCTCCATGATGATGTTCTTAGCTTCATCAGCGGAAAGTCCAGCGATACGTTCAAGTTCTGTAATCAAGCTGCCTTCTTTCTCGGCAATCTCTTGTTCTTTCTTGGAAAGATTACCTTCCCAATCTCCCAATTGCTTTTTGATAGCATCCAAATCAGCCTGCTTATGCTCGAGATTTTCCTCTTTTTGCGTGAGTCGTCTCTCAGAACGTTGCAGTTCAATCCGTCTCTCTCTAGCCTCTCGTTCCTGCTGTTGTTGTTCTTTCAACAACTGATCCCGAGTCTCAAGCAAAAGCTCTTTGCTTTTTGCTTCCGCTTCCTTTATAGCTTCCTCATTCAACCTAATAGCTTTCTGTTCAACGGAGGTAAGCTTAAATTTCGCATACAGCCAACGGCCTAACCAACCAAAGATGATACCAATAAAACAACTTAGGAGGATCAAAAGTATATTGTTCATATACTACCCCCCCCTATTATAATGGTACAATAATACGTACGGCTGTTAGAATTGTCAAGGCTAAACCCATCTGTTATCTTGGCTTACAGTACAAGTTGTTCAACAGATTGTTAATAATTATGCTTTCCTAAGACAAAACAAAACCGCTGTCATTACAACAGCGGCTTTGCCCATACGGGCATATAAAACAGGTGAAGAGACCCAATAGAGGCTTATTTCTCCTCTTTGTCCGTCTTCTCAGCCTTCTTGGCTGGTTTTGAGGCCTTCTTTTCAGTCTTCTGTTCAGATTTCTTCTCAGTCTTCTTCTCAGATTTCTTTTCAGCTTTCTTCTCAGATTTCTTTTCAGCTTTCTTTTCAGCTTTCTTTTCGGCCTTCTTCTCGGGCTTTGAAGGTTTCTCCACCAGCTCGAGGATTACCATCTCGGCAGAGTCTCCGAGACGATTGCCGGTCTTCAGGACACGGGTATACCCGCCCTTTCGTTCGACAAACAGGGGGGGAGCGATCTCTGTGAAGAGCTTTGCAACAATAGCCTCATCATAGATGTCCCGAGCGATCTGGCGGCGATTGGCCACACTGTCGACTTTTGCACGGGTAATCATTTTCTCAGCCATTTTACGTACTTCCAGAGCCTTTGCCTTGGTGGTCTCAATCCGCTCATATCTGAACAGACTGGTCACCATGTTGCGCTTCAAAGCTTTGCGGTGAGCAGAGCTTCTGTTAAGCGCATTGAATCCAATCCTATGCTTCATTCTCTTCTTCCTTGTTCCCAGGTACTTTGATTGCAGTTTTCAGGACACTGTAGTCGGTCATCCCAAGGCTGAGATTCCACTCCTTCAGTTTTTCCTTAATCTCTTGGAGCTCTTCTTACCAAAGTTCCTCGTTTTTGCAATCTCTTCCTCAGTCTTCTTGGTGAGATCGCCGATGGTGCGGATGTTTGCGTTCTTCAGACAGTTGCTGGAGCGTACTGTCAATTCAAGTTCCTCAACAGAAGTGTTGAGAATCTTGCGGACGCGTTCCTCTTCCTCATCGACTTCGTCATTGTTGTTGATCAACGTTTCATCGAAGTTAATGAAGATCTGGAAGTAATCCTTCGCAATCTTGGCAGCCTCTGCCAGCGCATTCTGAGGAACAATCGTACCATCAGTGTAGATTTCCAGTGTAAGCTTGTCGTAATCACTACGATAGCCGACACGGGTGGGTTCAATCGAATACTTTACGCGGGTAACCGGTGAGAAGCTGGCATCGATGGGGGGATAGTCCCAATCTCTTCCACATACTTCTCGTTGATTTCAGACGGGACATAGCCCCCCCTACCAAGGTCTATCTGGACTTCCATCTCGATGTTGGCATCATCCATCATCGTGAAGATTACCAGATCCTTGTTGGTGATCTCAACCTGGTCACGCTCGAAGTTTGCACCGGTCACTACGCCGGGTCCCTTACACTCGATGAGGAGATTTGTTCCCTCCGAATCATCGGGCATCTTGACTTGTAGTTTTTTTTAAGCGCAGCAATAATATCCGCGATATCTTCGCGAACACCAGGAAGCTGCTCATATTCACTTGAAATCAAGTGGGGGGGAACACCATCCTCATTGAAGCTGGTGAACTTTACGGCAGTGACGGCATACCCCCCCTGGATCGATGAGAGGAGTACCCTCCTAAGCGTGTTACCGATGGTGGTACCAAAGCCTCTCTCAAATGGATAAGCAATGAATTTCCCATAATTCGGCTCAACTGCGCTATGTTCGAAGGTTATCCCCCCCTTGGGCTTCTTAAAGCCCTTCAGAAGGTTTTTGCGTGCCATGGTTACTCCTTATCTGGAATACAACTCGACAATCAGCTGCTCGTTTATCTTCTCGAGCTCGGTGACTTCACTTCTTCTCGGAACCACGACGAAAGTGCCTTTCATAGCATCTACATCTAGGTTCAGCCACTGGCATACGCCACTTTTGGTGTATTCCTTGAGGTTTTCTTTAATAATTATCATCTTCTGACCACTCGTGCCTACGGAAACCTCATCACCTGGCGGAGGCGGTAAGAAGGAATGGAAACCCGCTTGCCATTCACGAAAACATGTCCGTGATTAACGAGCTGTGCTGCCTGACTGCGGCTGGAAGCAAAGTGGAGTCTAAACACCACATTATCAAGCCTCTGTTCAAGAAGCATAATCAAGTTTTCACCAGTTTTACCAGGAAGTCTTGTAGCCTCATTGAAAGTAAGCTTGAACTGCTTTTCAAGCATGCAATAGGTTCTTTTTAGTTTCTGCTTCTCGCGCAACTGCAAACCATAGTCGGTCGGCTTCTTGGAGCGCGCGCGGGGGGGATCCTTACCAGGAAGCCCAGTGGACTTGATGTCATTAAGCGGGCATTTGCCACTGTGGCAACGATCACCCTTGAGGAACAACTTTGTCCTCTCTGCTCTACAATATCTGCACTTAGGTCCAGTATATCTAGCCATGTATCTGCTCTCTCCTCATCAGACTCTTCTACTCTTGCGAGGTCTGCATCCATTGTGTGGGATGGGGGGGGTGACATCACGAATGGAACGGACTTTAAGCCCGAGCACACCCAACGTCCTGATGGCGCTTTCACGTCCAACACCGGGTCCCTTCACAAATACGTTCACTTCCTGCAATCCACTGTCCATAGCAGCCTTGGCAGCCTTCTCGGCAGTAGTCTGTGCTGCATAGGGGGGGGTGGACTTTTTAGCGCCACGGAAACCAAGTCCTCCGGCACTCGCCCAAGATACCGCATTTCCGTTTAGATCGGTAACGGTAACAATGGTATTGTTAAAGGTCGCCTGGATATAGACATTGCCTTCATATACCGTTTTCTTGACTTTACGTTTAATAGTAGCCATGTGCTATCTGCTCCTTATTTCTTCTTGGACGCAACGGTCTTCTTCTTACCCTTGCGAGTACGGGCATTGGTTTTCGTCCTCTGTCCGTTTACGGGAAGACCCTTACGATGACGAAGGCCACGATAGCAACCGATGTCCATAAGGCGCTTGATATTCAGAGCTACCTCTGTTCTCAGACGTCCTTCTACTTTGTACTCTTCCTCGATCACCTTACGCAATACTGCCAGGTCATCACTGGAAAGGGTATTAATACTTGTATCGGGATCAATTTTTGTTTTTTCACAAATCTCAACCGCCGAACACCTACCAATCCCATAAATATAGGTCAAGGCGATTTTTACTGCCTTGTTCGGCAAATCTACACCTGCAATTCTCGCCATTCATGGCCTCCTGAATTTCTCTAATAGAGTGGAAGGCTTGCGCCGAACCCTGTTTATCTCTGTCTCTGCTTGTGCTTGGGGGGGTTCTCACAAATTATGCGGACCACCCCCCCATTCCGTCTGACTACTTTGCACTTGTCACAAATCGGTTTGACACTTGCTCTTACTTTCATGTTCTAGCTCCTAGCCTAAATGTGTTTCGACTTCCTCTTCTTGCCGTCAACATTGAAACCATCGTAGTGGTGCATCTTCATCACACCTTCAATCTGTCGCATAGTATCCAAGTCAACACCGACAAGAATCAGCAGTGACGTTCCACCGAAAAGCATTGCAACAGATGCAGGGAAGTTGAAGAACATCTGCACCAGCGTAGGAATCAAGGCGATAAAAGCAAGAACAGGGAGCCAGGGAGAACAATGCGATTAAGCACCTTAGTAAGGTACTCTTCCAGTTTCTCGGAACGTACGCCGGGAACTGAACCACCATTCTCACGAATCTGTTTGGCCATCTCCACCGGGTTCATTGAAACCTGGGTATAGAAGAAGGCAAACCCTATGATCAACAGGGCGTAGATAATCAGATAGGGGGGGGCACCCTGTGGACTCAACCAATTAGCGAAGGCAGCAAGCCACCTCACCTCTTGTCCCAATGTAGTTGCGATCTGCAACGGGAAGGAAAGCAAAGCACTTGCAAAAATTACCGGAATAACACCTGATGGGTTGACCTTAATAGGGATGTAAGTGCTCTGTGCACCGTACATCTTACGGCCAACTACACGCTTGGCATAGTTCACGGGAATCTTTCTTACGCCCTGCTCTTCATACACGACGAGAGCAACAACGACCAAGAACATTACAAAGACTACCAAGACGACGATTGGATTCAGAACACCCGCGGAGATGCTTCTGAACAGAACCGATACGGCTTCGGGGGGGAATCTTGCAACAATACCGGCGAAGATCAACAGACTGATACCGTTTCCGATACCCCCCCACTGGGTGATCTTATTACCGAGCCAAATCAACAGCATCGATCCAGTCGTGACGGTAAGCATAGCTACCAACGTGAACGGAACGGTGCTCATTGTCATCACGCCGGGAATGGAGTTGGCGTAGATGGTGATTACATACGACTGAATCAGACAAACTACAATCGTACCATATCTGGTGTACTGCTGAATCTTCTTATGCCCGGATGGGTCCTGAGCCAGCTTCTTCAGTGAAGGGATAACCAGCATCAACAGCTGCACAATAATTTGTGTACTGATGTACGGCATGACACCCAACATAAACAGAGAAAAGTTGGAGAACGCACCACCCGAAAAGAAGTTCAGATATTCGGTTAGACCGATATTTGAATCTGAACTCTGGGAATAGAAAAAAAACAGTTTCAGAACTTCCGGATCAATCCCAGGAATAGGAATCACTGCCCCCCCGATCCTGCTGACAATCAGCAGCCTAGGGTAATGAAAATCTTTTTCCGGAGATCCTTGATTCTATACATCTCAACTAAGGAGTTTGCCATAAAGCCCTTCTTTGTTATTTAATCTCGCCACCCGCAGCTGTAATCTTCTCGATTGCAGTAGCGGAAACCTTCAAACCGTCAATGACTACCTTCTTGGTAAGTTCTCCATTACACAGAACTTTCGCCTGTGTATTGTGGCCCTTAACCAACCCAACGTCCTTCAAGGCGTCAAGGGTAACTACATCTCCATCTTCGAAGTTAGCAGAAATAACATCAAGGGAGACAACGGCATACTCTTTCTTAAATACGCTGTTGGAAAAACCTCTACGGGCAACACGTCTGTACAAAGGCATCTGCCACCTTCGAAGCCGAGACGAACACCACCACCGGAGCGGGAATTCTGTCCATCATGACCCCCCCTACCGCAGGAGCGACCCTTCGAGACGCGCCACGTCCAACGATTGTCTTTTTCTTATTGGCACCTTTCGGTGCATGAATCTGTCCCATTTTACATCTCCTCGACTTTCACAAGGTGTGCTACTACACGGACCATCCAAGCGTAGCGGGAGTAGCATCGTGCACAACCGAGCTGGAAATCTTGCCAAGTCCGAGAGCCTTCACCGTCCTACGCTGCTTAGGCAACGAACCGGAAAGTCCTCTGACAAGGGTAACCTTGATTTTCTTTGCATCAGCCATCTCTTACCCCCCCCACATCTCATTCAGGGACTTGCCCCCCCGATTCTTTGCAACCACTTTGGCATCGAAAAGATTCTCGAAACCATTGAAGGCAGCCTTTACCGTATTGATTGCATTCTTGGAGCCAAGTGACTTGCCCTGGATATCAGAGATACCACAGACGTCACAAATAGCGCGAACTGCACCACCGGCAATAACACCCGTACCAGGTCTTGCAGGCTTCAGGAGTACACTAGCACTCTTGTAGTTTCCCAAGATCTCGTGAGGAATAGTTGTCTTCTTCATCGGTACCACGATCATGCTTGACTTAGCACGATCGACAGCCTTTCTGATCGCCTCAGTGACGTCATTGGCCTTACCGAAACCATATCCAACCTTACCATTCTGGTCACCAACGACTACCAGTGCAGAGAAGGAGAACCTTCTACCACCCTTGACAACCTTGGCAACACGGTTCAGCTTGATCAGCTTCTCGACATACCCGTCGTTCTTATCTCTATCTCTATCTCTCGATCTATCCACAGTATCCCCCCCCTAGAACTTTACGCCAACTTTGCGTGCGCCATCTGCGATGCTCTTGACAACTCCGTGGAACAGATAGCCATTACGATCAAACACACAGGTGTCGATCTGCTTCTCGAGCATTCTCTTACCAATGGTTTCCCCCCCGAGTTTTGCTGCATCTGCTACCGTGTTCTTCAAGCCCTTGAGCTCTTTCTCCATGGTGCTAGCAGCAACGAGGGTGTTACCAGCTACATCGTCGATGACCTGTACATACATGTGGGAATTGCTGCGAAACACGCTCATTCTCGGCCTACTTGCGGTACCGGAGATGTGCTTACGAATATGATACTTACGACGAGCAAGTTTCCTTCTTTTATCGATAACTCTATTCATCTTATCTACTACCACTATTTCTTAGCTGAAGCTGTCTTACCAGCCTTGCGCCTGATCACCTCGTCCTCATACCGAATTCCCTTACCCTTATATGGCTCAGGTTCTCGGAGGGAACGGATCTCTGCACAAGTCTGCCCGACGAGCTGCTTGTCGATACCGCTGATGGTAACCTTATTGGGGGGGTTTTCCACGGTAGCAGTGATTCCCTGGGGGGGAAGTACAACTTCAATCAATTCGGAGTACCCGAGGTTGAGGGTCAGTATGTTGGCCTTCAGGTCAGCACGGAAACCGACACCGTTGATTATAAGGGTCTTGGTGAATCCTTTGGACACTCCAATAACCATGTTGCTAACCAACTGGCGGTAGAGACCTTGGAAACTATTGCTTTCCTTGGACTCATCCCTAGGAACCACATTAATTTCGGATTCCTTTATGTTGATCACAACCTCAGGGCGGGTTGGACAGCTGAGCTTTCCTTTCGGACCTTCTACATTAATCAAACCACCGTTGATGGCAACTTTGACCCCCCCTTGCGGTACTGTGATTGGCAATTTTCCAACTCTGGACATTTCTTTACCACCTTACCAAATAGAGCAGATCAGCTCGCCACCGACCTTGTTCTCTGTAGCCTTCTTCCCGGTGATGACACCCGAAGAAGTAGACACTACAACGACGCCATGTCCGTTGTACACACGGGGGGGCATCTCACGATAGCCGGTGTAAACACGACGGCCAGGGGGGGTGCTAATGCGTTGAATCCCATGGAGCACTGGACTCTGATTATCATCATACTTCAGGAAAACTCGGATATAGGAAATCCCATCCTTGGTCACCTTCTTGAAGTTCTTGATATATCCTTCATTCTTTAGAATCTTCACTATCTGAAGCTTCATCTTAGAAGTAGAAACATCTACTTTCTCATGCTTGGCCATGTTAGCATTTCTAACCTTAGTCAGCATATCAGCTACTGGATCACTTACAGCCATTTTTCTCTCCTACCAACTGGATTTGGTAACACCAGGAATCTGGCCTTCACTAGCCAATTTACGGAAACAGATCCTGCACATGTCGAATTGGCGCATATAGCCACGGGGGGGTCTGCCGCAAATTCTGCAGCGATTGACGTGTCTGGTGCTGAACTTAGGCTCTCTCTTGGCCTTTACGATCATTGATTTCTTTGCCATATGTCTCTTACCCCCCCTTATTTACTGAAGGGCATGCCAAGCTTTGCAAGCAGGGCGTAGCCTTCTTCATCGGTCTTTGCGGTCGTTACAATGGCGACATTCAAACCGCTGACGCGTTCGATCTTATCGAAGTCAATCTCAGGGAAAATAATCTGTTCGGTAATACCGAGAGAATAGTTCCCATGCCCATCAAAAGCGTTGGGTTTGACACCTCTAAAGTCCTTAACGCGGGGGGGAAGAGCGATGCTGATCAGCCTCTCCAGGAAGAACCACATGTTTTCACCACGTAGTGTCACCATTGCGCCAATTTCATACCCTTCACGCACCTTGAAGTTTGCGATGGACTTTTTGGCCTTGGTTTTCAAAACATGCTGACCGGTAATCTGCTCAAGCTCCTTGACAGCAGCATCGAGGAGCTTCTTATTGGTAATGGCTTCGCCGACACCGACACTGACAACAACCTTCTCGAGAGCGGGGGGGGTCTGCATTTTGGAGCTATAGCCAAATTCTTCGAACAGAGCAGGAGCTACTGTTTCCAGGTATTTTTTTCTTAAGGTTTGGTATAAACTTTTCCATTAGATTACTTCCCCCCCGGTTTTCTTGGCATAACGGACTTTCTTTCCGCTTTCATCAAACTTGTATCCAATCCTTGTAGTTTCACCTTTTCCGGTGACGTATGTTACATTTGAAACATGGATTGGTGCCTCAATTTCCACGATGCCGCCCTTATCCTGTTGGTTTTTCTTACGCATGGATTTTTTCACCATGTTGGCACCCTGGACAACGACCCTCTCTTTCTCACGGTCTACCTTCACGATCTTGCCTGACTTTCCTTTGTCCTTACCGGCAATGATCATTACGGTGTCGTTCTTCTTAAGCTTCATGTGTATACTCCTACAACACTTCCGGCGCGAGAGAAACAATCTTCATGTACCCATCACGCAGCTCTCTGGCTACGGGTCCGAAGATACGCTTACCGCGCGGGTTATTGTTGGCATCAATGATAACGCAAGCGTTGTCATCGAACCTGATATAGGTACCGTCAGGTCTGCGGTATTCCTTCTTCGTTCGGACAATGACTGCTTCATGACGTCACCTTTTTTAATGGCGCCGTTAGGCAATGCGGTCTTTACGGCCACGACAATAATGTCACCAACACCGGCAACATAGCGATGGCTTCCGCCAAGAACCTTGATGCACTGCACACGCTTTGCACCACTGTTATCCGCTACATTCAAATAGGTCTGCATCTGTACCATATCGTCTCTCTCCTATTAGCGAGCGCGCTCGACGATCTGCACGAGACGCCAGCACTTATCCTTGCTGATGTGGCGGCATTCTAAAACACGTACGGTGTCGCCGATATTTGCCTCGTTCCTCTCATCATGTGCCTTCACCTTTTTGGTGGTAGTCACATACTTCTTATACAGGGGGGGATGCAGTCTTCTTGAGGAAACGGCTACGACAATCGTCTTATCCATCTTGTCACTGACCACCCGGCCGGTAAAACTTTTTTTATTAGCTTCCATCTGAATCGCTCTCCCTTACTTTGCCACGTTCCGAATTCCGAGTTCATACTCACGAATACGGGTATTCACACGAGCGATGTTCCTCCTGACGGTACGAACAGCAAGTGGATTCTCCACATGTCCGAGCACTCTTCCCATACGAAGGTCGAAGTACTCCTTGTGAAGTTGCTCCTTCTTGGCTACCAGCTCGTCAAGGGTCAAATCTTTATATGAATTCTTCATACTCTTACTCCACTTCCCTTCTGGCGACAAACTTCGTCTTGATCGGAAGCTTAGAAGCTGCAAGCTCCAAAGCCTCGCGAGCGAGCTCTTCAGGAACGCCACCCATTTCAAACATCACAGCGCCGGTCTTCACGACAGCGACCCAACCTTCAGGGTTACCCTTACCGTTTCCCTGTCTGGTTTCAGCGGGCTTTTTGGTATAGGGCATGTCAGGGAAAATCCTGATCCATACCTTACCACCACGCTTAATATGACGGGTCATAGCGATACGGGCTGCCTCAATCTGGCGATTGGTGATCCACTTCGGCTCAAGTGCGAGCAAACCGAATTCACCGAAAGCAATGGTAGTCCCGCGATGTGCAACACCATCAGTGGTGCCACGCTGTTTCTTTCTGTGTTTAATTCTCTTTGGACTAAGCATGGCCTACTAACTCCTTGCCTCAACACCTTCGCTCTTGGTCGGCTTTTTCACCAAACCACCGGCGTCGTTCTTGACTGCACGATCGTAGATCTCACCGTTGTACACCCACACCTTGACGCCAATGACACCAAAGGAGGTATTAGCTGTGGTGAATCCGTAGTCGATGTCACTGCGCAGTGTGTGAAGAGGAATTCTTCCTTCCTTCATCCACTCCGAGCGTGCAATTTCTGCACCACCGATACGACCGGAGAGCCGGATCTTAACACCCTGAGCACCGTTCTGCATTGCTTTGGAAACAGCCATCTTCATAGAGCGACGGAATGAACCGCGGCTTACGAGCTGTCTAGCAACGTTTAAGGCAATCAGCTGGGCATCAGCCTCTGGCTTCTTGATTTCCTTGATTTTGATCTGCACCTTCTTGTCGGAAAGCTTCTGGAGACGTGCTCCAAGCTTCTCGACATTTGCACCCTTGCTACCAATGATGATACCAGGACGGCTGGTGGTGATCACAATCGTAATGCGCTGGGGGGGCTTACGGATGATTTCAACATCCGAAATCTCAGCACCCCTGGACTTCAGGGCATTCAACCAAAGCCTTTCTCAGCTTCAGATCTTCATGCAGAGTGTCCGCATACTCCCTGGGGGGGTCCACATACCATTTGGACTTCCAGGTCTTGTTGACTCCAAGACGGAGCCCAATAGGATTAACTTTCTGGCCCATTTACTTCCTCACGCTTGCTTTTTCGTCAACGACGACGG
>JDSH01000093.1_pt1 | contig 31462 bp, 41 predicted proteins | sample 199451 | NCBI WGS metagenome assembly JDSH01 (sample SAMN02584198, study PRJNA231836) | bioreactor metagenome | isolation source: continuous culture bioreactor electron acceptor NO2- transfer2 day 38 after... | place: Germany: Bremen | reverse complement strand
CGTGAAAGGGCGGAGTCCTAGGCCACTAGACGAAGGGGGGGACGCAACGTTTTCAAAAGCTTGCCTCGTCGAGGTGGCGCGTATATTAAGTAAGGTGCCTGGGGGGGCTGTCAACGCTTTTTCTTAAAAAAAATTATGTTCCCACACTTTCCCTCAACGCGGCTTCCAGTTCCGCAAGCCTGAAATCAAAACCCTCACGTTTGAGCCGATCCGGTATCGCCTTCTGACCGGTCAGTAACAGCCCGGCCATTTCCCCCCCCAGTATCAGTTTCAGTGCGGGCTCTGGAGCCGGTATAACGGCGGGGGGGCGGTGTAGAACCTGTGCAAGCGTTCTGGTGAATTCCGAATTGGTGACCGGGTTCGGGCTGACCATATTGTAGGGGGGGCCGCTTGCCGTTGGCGTATCCAGCATCCAGAGCAGGCCGGAAACCACGTCGTCCCTGTGAACCCAGGGCATGTATTGCCGTCCGGAGCCCAGTTTTCCGCCAAGTCCGACCTTGAAGGGCAGGATCATGCGTTGCAGAAAACCGCCGTTACGGCCGGCCACCACGCCGGTACGGGACAGGCAAACGCGTACGCCATCAGTTTCAAGCTTCAGCGCCTCCTGTTCCCAGTCCCGGCACAGTTGGTGTGTGAACTCATCATGGGGGGGTTCTGTGTCTTCGGTAACCAGGTGATCCCCCCCCTGGTTACCATAAAAGCCAACGGCAGAGCCGGATACCAGAACCTCCGGCATGTTGCTCCAGGTTCTGACCACTCCGACCAGGGTGCGGGTAAGATCAATGCGGCTGGCACGCAGCTGTTCCTTGCGGGCATGGCTCCACCGTTTGTCGGCAATGCCTTCCCCCCCGGCCAGGTTGATAACTGCATCGAAGCCCGGGTGTGCGCGCAACTTTTCCAGATCATCCGTGACTTCTACCCGGCCGCAGATGGAGCGCACGGAATCCGGCTTCTGACGGCTGAGAACCGTTAGCCCATAACCGCGTTCAATCAACTCCCGGCACAGTATGTGGCCGATAAACCTGTGGCGCCGGTAACCAATATACGTTTGTCCATGGGGGGGTCCCTCCTGCGATCGGAATCCGTCGTTGGTTCTTTGTCAGTGTTCAGAGCGCTCCAGTTCCTCCTTAACCACATCACGGATGGCCAGTCCAAGCCTCGGATTTTTCCCGATTGGTTCAGCCAGACGGATAGTAACGCCGTGTTCCGCCTCCAGTCTTTCGATCATGGCTGGAACATCTTTTCGCAAGTGGCGGCCCGCAGCGAGAAATAACGGGACGACCGTGAATTGCTCCACGCCTTGCCCTTTGGCCCGGTTCACAATGGTATCCAGTGAGGGTTCTGCCAGTTCCATGTAGGCAATGGCTGCATTCTCGATTGACTCTACGGTCGGTTCGGCCAGTTTCTCGAAGGTCTCGCACCAGCGCGCGTCGCTGCTGCCGTGGGCCAGTAAAATAATCTGGTGTGGTTGGGTCATAACATCTCCGATCTGGTCGTTTGTGTCGATACGACCGTAAACTTGACGACAGTGGGTCGTTTAAAGTGATCCTGACAATCAATGTATCAGGGAGTTGTCAGATGTTCGATTGGAAAGAGCTTCTGGATTTCTGGTTCGGTGAATTAGATGAAAACGGTATTCCTGATCGCGATCATCGCAACCGTTGGTTTCGCAGTGACCGTGCCTTCGATCAGGAAATCCGGCGCAGGTTCCTGTCTCTGGTGCTGTTTGCCTCAGAGCAGGGTTTGGACCACTGGCGTAAAGCCGCCGGAGGCTCGCTTGCTGAGATTATTTTGCTGGATCAGTTCACCCGCAATATTTTTCGCGGGGGGGGCGCCATGGCCTTCGATAACGATCGTCTGGCCCGGCAATTGTGTCGCGGCGCGATGCAGCGAGGACAGGATCTCGAGTTGCCGCCGGTAGAGCGTGCTTTCCTCTATATGCCGTTACAACATTCCGAAAAGCTGGCGGATCAGGAACTTTCGGTGGAATGCTATCAGCAATTGTCTGCCACCACCGATGGCGTTCTGGGAGACTTTCTGGGCAGTTTTCTTCAGTCGGCTCGCGATCATCGGGATATTATTGCCCGTTTTGGCCGATTTCCTCATCGCAACAAAGCCCTGAAGCGCGTGTCGTCGCAGGATGAACAGGCTTATCTTGAGGGCGGGCCGCGCTTTGGCCAGTAGAGCTCGCCAGTTTGATGATCGGTTCAACGAATTGACTGTCGATAACGGGCACACTCACTTACAGCGATAACAAGAAAAGCAGCGGAGTAAGAACAGGATGTCATCTACCAACCCGGCGGTGAGCGATAACCCGGGCGCCAATAAACCTATCTCCAACAATAACAGGGCCCCCCCAGGGCGGGGGGGTGGCAGAACCACTCGTGCGAAAAGTGAAATCCGGCGTCATGCCATTCTCAAAGCAACCATCCGGGTAGCGGCGAAGGACGGTATCAAAGGTATCAAACATCGTTCCGTCGCCAGGGAAGCAGGCGTACCCCCCCTGGCAGCAACCACCTATTATTTCCGAGACATCAACGAGTTGATCAGCGACGCCTTCATGCTGTACGCGAAGGAAGCCGGTGCGGAACTGAAAGCCTTCCACGACACCCTGAATCTGGTGCTCGATGGTGTGCCTGCGGAACAATTGCGCCGCGGCGCTGAGTTCCGTCCGGAGCTGTGTCAGCGCCTGACCGACTTTGCCCGGGCCTGGATGCAGGAGCAGTTTACACGCCGGAGGGAGCAGGTGCTGGCAGAGCAGGTGTTTTTGATGGAGGCCCTCAGAGATGACCGTCTGGCCAGGGTGGCTCGTCGGTATCGGCAGTCCTGGATTGATGGTCTCGAGCAGCTCCTGGTACGACTGGATTCGCCGTGCCCTCGTCAGGACGGTACCCTGATCGTCAATGTAGTGCTGGGTATGAGCTACGATCTGCTGCTGGAAGTGCCCGGCACCGAGGCTGAGGTATTGAGTGCATCCGTGGCCAGAATTGTGCAGTTGGCCCTAGGGGGGGTGGAACCCGAAGACCTGCGAGCACCATGATTATCAGCGGCTGTTAAATTTTTTCACGAAAGTGTTGACGGCCCCCCCCGAGTTATCAGTAGAATACGCAGCCGTTGTCAGGCAACGCCCGGCAGCAATCAGCGGGAATAGCTCAGTTGGTAGAGCACAACCTTGCCAAGGTTGGGGGGGTCGCGAGTTCGAATCTCGTTTCCCGCTCCAGAATTCGGAAACCCGGCCTAAGGCCGGGTTTCTTCGTTTATAGCCTCGCAAAATCACTCACTACCTCTGTCTCGTCAGTTATACTCGGCAGCCATTTCCTGAATAATCCGGCAACTGAGGAAGCGAAGCCATGAAGGTGAAAACCCTCTATATCTACCCGGTCAAATCGTTGGCTGGAATCGAAGTGTCCCGTTTCAGCTTGGATGATTTCGGCCCGCAAGGTGATCGCCGCTGGATGATTGTTGATGGGGGGGATAACCGCTTCGTCACTCAGCGTCGGTTGCCTCAGCTCGCCAATGTTTACACTGCTCTGCAGGAGGGCGTGGTGGTTATTGATGTGCCTGGCAAGGGGGGGCTTTTCCCGCTTACGGCCGGCACAGACGCCGTGGAAGTAACGGTTTGGAGAGATCAGGTGGTTGCCACTGCCGGAGCTGATCGTGCTGCCGAGGCCTTGAGCCGCTATTGCGGAGAAACGCTCAGGCTGGTTTATATGCCTGATAGCTGTTTCCGGCGGGTGGATCCTGGTCGTGTCAGTGCTGAACGCCGAGTGGGTTTTGCCGATGGCTTCCCGTTGCTGGTGGTTAACCAGTCGTCTCTGGATGAGCTCAATTCCCGTCTCGAATCCCCCCCGGTTGATATGCGTCGCTTCAGGCCGAACATTGTGGTTGAGGGGGGGGTGGAGGCCTGGGCGGAAGACACCTGGCAGAGCGTCAGCGTTGGTAAAAGCCGGCTGGATCTTGTCAAACCCTGCTCCCGTTGTGTGATGACCACGGTCAACCCGGATACTGGCGAGAAAGATTCCGCCACTCAGCCCCCCCTCAAGACTCTGGCCAGCTATCGAAAGACCCGGGACGGCGTTATTTTTGGGCAAAATGCCGTGCACCAGAAGCCCGGCGAGATATCTGTGGGCGATGAGGTAACCGTTTTGAATCAGGAGAATTGATACAGTGCCACTGTTAACGCTAGACAGGATTTCGCTCGCCTATGGCATGCATCCATTGCTGGATGAGGCCAGCCTGACCATCGAGCCCGGTGAACGGGTGTGTCTGTTGGGGGGGCGAAACGGTGAGGGGGGGAAATCCACACTGCTGAAGATCGTCAGCGGGGGGGAAGTGACGCCGGACGGCGGTGTGGTGCGCCTGCAAGATGGCTCAGTGCTGTCGGTGTTGCCTCAGAGTTTGCCATCGGACGACACTCGTACGGCCTATGATGTGGTGGCTTCCGCATTTCCGGAAACCGGTGACCTGCTGGCGGAATTCCACCGGCTGTCTCAAAGCGCGGACGAATCCAGTCTTGAGCGTTTGATGAAGGTTCAGGAGCGGCTGGAATCTCTGGATGGCTGGCGGCTTGACCAGAAGGTAACCACGATTCTGGGGGGGCAGTATGGAGTGGATCCGGATCGGGTACTGAATACGCTTTCCGGGGGGGGTGGCAGCGGCGAGTGCTTCTGGCCAGGGCGTTGGTGGCAGACCCGGATATTCTGTTGCTGGATGAGCCAACCAACCATCTGGATGTGCCCGCCATTGCCTGGCTGGAAGAGGCGTTATCGCAGTTCCGGGGGGGGCCATGTTGTTTGTCAGTCATGACCGTGCCTTTATCCGGCGAATGGCCACTCGCGTCGTGGAGCTGGACCGGGGGGGGCAGCTGGTGAGTTTTGCGGCCAGTTATGACAGATATCTGGAGCTTAAGGAAAAAGCGCTGGAGGAAGAGGAGCGCCAGAACGCGCTTTTCGACAAGCGCCTGAAACAGGAAGAGGCCTGGATCCGCCAGGGTATCAAGGCTCGCCGCACCCGGAATATGGGGGGCGGGTGAGAGCGCTCAAAGCGATGCGGGAAGAGCACAGGCAACGCCGGGTGAGGGGGGGTGGCACCGCCAGTTTTGCCGTAGAGCAGGCGGATATTTCGGGCAAGCTGGTTGCGGAAGCGAGCAATGCCGGATTCTCTTATGTCGATGGCGAGCCAGTGGTTCGCAATATGGATCTCACCATTCTCCGGGGGGGCGACAAGATCGGACTGGTTGGTGAGAACGGCACGGGCAAGACGACCCTCGTGCGCCTGTTGTTAGGTGAGCTGACACCCACTGAGGGAAGTATTCGGCTGGGAACGAATCTTCAGGTCGCCTACTTTGACCAGCTTCGGGGGGGAGAGCTGGATCTCCAGAGAAATGCGTTGGATAACCTGGCTGAGGGCCGGGAATTCATCGATATCAATGGTCAGAGCAAGCATGTTTTGGGTTATTTGCAGGAATTTCTGTTTACCCCCCCGGAACGGGCACGCTCTCCTGTGCGTGTGTTCTCCGGTGGTGAGCGGGCGAGACTGTTGCTGGCCAAATTGTTCAGTAAGCCAGCCAATATTCTGGTACTGGACGAACCTACCAACGATCTTGACGTCGAAACCCTGGAATTGCTGGAAGAACAGCTTTCAGAGTTCAAGGGTACCGTGATTGTTATCAGTCACGATCGGGAATTTCTCGATAACGTGGTGACCGATACCATCTTCCTGGACGGTTCCGGGGGGGCGGTGATGGAATACGTGGGTGGATACACCGATTGGCGTCGGCAAGGCGGTCGTTTTCCCTCTGAAACATCGGGAAGCCGACTGGACAAACAGGATAAGCGTGATAAACCCGACAGTTCCGCTAAAAAGCCAGGTCAGGATGGCGGTACTGTGGGGGGGCAGTCGGCAAAATCAAAGCCCGTCAAACTGAGCTACAAGCTTAAACTTGAGCTGGAACAATTGCCCGGCAAAATCGAACAACTGGAGCAGCAGGTAGCTGAGCTTCAGGATAAAATTTCTGCACCGGATTTTTATTCAGGCCCACCGGAAGATGTATCGGCCACTCTGGAACAGCTGGCGGAAACGGAGTCTCGCCTGGAGTCGGTGATTGAACGGTGGATGGAGCTGGAAGAACAGGCGAACCAATGAACATAAATTACAATTTCAAATTTCAGGATGGCCGTGATATCGAGTTCAAGGTAACTGGGGGGGAGTCCTCCTCGCCGCCGCAGGGTCAGTCACTGCCGGCCTGGGTTCGTCTCGAACACTGTCAGTGTTCGAACTGCCCGCTGAAGCCTGGCGAGACCCCCCCGTATTGCCCGGCGGCAACCGAGATTCTGCCGGTCGTAGAGGCGTTTCAGGCGGAAGACGCGTATCAGAAAGTGGATGTAACCGTGACGGATGAGCGCCGCTCCTATTTCAAGCAGACGACGCTGGAAGAGGCGTTGCGTTCTCTGCTGGGGGGGCTCAAGATGGCTACCAGTGGCTGCCCTGTGCTTTCGGAGCTCAAGCCGATGGCGCTCCACCACCTGCCGTTTGCCAACAGTGACGAATTTGTGATGCGCAGTGTGGGGGGGTATTATCTGCTTCAACAGCTTTTCGCAAAGCGGAGTCAGCAGGAAGCGGACTGGGAACTGAAAGGTCTGGTGGAGCGTAATCAGCGATTACAGCTGGTGAATCAGGCGCTCTGGCAGCGGATACATGCTGTTTGCAAGGGCGACAGTAATCTGAAGGCACTGCTCAACTTTTTCTCAATGGCCTCCAGTGTCAGCGTTTCTCTGGAAAGCCAGCTCAGGAAGCTTCAGGCCAGGATGAAGGGGGGGGAGGGCTAGGGCCGTCCCCCCCCTTCCATCACGAGTCTCAATGAATACGAATGGCCAGTACATCGCACTCCGTGCCGTGAAGAACGCCGTTGGCAGTTGAGCCAAGCAGTAACTGGAAGCCTTTACGGCCATGGCTTCCCACGATCACCAGGTCAACGTTGTGCTCCTTGGCCAGCCGGTGGATTTCCGATTCTGGCCGGCCGACGGTTACCACCTGGTTGCCGCCGCAATACCATATTCATCCCCCCCATACTTGCCCAGCTGTTCACGAGCGGCTTTGTCCAACTGATCCTGCAGTTCAGACAGATCCATAGGAATATCGCCACCATAGGCGTAGCAACCGGCTCAACAACGTGAACCAGCAGCAACTCGGCTCCCTGGGCATCGCACATCGCCTTGGCTTTGTTCAGAACCTGTGGTGCCTCTTCAGTCAGATCAATGGCAACCAGCATTTTCTTATAGGTGGACATAACTTAGCGCTCCTTCGTACTTGGGGGGGAATATGTTCAGAATAGTACCGAGAGTATACCGGGGGGGAAAGTGTTTTGTCATGCTGACCGGTATCAACCGGGGGGGGAGGGATTTGGCTGGGGGGTGAGCTGGCCGCTCACCCCCCCGGAAGAGCGTCAGGCGCTGGCGCGTAGCAGGTCAATAGCGTTGGTCAGGCCTTCAATGATGCCTTTCGAGTAGCGATCAATCACAAAGCCCACGTTGTTCTCGTTGTAGTTGATGTACGAGCTGCGGATGAATTGCCATTTGGAAGCGACATCGTCCAGGGCAGTCTTGAGTTCGCCGTTTGTTGAGCCGGCCCTGAGTGAGGAAAGGAGTTGATCGAATGTCTTGGCCTGCTCGTCGAGCGGAACTTCGCTGGAAGCTCCCTGGAAGGTCTGGGCGACGGACGAGTGCGTTCTGGCGGCATAACGGGCCATCATCTGGGCCATGACTACAGCGGCTGAACGAGCCGACTCAATACGGGTATCCGCCTTAATTCCGCTGCTTTCCTGTGCTACCGAATAGAGCTCGGTAGCCAGGTTATTCATACTCAGGGCCTGGTTTGCCAGGTCGGCCATCAGGCGAAGATCCGGATAGCCCCCCCGGTCGCGTACCTCATTGATGTTGCCGCGCATCAGATTCTTGAACTGGTCGAAGGCCTGGTTCAGTTCCTCAATCTGCTGTTCAGAAAGAACGCCGCTGGTGCTCGCCACTACGGAATTCATGGCGTCGTTGGAGTTATTGATTCCGACAACGATCCGGTTCAGTGTTTCGGTATCGCCGGTCGCACTGAAGCTGTAAAAGGCATCGAGAGCAAGGTAGTTATTGACCCGGAAATCGTGGAGGTCAGACAGAAACTCTGCCCCCCCGGTTTCCTGGGCCTTTGCGCTCAAAGCCGTCAGGGCGAGTAGAATGAACGCGGCAATCAACGACTGGATCCGCAGGCGGGCGTCTTTCATCGGATGAGTCTCCGTAATGCAGTTTTATTATTGTGGACTAAAGTCGTAACCCGAAGTTAAAGTAAGTCTGCCGGCTAATCAAGTAGTTTCCGGCGCTTACAGAGTCAGCTCCCTTTTTTTTCTGCAGGTTTCATTCAGAAACAAATTGACAAACGCGTCTTTTTTTTTCATCGTGTGCCCTCACGATTCAAACGACTGTATGAATTTTTGGATCGGAAGATCGGGCAGTGACCGAAATCTCGCTGCACAAACAGCCGGCATGGTGGCCAACGCCCGCCGGTTGTCAGCAGTTCCAAACACAGACTGGAGATCAGTTGATGATTTACGAAGGTAAAGCCATCACGGTTAAAGAGATCGAAGGCGGGATCGCTCAGTTGGACTTCGACTTGCAAGGCGAGTCAGTCAACAAGTTCAACCGTCTCACCATCGAAGAACTGGGCGCCGCAGCTGAAGCACTCAAATCCCAGAAGAACCTGAAAGGCCTGGTAGTAACCAGCTCCAAGGACAGCTTCATTGTCGGTGCCGATATCACCGAGTTTACCGAGCTGTTTGCTGGTTCCGAGGAAGACCTCGTGGCCAACAACCTCAGGGCCAACGAAGTATTCAACGCCATTGAAGACCTGCCGTTCCCGACGGTTACCGCTATCAACGGTATCGCTCTGGGCGGTGGTTTCGAAATGTGTCTGGCGACCGACTATCGTGTCATGCTCCCAAGGCCAAGGTAGGTCTGCCGGAAGTGAAGCTGGGTATCTTCCCGGGCTTTGGCGGTACGGTTCGCCTGTCCCGCCTGGTTGGTGTCGACAATGCGGTTGAGTGGATTGCTGGTGGTACTGAAAACCGCGCTGATGCCGCTCTGAAAACCGGTGCTGTTGACGCTGTTGTTGGCGCTGACAAGTTGGTTGAAGCTGCCGTTGCGATCATCAAGCAGTGCAATGAAGGCAAGCTGGACCACATGGCTCGCCGTGAAGAAAAGAAAGGCAAGATCAAGCTCAATGCCATGGAAAGCATGATGGCATTCGAGATTTCCAAGGCGTTCGTGGCCGGCAAGGCTGGCAAGAACTACCCGGCGCCGGTGGAAGCGATCAAGACCATGCAGAAGCATGCCGGCATGACCCGCGACAAGGCGATTGAGGTAGAGGCCAAAGGCTTTGCCAAGATGGCCAAGACCAACGTTGCCGCGTGTCTGGTTGGTCTGTTCCTGAACGACCAGGCCCTGAAGAAGAAAGCCAGTGCCTGGGAAAAAGAAGCTTCTGATGTGAATCTGGCCGCCGTACTGGGTGCCGGAATCATGGGTGGCGGTGTTGCGTTCCAGTCTGCACTGAAGGGCACACCGATCATTATGAAGGACATCAATCAGGACGGCATCAAGCTGGGTCTGAATGAAGCCAAGAAGCTGCTGTCCAAGCGTGTTGCCAAAGGCAAGATGGACGCCGGCCAGATGGGCGACGTGCTGAACGCGATCACTCCGACCCTCAACTACGGCGACTTCAAGAACGTCGACCTGGTGGTTGAAGCGGTTGTTGAGAATCCGAAGGTCAAAGATGCTGTTCTGCGTGAAACTGAAGATGCAGTTCGCGAAGATACCATTCTTACCTCCAACACCTCCACTATCTCCATCAACCTTCTGGCCAAAAACCTGAAGCGTCCGGAGAACTTCTGTGGCATGCACTTCTTCAACCCGGTGCACATGATGCCGCTGGTTGAGGTTATCCGTGGCGAGAAGACCAGTGACCGGGCTATCGCGACTACGGTTGCCTACGCCAAAGCGATGGGCAAGACCCCCCCGATTGTCGTCAACGACTGCCCGGGCTTCCTGGTTAACCGTGTTCTGTTCCCGTACTTCGGTGGTTTTGCCGCGCTGGTACGTGACGGCGCCGATTTCCAGAAGATCGACAAGGTGATGGAAAAGTTCGGCTGGCCCATGGGCCCGGCTTATCTGCTGGACGTTGTCGGCATGGATACCGCCAAGCACGCCAACGAAGTGATGGCTGACGGTTTCCCAGAGCGCATGAAGGCCGACTTCAAGTCTGCCATTGACGTGATGTTCGAGAACAACCGTTACGGTCAGAAGAACGACAAAGGCTTCTACAAGTACGAAGAAGACAAGAAGGGCAAGCCGAAGAAGGTTGTTGACGAAGAAACCTACAAGTTGATCGAGCCTGTGGTTGACGGCAGCAAAGACTTCGACGAAGAAGAAATCATCGCCCGCATGATGATTCCTCTGTGCCTGGAAACCGTTCGCTGCCTGGAAGACAACATTGTTGAAGACCCGGCCGATGCAGACATGGGCCTGATCTACGGTATCGGCTTCCCTCCGTTCCGTGGTGGTGCATTGCGCTACATCGACGACATGGGCGTCGACAAGTTCGTCGAACTGGCAGACAAGTACGCAGATCTTGGCCCGCTGTACGCGCCGACCGAGAAGCTGCGTGAAATGGCCAAGACTGGCAAGAAGTTCTTTGGCTAACCCTAACGAGATTTCCGAACGGAGAAAGATCTATGAGCCTTAATCCGAGAGACGTTGTCGTCGTCGATTGCGTGCGGACTCCGATGGGTCGTGCCAAAAACGGCTGTTTCCGCAACGTACGTGCCGAGACTTTGTCGGCTGCGCTGATTGAAGCACTGTTTGAGCGCAACCCGAAGCTCGACCCGAAAGAAGTAGAAGATGTGATCTGGGGGGGCTGTGTAAACCAGACCAAGGAGCAGGGCTTTAACGTGGCGCGGCAGATTTCCCTGCTGACCCGTATCCCCCCCCACGAGTCTGCTGCCCAGACCGTAAACCGTCTGTGTGGTTCCGCCATGAGCGCTATCCACACCGCGGCGCAGGCTATCCAGACTGGTAACGGTGATGTGTTCCTGGTCGGTGGTGTTGAGCACATGGGCCACGTACCCATGACTGAGGGTTTCGACCACAACCCGGCTGCTTCCAAGTACTCCGCCAAGCGTCCAACATGATGGGCCTGACCGCGGAAATGCTGGCCAAGATGCACGGTATCACCCGTGAGCAGCAGGACGAGTTCGGCGCCCGCTCCCATCGCCTCGCCCATGAAGCCACTCAGGAAGGTCGTTTCAAGAACGAAATCGTTCCGATTGAAGGTCACGACGAGAACGGCTTTGTGAAGCTGATCGAAGAAGACGAGACCATTCGTCCGGAAACCACAGCTGAGTCCCTTGGCCAGCTGCGCCCGGCGTCGATCCGAAAATGGTACGGTGACTGCCGGTACCTCTTCCCAGTTGACCGATGGTGCGTCTGCCATGGTGCTGATGTCCGCCGAGCGGGCAGAAGCTCTGGGTCTGACCCCCCCGATTGCCAAGATCCGCAGCATGGCCGTGGCTGGTTGCGATCCCGCGATCATGGGTTACGGCCCGGTACCGGCCACCAAGAAGGCCCTGAAGCGTGCAGGCCTGAAAGTTGAAGATATCGACTTCTGGGAACTGAACGAGGCCTTTGCTGGCCAGTCCCTGCCGGTTCTGAAAGACCTGAAACTGCTGGGCGTCATGGAAGAGAAGGTGAACCTGAACGGCGGCGCGATTGCTCTTGGCCATCCGCTGGGCTGCTCCGGTGCCCGTATCTCCACCACACTGCTGAATATCATGCAGGCCAAAGGCGGTAAGCTTGGTGTATCCACCATGTGTATCGGTCTTGGTCAGGGCATTGCCACTGTGTGGGAGCGTATCTGATCAGGAGTATCTGATTAGTGAGCTCAGTCAGGAGGCCCGGCATATGCCGGGCCTTCCTGTTTCCGGACGCGCAAAATGCGACGGAACCCGGAAAAAAGGCTGATTGAAATCAAAGAATGGGTTGTCTTGCCAATCTTGACCCTGTAAAACAGTGAGCCTATACAGAATGGCAGCCTTTGTGTTTTCCAGTTGCCTGATTTTTATGCGAGTTTACGGTTCTGTTCAGATATTGACCGATTGATCGCCAAGGATACAGATCTCCGATATGGGTAAAAGTCTCGTTATTGTCGAGTCGCCAGCGAAAGCGAAGACCATCAACAAGTACCTGGGCTCGGATTTTATCGTGAAGTCCAGTGTTGGCCACATCCGTGACCTGCCCGTAAGTGGCAGCGGCAGCCAGTCAGACCCGAAAGAACGGGCGAAACAGGCGGCGGCCACGCGCAAGATGAGCCCGGACGAGAAGGCCGAGCACAAGAAGCGTAAGGCCCGGGAGCAACTGGTAGCCGCATGGGTGTTGATCCCGACCATGACTGGAGCGCCCGTTACGAGATTCTGCCTGGCAAGGAAAAGGTGGTCAGCGAGCTCAAGCGTTTGGCCAAGTCTGCCGACCACATCTATCTGGCAACGGATTTGGATAGAGAAGGGGGGGAGGCGATTGCCTGGCATCTTCAGGAGACCATTGGCGGCGAGCCGGACAAATACCGTCGTGTGGTGTTCAACGAGATTACCAAACGGGCGATTCAGGAAGCTTTCAAGGATCCGGGCAACCTCGATAACAACCGGGTTAACGCTCAGCAGGCCCGACGGTTCCTGGACCGCGTTGTGGGTTATATGGTCTCGCCGCTGTTGTGGGCAAAGATTGCCCGCGGTCTGTCAGCGGGCCGTGTGCAATCCGTCGCCGTACGACTGATTGTGGAACGGGAGCGGGAGATCCGTAAATTTGTGCCGGAAGAGTTCTGGCAATTGCATGCAGACCTTGCTGCCGAGGGCGCCAAAGACCCGGTCCGGTTCGAAGTAACCCGTTATATCGACAAGCCCTACCGCCCTGTCAACGAAGCTCAGAGCAAGGAGCACGTTGAGCGGCTAAAGGCTGGCGGCTTCAAGGTGGCCAAGCGCGAAGACAAGCCGACCCGATCCCGTCCGTCTGCACCCTTTATTACCTCTACGCTGCAGCAGGCGGCCAGTAACCGCATGGGTTTCAGCGTCAAGAAAACCATGATGCTGGCCCAGCGATTGTACGAGGCCGGTTTTATTACCTACATGCGTACGGATTCCACCAATCTCAGCCAGGATGCCGTAGTCAGCTGTCGAGAGTTCGTCCAGAAGCAGTTCGGCGAACGTTATTTGCCTGAGAAGCCGCGGGTCTACGGCAGCAAGGAAGGCGCTCAGGAAGCTCACGAAGCCATTCGCCCGACGGATGTTGCTCGCAGGCCAACGGATATTACCGGCCTGGAAAAAGACGCAGAGAAGCTCTACGACCTGATCTGGCGCCAGTTTATTGCCTGTCAGATGGCAGATGCCGAATTCCTGAGTACGTCTATTGTGGTGGCCAACGGCGACTACGAGCTGCGCACCCGGGTCGAATCGTCAAGTTTGACGGCTTCCTGAAGGCTGCGCCGCAGTCCACCAAGAAAGATGAAGACGTGGCATTGCCAGATATCAAGGTGGATCAGCCCCCCCTGGATCTCAAGAAACTGGATCCAACCCAGCATTTTACCAAGCCGGCGCCCCCCCGGTACACCGAAGCAGCCTGGTCAAAGAGCTCGAAAAGCAGGGGGGGATCGGCCGGCGTCCACCTATGCCTCCATCATTTCTACTATTCAGGATCGGGGGGGCTATGTAAAGCTTCAGAATCGCCGCTTCTACGCGGAGAAGATGGGGGGGAGATAGTGACCGAGCGACTGGCGGAATCCTTCCCGAATCTGATGGATTACGATTTTACCGCGCGCCTCGAAGATGAGCTGGACGAGATCGCCGAGGGTGAGGTTCAGTGGAAAAAAAAGTGCTGAACGACTTCTATGCCAAATTCCGTAATCAGCTGGAAAGCGCTGAAAAGACGGATGGCGGTATGCGCGCCAATACTCCCACGGAAACCGATATACCGTGTCCGAGCTGTGGCCGGAATATGCAGATCCGGGTGGCCAGTACCGGGGGGGTATTCCTGGGCTGCTCCGGCTACTCGTTGCCACCCAAGGAACGCTGCAAGACCACCATTAACCTGGTGTCTGGCGACGAAGTGGTGAGTGCTGATGACGATGTGGAAGGGGGGGAGGGTGAAACCCGGCTGCTCCGGAAAAAAAACGCCGCTGTCCGAAATGCGGCACCGCCATGGACAGCTACCTGATCGACGAGAAGCGCAAGCTGCACGTGTGTGGTAACAATCCGGACTGCTCAGGGTACGAGGTTGAAGAGGGTACGTTCCGTATCAAAGGTTACGATGGGCCGACGCTGGAATGTGACAAGTGTGGCTCCGAGATGCAGCTCAAGACCGGCCGATTCGGCAAGTACTTCGGTTGCACCAACAGTGAATGCAAGAACACCCGTAAGTTGCTGAAAAATGGTGAGCCGGCACCCCCCCCTAAAATGGACCCGGTGCCAATGCCAGAGCTCAAGTGCGATAAGGTGGACGATACCTACGTACTGCGTGATGGGGGGGCGTCCGGCCTGTTTTTGGCAGCCAGTAAATTCCCGAAAAATCGGGAAACGCGGCCGCCATTAGTGATGGAAATCAAGCCACACCGTAAGGAAATCGATCCGAAATACGATTACCTGATGGATGCCCCCCCTGAAAAGGACCCTGAAGGCAATCCGACGGTGATACGTTACAGCCGAAAATCAAAAGAGCAGTACGTCATGTCGGAGAAAGACGGCAAGGCTACGGGGGGGTGGTCAGCGTGGTTTGAAAATGGTCTCTGGGTCCCGCGCGACAAGAAAAAGTAAGATGGTCGGTGGCGCCCCCCCATCGCCTTTGAGAAGGCGAGGGGGGGGCGTTATTCTCGTATACGCTGGCGCGTTAACGGAACTTGCGTAGTCGCTGTATGAGAGACGATGTGTCCCAGCGTCGTCCGCCCATGGATTGCACATCCGCGTAGAACTGGTCTACCAGTGCGGTAACCGGCAGCGATGCATTCACTTTTCTCGCTTCCTCCAGGCAGATTCCCAGATCCTTTCGCATCCAGTCAACCGCGAACCCGTGACCGAACTCACCGTCAATCATGGTTCCCGAACGGTTTTCCATCTGCCAGGACTGGGCTGCACCTTTGGAAATCACATCTACCACTTTGCGTACATCCAGCTCTGCCTGTTCGGCAAAGTGCAGCGCCTCTGAAAGCCCCCCCTGAACCAACCCGGCAATTGCAATCTGGTTAACCATCTTGGTTTTCTGCCCGCTGCCCGCCGGGCCCATCAGGTTGAGCGCACGAGCGTAGTGCGCCATGACCGGCCTGGCTTTTTCGAACGCCTGCTCGGCGCCGCCACACATGATGGTGAGTGCGCCATTCTGGGCGCCTTGCTGACCACCCGAAACCGGCGCATCGATAAAAGCCTGTTTGCGGGCGCCAGCGGACTCGGCCAGGCGTTCGGCAATCCCCCCCGCAGATGCCGTCGTGTGGTCAATCAGGATGGCGCCCTCTGGAGCGTTTGCGATGATTCCCTCGTCGCCTTCAAATACTTCGATCAGATCTTTGTCAGCGCCAACACAGGTTATGACAAAATCTGCGTCTCTGACAGCGAGCGCGATCGAATCACAGGCGGCGCCTGAATGTTCTGACGCCCATTGTGTTGCCTTCTCGCCAGACCGGTTCCAGACACGGACAGAAAGTCCTGCGTTTGCCAAATGCCCCCCCGCCATGGGATAACCCATTACGCCCAGGCCAATAAACGCTACCGTTGTTGTCATTGATTTACTCCAGTCGGTGAGTGTCAGTGTGCTTTGATTATGAAATCGAGCCGAAAGGATTGAAACCCTTTTCGACCGTTCGCGGGGGGGTATCCATTGGTCTGGGCTCACAGAATGCTCAATGCAGGCATGACGCTAATCACAGACCGGTAAACTATCTGCCTATTTCAGGCGCATGCGATAGCAGGCGCTTCCAGGCCTTCTTATACTTAGCAGGCTAGCCGCATGGATGCTTACAGGCCGTGAGAAACCAGTTTTTGGGTCTCCCGGTGCTTCTTATCCTTGTTGTTCAGCGAATGGGGGGGGAGGCCGTGATGCCGCCTGTAGTTTATTCGTGAGGGAAGTAAATGAATCTGGTATACAAACATGAAAAACCGTTGCTGCTGGTGACGGCGGTGCTTGCTGTGGCCATCTGGCTGGCTCTGATACTGGGGGGGACGCTCGGTATTGTATTGCTGTATCTGTTGGTGGGGGGGTACGTGTTCTTTCTCTTTGCCCATTCGGCTTTCATCTCACACCTGAAGGGGGGTCTGGGGGGGTGCGAATCAGTCGCGAGCAATATCCGGATCTCTATGACCGGCTTATTCGTTGTTGCGAAAAGGTTGGGGGGGTAAAGGAGGTGCCGGAAGCCTACCTCCTGCGGACGGACTTTTTCAATGCACTTGCGACCAAGTTTCTTGGACGGCATTTTGTTGTGCTGTTCACTGATGTTGTTGATGCGTTGGAAGAGCGCCCGGACGCTATTGATTTCTACATCGGTCATGAGTTGGGTCATATTCACCGGCGCATCTTTCCTGGGGGGGGCCGGTGCTGGCACCCGCTGCCTGGCTGCCTGTAATCGGGCCGGCGTTGCGGCGTGCCGAAGAATACACGTGTGATCGCTACGGTGTAGCCTGCTGTCAGTCACCGGAGGACATCAAGGCAGCGCTGGCAGCAATCGCTGCTGGCGATACCCGCTGGCAAACCATCAACGTGGACGCATTTGTAGGGCAAGTGGCTGTGACCAACGGCTTCTGGATGTCCTTCAACGAAATAACGGGAGACTACCCCCCCTGGCTCACCAAGCGAATGGCAGCGGCCATTGCCCTGTCGGAAGGGCGTGAAGTATCTCACCCGGGGGGGCGGAGTAAGTTAGCCTGGTTCTTCGCTCTGTTCGTCCCGAGGCTCGGGGGGGTTGGGGGGGGAGGGGGGGCTGCGTCCTTGCTCGTGATGGTGGCCATTGTCGGCATACTTGCCGCTGTTGCGATTCCTCAGTATCAGGAATACGTAGAGAGAAGTCGCTATCAGGATGCCTACCTGGAAGGCTTGGGGGGGGTTACGGATTCTGTCGATGCCTATGTCAGTGAACACCAGGCCTGGCCCGGCTCGATGGCGGAGCTTGGTTATGGCGGTACCTTCGGGGGGGGCTCTGGTGAAGACTATACTATCGATGTCTATGACCGTGGTGTGATCGGCATTGAGATGGGGGGGGTTGATGAAACCGGAGAGTCGGAATACATCGTTCTGGAACCGGAGGTCACCGATAACGGGTTATTCTGGAGTTGCTATGGTCAGAACGCTGTTGAAAAACTACTGCCGGCGGACTGTCGTTAGCATGGTGAAAGACTGACCGGGAAATGAAAAAAAAGCCGCTGAAGTCAGCGGCTTTTTTCTGGTTGAAGGCAAGTGGTGTGCTTACTTCTTCGGGTAGTCCCGCTTCGGCGAGCCGGTGTACAGCTGGCGCGGGCGGCCGATACGGTTGGCACCGCTGACCATTTCGTTCCAGTGGGAGAACCAGCCGATGGTACGGGACATGGCGAAGATAACGGTAAACATGGAGGTCGGAATACCGATGGCCTTCAGGATGATGCCGGAGTAGAAGTCGACGTTCGGATACAGCTGGCGCTGAACGAAGTACTCGTCTTCCAGGGCGATCTTTTCCAGGCGCTGGGCAATTTTCAGCAGCGGATCGTTTTCCAGGCCGAGTTCGCTCAATACTTCGTGGGCAGTCTGAGCCATGACCTTGGCGCGTGGATCGAAGTTCTTGTAAACCCGGTGGCCGAAGCCCATCAGGCGGAACGGATCGTCCTTGTCTTTTGCCTTGGCAATGAACTTCTCGATGTTGGACTCGTCGCCGATCTCGGCCAGCATGTCCAGTACCGCTTCGTTCGCGCCGCCGTGAGCCGGGCCCCCCCAGAGTGCGGCAATGCCGGACGCAATACAGGCGTATGGGTTGGCGCCGGTAGAGCCTGCAAGGCGAACGGTGGAGGTGGACGCGTTCTGTTCGTGGTCAGCGTGCAGAATGAAGATCTTGTCCATGGCGTTGGCCAGAACAGGATTTGGCTTGTACTCTTCGCACGGAGTGCCAAACATCATGTGCAGGAAGTTCTCTGCGTAGGACAGGTCGTTCCGTGGATACATGAAAGGCTGTCCCATGGAATACTTGTAGCACCATGCCGCAATGGTCGGCATTTTCGCGATCAGGCGATGGCCGGTGATTTCACGTTGCTTGGGATCGGAAACGTCCATCTGGTCGTGATAGAACGCAGACAGCGCGCCCACAACGCCACACATGATGGCCATTGGATGCGCGTCACGGCGGAAGCCGTTGAAGAAGTTGCGCATCTGGTCGTGCAGCATGGTGTGGTTTTTGATGGTGTCGTGGAACCGCTTGTTTTCTTCTTCGCTGGGCAGTTCGCCGTTCAGCAGCAGGTAGCAGACTTCCAGGAAGTCGGAGTGCTCGGCCAGCTGGTCAATGGGGGGGTAGCCGCGGTGCAGCAACACACCGTTGGCGCCATCGATGTATGTGATGGCCGATTCGCAGGCTGCGGTGGATACAAATCCGGGGGGGTCGTAAGTGAAAACGCCTTCCTGTACCAGGCCGCGTACGTCAATAACGTCAGGGCCGACGGTGCCGGAATAAACCGGTAGCTCAATGGACTTATCTCCCACCGAGAGCGTGGCTTTCCTGTCGGTCATGGTGCTCTCCTGTCTGATTAGCTATAACAGCTTTTCTGCATGTGTAGATGCGCCAGAAAGCGCGTATTATCGCAAAACTGGCGGCAAAATATAGGGCGTCAGCTTTTTTTTGTCAATGCACTGGCGGAGAAAACGGCAAATTTCTTCCCGTTTGTAAATGAGGGATATCCGGAATATCGGGCCCTGGGGGGCGGAAATTGGTTTTGTCAATAAGCCTTATAGATGGGTAGAGGCTGCAAGCTGCAAGGCCTGGAGGGCGATTGCAAGTTTGTAATTACCGGGGGGGTGTCTCCTTATAATCCGTAGCCCGGAATCGGGGGGGATGCACCGGCTTATGGGCTTGAGTATAGCAAGCTACCGGGTAGTCATCCGCCCTCCTGAACCAATCGGTTATCGGTATCGTACCGATTCTCCGGTCCCAACATACCAACCATCCGCCACCGTTTTGCGGTCCCGCGGAACCAAGAGAGAGTGTGAGAGCGCTGTGAATAGCAAACGACCAGTAAATCTCGATCTCGGCAAGTTTCATTTCCCGCTGCCAGCCATTACTTCGATCCTGCATCGCATCAGCGGCATCATCATCTTCGTAGGTGTTGCCTTCCTGATGTACGGCCTGGATCTCTCCCTTTCCGGAGAAGATGGCTTTAACCGGGTGAATGAGCTGCTGGACAGCTTCCTGGCGAAGCTGATCATCTGGGGGGGCATCCTGTCTGCTCTGCTGTACCACCTGGTTGCAGGTATCAAACACCTGTTGATGGACGCTGGTATTGGCGAAGAGCTTGAAAGCGGGCGCCTCGCCGCGAAAGCCACGATTGCGGTTTCCGTTGTTCTCATCGTTCTGGCAGGAGTCTGGGTATGGGCATGAACAGTGTAACGAATATTGGTCGTAACGGTATTCAGGACTGGATCATCCAGCGCGTAACAGCCTACGTATTAGCTCTGTACACGCTGTTCCTGCTTGGCTTCTTTGTGACCACCGATGTTGACTACCAGGCGTGGTCTGCATTGTTTGCTCAGGGATGGTTCAAGATCTTCAGTCTGCTTGCGCTGCTGTCCATTGCCGGGCACGCGTGGGTTGGCTTGTGGACAGTTTCTACCGACTACATCAAATCCGCGATGCCGCGTTTTCTGCTTCAGGCAGCCTGTGTGCTCGTAATGTTTGTATATGTCGTGTGGGGGGGCATTCAGATTCTTTGGGGGGGGCTTTAATCGATGGCTAACATCAAGACCATGTCGTTCGACGCGATTGTTATCGGTGGTGGCGGTGCCGGTATGCGAGCCGCCCTCCAGCTGACCGAATCCGGTCTCGATACCGCGTGTATCACGAAAGTATTTCCGACCCGTTCGCACACGGTATCCGCCCAGGGCGGTATTACCTGTGCGATCGCAAGCGCTGATCCCAACGACGATTGGCGCTGGCACATGTACGACACTGTGAAAGGTTCTGACTACATCGGTGACCAGGACGCGATTGAGTATATGTGCTCCGTCGGTCCGCAGGCAGTGTTCGAGCTCGAGCACATGGGCTCCCGTTCTCCCGTACCGAGCAGGTCGTATCTATCAGCGTCCGTTCGGTGGTCAGTCCAAGGACTACGGTAAGGGCGGTCAGGCTGCCCGTACCTGTGCCGCAGCCGACCGTACCGGTCATGCTCTGCTGCACACGCTATACCAGGCTAACCTCAAAGGCGGCACTTCGTTCCTGAACGAGTGGTACGCCGTGGACCTGGTCAAGAACAGTAAAGACGAAGTGGTCGGTGTTGTCGGTATCGAAATTGAGACCGGTGAAGTCTGCTACATCAAGGCCAAGGCGACCGTTCTGGCAACCGGTGGCGCCGGTCGTATCTATGCGTCAACCACCAATGCCCTGATCAACACCGGTGACGGTATCGGTATGGCCCTGCGTGCCGGCTTCCCGGTTCAGGACATGGAAATGTGGCAGTTCCACCCGACCGGTATCCACGGTGCCGGTGTGCTGGTAACTGAGGGTTGCCGGGGGGGTGAGGGTGGTTACCTGATCAACTCCGAAGGTGAGCGTTTCATGGAGCGTTATGCTCCGAACGCCAAAGACCTCGCTGGTCGCGACGTTGTTGCCCGCTCCATGGTTCTGGAAATTCTGGAAGGCCGCGGCTGTGGTCCCGACAAGGATCACGTACTGCTGAAGCTGGATCACCTGGCGAAGAAACGCTGAACCTGCGTCTGCCGGGTATCTGTGAGCTGTCCCGTACCTTTGCCCACGTTGATCCGGTCAAAGAGCCGGTGCCAGTGGTTCCGACCTGTCACTACATGATGGGCGGCATTCCGACCAACGTTGGTGGTCAGGCGCTGACTCAGGATGAAAACGGCAATGACAAGCCGATTCCGGGCCTGTTTGCCTGCGGTGAAGCCGCTTGTGTGTCTGTGCACGGTGCTAACCGTCTGGGAGGCAACTCTCTGCTGGATCTGGTGGTCTTTGGTCGTGCGGCTGGCCTGCACATTGAGGAGCAGCTGCGTGGTGGTTTCGAGGTCGACGGCGCAAGCGACGAAGACATCAAGCGTGCCATGGCTCGTCTGGAGCGTCTGGACAGTGCAAGTGAGGGTGAGGATGTGGCTCAGGTTCGTAAAGACCTGCAGAACTGCATGCAGCTCTACTTCGGCGTGTTCCGTGACGGCGAAAGTATGGAGAAGGGTCTGAAGCTGCTGGAAGAAATCGGTGAGCGGGTTCGTAAGACCAAGCTGACTGATACCAGCAAGGCATTCAACACCGCCCGTATCGAAGCACTGGAGCTGGACAACCTGTACGAAGTTGCCTATGCGACCGCCAAGTCTGCGATTGAGCGTAAAGAAAGTCGCGGTGCCCATGCCCGTAACGATTTCACCGAGCGTGACGACGAGAACTGGCTGAAGCACTCCATGTACTTCCCGCTGGACAAGCGCGTTGGCAAGCGTGACGTGAACTTTGCACCGAAAACGGTTCCGACCTTCGAGCCGAAGATCCGGACCTACTAAGGGGGGGGTATCCTGAAAATGTTGGTAAGTCTGTACCGTTATAACCCGGAAACTGACAACGCCCCCCCTTACATGCAGGACGTTGAGATTGAGTTGCCGGAAGGCAAAGATCTGATGGTTCTGGATGTTTTGGCGCTGGCCAAGGAAAAGGACCCGACTGTCGCATTTCGCCGTTCCTGTCGTGAGGGCGTTTGCGGCTCAGATGGTATGAACATGAATGGCAAGAACGGCCTGGCTTGCATCACACCGGTTTCCGATGTGGTCAAGAACAACAAGCTGGTTTTGCGCCCGCTGCCTGGTCTTCCGGTCATTCGTGATCTGGTGGTTGATATGGGCCTGTTCTACAAGCAGTACGAAAAAGTGATGCCGTACCTTGTGAATGACAACCCCCCCGCGCCAGCCATCGAGCGTCTGCAGTCTCCGGAAGATCGTGAGAAGCTGGACGGCCTGTACGAGTGTATTCTCTGTGCCTGCTGCTCTACCGCTTGCCCGTCTTTCTGGTGGAATCCGGACAAGTTCATCGGTCCGTCTGGTCTGTTGCAAGCTTATCGCTTCCTGGCCGACAGCGTGATACCGCCCAGGCAGAGCGTTTGGCGAACCTGGACGATCCGTTCAGCGTGTTCCGCTGCCGTGGCATCATGAACTGTGTCAGTGTGTGTCCGAAGGGCCTGAACCCCCCCACAAAGGCAATTGGCCATATCCGGAACCTGTTGCTGCAAAGAGCCACCTGACCGGCAAAATTCGCAGCACCAGCTATACTGGTGTTCTGACACCAGTTAGTACCCCCCCTGAAGGCCTCGCTATATGCGGGGGGGCCTTCAACCAAAGGCTTATAGTCAAAAGTCTTACCGGGGGGGTGCAAACTTATGCACGCTGTTTCGGTGCGCTTATCCAGTCACCGGACAGTATTGCTGAGTATAAAAATCACTGGGGGGGACGGAAAACATCCTTGCCGGGTGTGGTGGCCAAAGTCATGCCGTAATAACCCGTATTGACTGAGAATTACCCCCCCTGGCCGACCATACTGGCTCCCCCCCCGCACCAGCCCAAGGTGAGCTATTCAAAATGCACGAAAGCATCATGGAGCAGTTATGGCAGACTTCCCACCTGCAGGGTGGTAATCTTGCCTATGTTGAACAGCTTTTTGAAACCTACCTGACAGACCCCCCCAATGCAGTTCCAGAAGAGTGGCGGAGTTACTTCGACAAACTCCCGAGCGTCGATGGCTATCAGGGCCGCGACATCGTTCACTCCACCATCCGCGAGCAGTTTGAGCACATCTCCCCGCAATCAGCGTTTTCTGGCGACCAATGGCGTGCCTGCCAGTGCTACGTCCGACGCTGATAAAAAACAGATCCGTGTTCTGCAGCTGATCAACGCTTTCCGTTTCCGCGGTCACCAGGAAGCAAAGCTTGATCCTCTGGGTGTCTGGCAACGTCCTCAGGTAGAAGATCTGGACCCGCGATTCCATGAATTGGGCGAATCCGATCTTGATCTGGAGTTCCAGACCGGCTCTCTGAACTTTGGTTCCGAGAGCATGAAACTCGGTGATATTGTCCAAGGCCTGCGCCAGACTTACTGCGAGAGCATCGGCGCTGAATACATGCATGTGGTAGACACGCGCATCAAGCGTTGGTTCCAGCAACGTATGGAGCCGGTTCGTTCCCGTCCGGAATACGAGACCGAAACCCGCAAGCATATCCTTGAGCGCCTGACGGCTGCCGAAGGGCTGGAAAAATACCTGGGTTCCCGTTATCCGGGCGTCAAGCGTTTTGGTCTCGAGGGCGGTGAAAGTCTGATCCCCCCTGCCTGGACGAGCTGATTCAGCGTGCGGGCTCCTATGGCGCCAAAGAGATCGTGCTGGGCATGGCCCACCGCGGTCGACTGAACGTGCTGGTCAACACCCTGGGCAAAAATCCGAAAGAACTGTTTGATGAATTCGAGGGCAAGAAGCTCGCGGATTCCGGCTCCGGCGATGTGAAATACCACCAGGCTTCTCCTCAAACGTAATGACGCCGGGTGGCGAGGTTCACCTGGCCATGGCCTTCAACCCGTCTCACCTGGAAATCGTATCCCCCCCGGTAGTGAAGGCTCGGTACGCGCCCGTCAGGACCGTCGTGGCGATACCGATGGCAGTACCGTGGTGCCCATTGTGATGCACGGCGACGCTGCGTTTGCCGGGCAGGGCGTAGTGATGGAAACCTTCCAGATGTCCCAGACCCGGGGGGGCTTTGGTGTTGGCGGTACCATCCACATCGTGATCAACAACCAGGTTGGCTTCACCACCAGCAAGCAGGAAGATGCTCGTTCCACCGAGTATTGCACCGACGTTGCCAAGATGGTTCAGGCGCCGATTCTGCATGTGAACGCAGACGATCCTGAAGCGGTGATGTTTGCCACCCAGATGGCGATGGACTACCGCAACGAATTCAAGCGTGATGTGGTGATTGATCTGGTTTGCTACCGTCGTCGAGGCCATAACGAGGCGGATGAGCCGGCAGCGACCCAGCCGCTGATGTACGACAAGATCCGCAAGCTGAAGACCACCCGTGCGATCTACGCGGATCAGCTGGTTGAAGCCGGTGTGATCACCGAAGATGAAGCCAAGCAGATGGAGACTGATTACCGGGACGCCCTGGACAAGGGTGATCACGTGGTCAAGTCCCTGGTTAAAGAGCCTAACAAAGAGCTTTACGTGGACTGGGCTCCGTATCTGGGCCATGAGTGGACAGCGAAGTGCAAGACCAGCGTTGCGCTGAAAACCGTCCAGAAACTGGGCAAGAAGCTGACTGAAGTGCCGGAAGGGTTCAGCATCCAGCGCCAGGTTTCCAAGATTGTTAATGATCGCGAGAAGATGACGGCCGGCGCGCTGTCCCTGAACTGGGGGGGCTACGGCGAAATGATGGCCTACGCCACTTTGCTGAACGAAGGCCACCCGATCCGCCTGACTGGTCAGGACGTGGGCCGGGGGGGCACCTTCTCGCACCGTCATGCTGTTCTGCATAACCAGAAAGATGGGTCTACTCATATTTCCCTGCAGAATCTGAAAGACGATCAGCCGAAGTTCGACATCTATGACTCACTGCTGTCTGAAGAAGCGGTGATGGCGTTCGAATACGGTTATTCCACCACAACGCCGAACGCGCTGATTGTCTGGGAAGCCCAGTTTGGTGACTTTGCCAACGGTGCACAGGTGGTGATTGATCAGTTCCTGACCAGTGGTGAGCATAAGTGGGGGGGTCGACTGTGTGGCCTGACACTGCTGCTGCCGCACGGTTATGAAGGGCAGGGGGGCCGGAGCACAGTTCCGCCCGTCTGGAGCGTTTCCTGCAGCTGTGTGCAGAACACAATATTCAGGTCTGTGTGCCGACTACACCGTCTCAGGTATTCCACATGTTGCGTCGGCAGGTGAAGCGTCCGTTGCGCAAGCCGTTGGTTGCCATTACGCCCAAGAGCCTGCTGCGCCATAAGGAAGCCATTTCGGGTCTGGACGACCTGACATCCGGCACATTCCAGACAATTCTGCCGGAGAAAGAGCCGTCCGATCCCAAAAAAAAGTGACTCGCCTGATCCTCTGCAGTGGCAAGGTCTACTATGATCTTCTGGAGAAGAAGAAGGCGGATGAGCGGGACGATGTCGCGATTGTTCGTATCGAACAATTGTACCCATTCCCGAGCGATGACCTGGACGAACTGCTGAGCCAGTACAGCAAGCTCAAGCATGTGGTCTGGTGTCAGGAAGAGCCGATGAACCAGGGAGCCTGGTATTGCAGTCAGCATCACATGCGGAACGCACTGCAGCGCCTGAATCCCAAGCTATATCTCCAGTATGCCGGTCGTGAGGCTTCTGCTGCTCCTGCCTGTGGACACATGTCTGTTCACATCGAAGAGCAGAAGAAACTGGTTAACGACGCGTTTGAAATCTGACGAGCTACCGAACTAAGGATCCGTAATGTCAACAGAGATTAAAGCCCCCCCCGTTTTCCCTGAGTCGGTTGCCGAAGGCACCGTCGCGACCTGGCACAAGCAGCCGGGTGAGGCCTGTTCCCGTGACGAGCTGATTGTCGATATCGAAACCGACAAGGTTGTGCTCGAAGTGGTTGCGCCGGCGGATGGTGTGATCGAAGAAGTTCTCAAGAACGAAGGCGACACCGTGGAAAGCGGTGAGGTCATCGGCAAGTTCAAGGAAGGCGCAGCAGGTGAATCCAAGCCGGCCGAGAGCAAGTCTGAAGCGAAAGCCGAAGCACCGAAAGCCGAGGAGAAATCCGAAGCTGCTTCCGGCGACGCCATTCTGAGCCCGGCTGCCCGCAAGCTGGCCGAAGAAAACAACGTTGACCCGAGCGCGGTAAAGGGCACCGGTAAAGATGGCCGTGTTACCAAGGAAGACGTTCAGAACTACGTGGACAGCAACAAATCTTCCGGTGGAGCGGCTGCCGCCAAGCCGGCAGCGATGCCTGAGGTGAACGTTGGCCAGGGCGAGCGCGCCGAGAAGCGGGTTCCGATGACCCGCCTGCGTGCCAGCATCGCCAAGCGTCTCGTTGATGCCCAGCAGACAGCAGCCATGCTGACCACCTTTAACGAGGTGAACATGGCGCCGATCATGGAACTGCGTAAGCAGTACCAGGACAGCTTCGTGAAGCGCCACGGCATCAAGCTGGGCTTCATGTCGTTTTTCACCAAAGCGGCTACCGAAGCTCTGAAGCGCTTCCCGGCAGTAAACGCTCCATTGACGGCAACGACATGGTGTACCACGGCTATCAGGACGTAGGCGTAGCAGTATCCACCGACCGTGGCCTGGTGGTACCGGTTCTGCGTGACACCGACGCCATGGGTCTGGCCGACATCGAGAAGAAGATCGTCGAGTACGGTACCAAGCGAAGGAAGGCAAGCTGGCCATTGAAGATATGACCGGTGGCACCTTCACCATCACCAACGGTGGTATTTTCGGGTCTCTGATCTCCACGCCGATCCTGAATCCGCCCCCCCAGACTGCCATTCTGGGTATGCACAAGATCCAGGAGCGCCCGATGGCGGTAAATGGCAAGGTTGAGATTCTGCCGATGATGTACCTGGCGCTGTCATACGATCACCGTATGATCGATGGCAAGGAAGCGGTGCAGTTCCTGGTGGCGATCAAGGAAATGCTGGAAGACCCGGCACGTATCCTGCTGGATGTGTAATCTGACACTCAACGAATTCGATAACAGGAAAGATTATGTCCGATAAGTTCGACGTTATTGTCATTGGTGCAGGCCCCCCCGGTGGTTACGTTGCTGCCATTAAAGCCGCTCAGTTGGGTCTTAAGACCGCCTGTGTTGAGTCCTGGACTGGTAAAGACGGCAAGAGCCAGGTGCTCGGTGGTACCTGCCTGAACGTAGGCTGTATCCCGTCCAAGGCCCTGCTGGAAGTGACTCACAAGTTTGAGGAAGCCAGCCACGATTACGACTCTATGGGCATCCTGGCCAAGGACGTGAAAATCGACGTTGCCAAGATGATGGAGCGCAAGGCTGGTATCGTTAAGCAGCTGACTGGTGGCATTGCCGGCCTGTTCAAGGCCAATGGCGTCACCTCTATCCACGGCCATGGCAAGCTGCTCGCCGGTCGTAAGGTTGAAGTCACCGACAAGGATGGCAAAACCAAGACTACGAAGCCGACAACGTAATCATTGCCACCGGTTCCCGGCCGATCGAGATTCCGCCGGCGCCGTTCGACGGTGAGTACATCGTCGATTCCGAAGGTGCGTTGGAGTTTACCGAAGTGCCCAAGCGCCTTGGTGTGATCGGTGCCGGTGTTATTGGCCTTGAGCTGGGTAGCGTCTGGGCCCGCCTGGGTTCAGAAGTAACCGTGATCGAAGCGCAGGACAGCTTCCTGCCGGCGGTTGACCAGCAGTGTGCCAAGGATGCTTTGAAGCAATTCCAGAAGCAGGGCCTGAACATCGTGATGGGCGCCCGCATGACTGGCGCGGAAGTCAAACGCAAGCTGGTTAACGTCAGCTACGAAGACTCCAAGGGCAAGCAAGACGCCAAGTTTGACAAGCTGATCGTGGCTGTTGGCCGTCGTCCGTACACCGATGGTGCACTGGCTGAAGACTCCGGCGTGACCATGGATGAGCGGGGGGGCTTTATTTTCGTAGACGACAACTGCAAGACCGAAGCACCGGGTGTCTGGGCCATCGGTGATGTGGTTCGTGGTCCAATGCTGGCCCACAAAGCGTCTGAAGAGGGCGTGATGGTTGCTGAGCGTATTGCCGGGCATAAGCCCCCCCAGGTCAATTACGACTGCATCCCGAATGTCATCTATACCTTCCCTGAGGTTGCCTGGGTCGGCAAGACCGAAGAGCAACTGAAAGCTGAAGGCGAAGAATATAACGTGGGAACCTTCCCGTTTGCGGCGAACGGTCGTGCCATGGCTGCCAATGCCGCTTCCGGTATGGTCAAGATCATCGCAGATGCGAAGACCGACCGTATTCTTGGCTTCCACGTGGTGGGTCCGCAGGCGTCTGAAATCGTTGCCCAGGGCGTGATCGCCATGGAATTCGGTTCAAGCGCAGAAGATCTGGCCCTGACCTGTTTCGCGCACCCGACTCTGTCCGAGTCTGTGCACGAAGCGGCCCTGGCCGTTGCTGGCGGTGCGATTCATGTCGCCAACCGTCGCAAGAAGAAGTAACGCATTGTCGGAATACGGGGGGGCGCCAACTGGGGGGGCGCCCCCCCGCTGCCATCATAACGGCGGCTTTTCGCATGTGTGACCGGCAGGCCGAGGCGATCCCTGGCCTGCCAGAACGAATTCGTTCCAGCTGCACCAATGGCGGTGCACTGACGGGTTCATTTCCGTACGTGGTTATCCTCCATCAATAGACGGGACATTAACTATGAATTTGCACGAATATCAGGGCAAGCAGCTGTTCGCTGAGTACGGCCTGCCCGTATCCAAAGGCATTGCCTGCGATACTCCCAAGGAAGCCGTAGCAGCGGCAGACGAAATCGGCGGTGACGGCTGGGTAGTGAAAGCCCAGGTTCACGCCGGTGGTCGCGGCAAGGCCGGCGGTGTAAAGCTGGTCAAGAGCAAAGAAGAGATCCGTGAATTCGCCGAAAAGTGGCTGGGTAAGAACCTGGTTACCTACCAGACCGACGAAAACGGCCAGCCAGTCAGCAAGATTCTGGTTGAATCCCTCACCGACATCGATCAGGAACTTTACCTGGGTGCTGTGGTAGACCGTGGTTCCCGTCGTATCGTTTTCATGGCCTCCACTGAAGGTGGCGTGGAAATCGAGAAGGTTGCCGAAGAAACTCCGGAAAAGATCCTGAAAGCCGAAATTGATCCGCTGGTCGCGCGCAGCCGTACCAGGGTCGTGAACTGGCATTCAAGCTGGGCCTGGAAGGCAAGCAGATCGGTCAGTTCACCAAGATTTTCCTGGGCCTGGCCAAACTGTTTGAAGAGTGCGACCTGGCTCTGGTTGAGATCAACCCGCTGGTGATCACCCCCCCGCTGGTGACCTGCACTGCCTCGACGCCAAAGTAGGTGTAGACGGCAACGCACTGTACCGTCAGAAGAAAATCCACGAGATGCACGATCCCTCCCAGGAAGATTCCCGGGAAGCGGAAGCGGCCAAGTGGGAGCTCAACTATGTTGCGCTGGAAGGCAACATCGGCTGCATGGTTAACGGTGCTGGCCTGGCCATGGGCACCATGGACATCATCAAGCTGTCCGGCGGCCAGCCTGCCAACTTCCTGGACGTAGGCGGCGGCGCAACCAAAGAGCGCGTATCCGAAGCGTTCAAGATCATCCTGTCTGACGACGCGGTACAGGCCGTTCTGGTTAACATCTTCGGTGGTATTGTTCGCTGCGACATGATCGCTGAGGGCATCATCGGTGCGGTTAAAGAAGTCGGCGTTAAAGTGCCTGTTGTGGTTCGTCTGGAAGGCAACAACGCGGAGCTGGGTACCAAGGTACTCGCCGAAAGTGGCCTGAACATCATCGCCGCCACCAGCCTGGCGGACGCCGCAGAGCAAGTCGTTAAAGCCGCAGGGGGGGGTAAATAATGAGCATCCTGATCAACAAAGACACCAAGGTTATCTGCCAGGGCTTTACCGGCGCACAGGGTACCTTCCACTCTGAGCAGGCCATCGCTTATGGCACCAAGATGGTAGGTGGTGTCAGCCCCCCCGGTAAGGGCGGCACTGAGCATCTGGGTCTGCCGGTGTTCAACACCGTACGTGAAGCGGTAGAAAAGACCGGCGCTGAAGCGACCGTCATTTACGTTCCGGCTCCGTTCTGTAAAGACGCCATCATCGAAGCGGCCGACGCCGGTATTCAGCTGATCGTTTGTATCACTGAAGGTATTCCGACCATCGACATGCTGTACGCCAAAGAATACGTTGATCGTAAAGGCGTTCGCATGATCGGCCCGAACTGCCCGGGCGTGATCACTCCGGACGAGTGCAAGATCGGCATCATGCCTGGCCATATCCACAAGAAGGGTAAGGTTGGTATCGTGTCCCGTTCCGGCACCCTGACCTACGAAGCGGTCAAGCAGACCACGGACTTCGGCTACGGTCAGTCCACCTGTATCGGTATCGGTGGCGACCCGATTCCTGGCTCCAACTTCATCGACATTCTGAAGCTGCTGCAGGAAGATCCGGAAACCGAAGCCATCGTCATGATTGGTGAGATCGGTGGTACCGCTGAGGAAGAAGCGGCTGCGTTCATCAAAGAGAACGTCACCAAGCCGGTGGTTTCCTACATTGCCGGTGTCACTGCACCTCCGGGCAAGCGTATGGGCCATGCTGGCGCCATCATCTCTGGTGGTAAGGGTACGGCGGACGAGAAGTTTGCTGCCCTGGAAGACGCCGGTGTTAAAACCGTGCGCAGCCTGGCCGAAATCGGCAAGGCCCTGAAGGAAGTGACTGGCTGGTAAAGCAGCCCTGAGCTTCACCAAAACCCCCCCCGGATTCGCGAGAATTCCGGGGGGGGTTTTGCGTTATAGAGCCTCGGTTTTGTGCCGCATTGCTTACGCCGGCGAGTGTAAAGACTATAATGCCCGGTCAGCCTGATTTCAGCGGCCGGTTTAGGCGCTGATCTCCGGCGCTCTATAAACAGAAAGAAGGAGTTCGTGCTTTGAGTTCTGTCGATTCCCAGCAAAGAGTGTTGTCCGGCATGCGTCCGACCGGCAAGCTGCACCTCGGCCACTACCATGGTGTGCTGAAAAACTGGGTCAAGCTCCAGCACGAGTATGAGTGCTTCTTCTTTGTGGCGGACTGGCACGCCCTGACCACGCAATACGATGATCCCTCAGGCATTGAGCAAAGCGTATGGGATATGGTCATAGACTGGCTGGCGGCCGGAGTTAATCCGGGCTCGTCTACCATGTTTATCCAGTCCCAGGTACCGGAACACGCCGAGCTGCATCTGTTGTTGTCTATGATCACGCCCCCCCTGGGCTGGCTGGAACGCATTCCTACCTACAAGGATCAGCAGGAAAAGCTGCGGGAAAAGGATCTGGCCACCTACGGCTTCCTCGGTTACCCGCTGCTCCAGACTGCGGATATCCTGATGTATCGTGCCGGCAAGGTGCCGGTTGGTGCTGATCAGGTATCCCACGTTGAGATTACCCGTGAAATCGCCCGTCGGTTTAACCACATCTATGGTCGCGAGCCCGGTTTCGAAGAGCAG
>JDSH01000092.1_pt1 | contig 31527 bp, 52 predicted proteins | sample 199451 | NCBI WGS metagenome assembly JDSH01 (sample SAMN02584198, study PRJNA231836) | bioreactor metagenome | isolation source: continuous culture bioreactor electron acceptor NO2- transfer2 day 38 after... | place: Germany: Bremen | reverse complement strand
CCTTACGGCACATCCATGTGGCGCTTCTGCTCCGCCATCCATGGCTCCGCACATTTTTGGAAGGCCTACCCCCCCCGCCACGGCGCCCTGACTCTGGTGGTTACAGCAACTTCTTCGGAAATGTCGGCGGCTTGTTGCCGATTGCCTGAGCCAGGGAAATCATTCCCCCCCAGAGTACGAACGACGTGTGCAGCACCACTGCCCAGACGATCGCGTAAGTCCAGAACAATCCGGTGTTGCCATAAATGAGCCAGCAAACGGCAACACCGCCGCTGATCAGCACAGCCCCCCCCAATATCGACATATAAACCGCCGCCTTGCTATGAGCCCGCCGCAACGCGTGGGCATCACCGGATTTCATGGCAATCGTCAGCAACACAACGAAGCGATAATCGGCAACGCCAGCAGGTTCAGCAAATACCAGATAACCGGAGCAATCGCCCCCCCGGGCGGTTCAGTCTTCGGACTGCCCGAATACGGCATACACCACCTCCATCAGTGCATTCACAGTCACCGCATCATCCGATAGCGGCTCGATCATCCCGGCCCGGCAGGCTTCGATGTGGGGGGGCATACCGGATGCAACCAGGTAAGCCGTGTGAATCAGCAGGCGAGTAGACGCCGCTTCTTCCAGGTCGTGGTCTTTCAGCTTACGCAACGAGGTTGCCAGCCCCCCCACCAGCTGCTTCGCCAGGTCGGCATCGCAACCGGACTCCTCCTGCACGATGGTCTGCTCCACATCCGGCGTCGGGTAATCGAAGCTCATGGAGACGAACCGCTGCCGGGTACTGGGCTTCATGCCCTTCAGCAGGCTCTGGTAACCCGGATTGTAGGACACCACCAGCATGAATCCGGGGGGGGCGGCTTTCAGCAGCTCTCCGGTGCGCTCGATGGGTAACTCCCGGCGATCGTCCGCCAGCGGGTGCAGTACCACCGTGGTATCCTTTCGTGCTTCCACCACCTCATCAAGGTAGCAGATTCCGCCTTCCCGCACCGCCCGGGTCAGCGGGCCATCCTGCCAATAAGTGCCGTCCGGACCGATCAGGTGCCGGCCAACCAGATCAGAGGCGGTAAGGTCATCGTGGCAGGCAACTGTATAGACCGGGCGACCAAGCTTCTCCGCCATGTAACGGACGAAGCGGGTTTTACCACAACCGGTGGGGGGGCCTTTGATCAGTACCGGCAGACCGTTTTCGGCGGCGGCGGTGAACAGTTCGACTTCGTTGCCGGCGGGTTGGTAGAAGGTCATAAACAGCTTCCTTTTAAGGCTGGGAATCGGGTGTGGCAAAGCCGTGCACCCATTCCGGAAAAAGATTGAATATCTGGCGATCGTCGCTGCGCTTCAGCTGCAGCAATGCCTTCAGACACGGCTGCAATTCAGGATTCGCGCTGTCTGTTTTGGCGTTGGCATACCAGCCAGCACCACGGACCGGCTCGCCCTGCCAGGTGATGGCCAGGCCCTGGGATTCCAGAAACGGCGTAACCAGCCCAAGTTCAGAGACCGACGCATGGGTGTTGTTGTGCAGCAACAAACCCAGGGCCGAGCTGAAATCCCCCCCCGCTTCGTATCGCTGGCCCGGTTTCGGGGGGGTCACCCCCCCCACAGTGGCCAGGGCCTGCAAAGCCAGACTGCCGGACACCGGATCGCCTCCTGCGATCAGGGATACATCCCGCCCTTCCAGCTCCCGCAGTGTTCTCACACCGGCGGTTTTACGGGTTACCCAGACCGGAGTCGGGTGCTTGCCAACGGCGTTGACGGCATCAACCAATCGTCGGTTATCTGAGCCATCCGCCCGGTACACCAGATCACTGTCGCCGGCCCGATTGAACAGCAGCTCGGCCTCACAGTCCCGGGCCTCGAGATAGCGCTGCAACCGATAACTGGCGACCGTGGTTGAGCGCGCCTCCGTCATCACCTCAACCCGCACGGAACCGTACTCCTGAGCCGCGCCTGCGTTACTGGCCAGCATCAGAAACAGCCAGGTGCCGATCGCTGGTTTCATCTCAAAGACCCAGCTGATGCGCCCGGTTAGTAAAGAAGATTCCGGATGGCTTCCGCGCCGGCAGGGTAGCCACCTCTTCAAGAGTACGGGTGTTATAGACGGTCACCCGATCACTGTCCCGGGAAGAGACCCATACTTCCTCACCACGCGGGGGGGTGAATTCCATGTGCAGCACGGACTTGCCCGGCTCCAGGGTGCGAATGATTTCCCGGGTGCGGGAATCAATCACCTGCACCACATCGTTCTTCGGGTGGGCAAAGCTGACCCAGATCTGGCGGTTGTCCGGACTGGCCATCACAAACACCGGCTGGCCCTGCACCGGAATGCGTTGCACCATGCGCCAGTCTTCCATCTCCGCCACCAGTACTTCGTGGCGACCGACGGCCGGTACAAAGGCATAACCGTCGGCGATGGCCCAGCCTTCCAGATGCGGCATCTTGTACACAGGCAGGCGCTGCTCACCCTTGCCGTAATCCGGCAGAATGGTCTGTGCGCCCTGTGCCGGCTCCCACAGATCCACCATCGACAAGCCGTCTTCCCCCCCGAACAGGCCGGCAATGTAGAAGCGGCCATCGGGAGTGATAAGGCGTCGTAGGGTTCTTTGCCGGCCTCATGGCGGGATACGCCGGGCGGATTACTGTGCATATCCACGGTCCAGATTTCACCGGCCTCGAACAGGCTGAACACAAACTGGTTGCCCGGGGGGGCATCCACCAGGCCCACCGTCTTGGACTGATCCTGCTCGCCCTGGGCGTTGGTGTAAAACGCCGGAATTTCCGCCACGGTATCCAGGGTCTCACTGTCGAAAATGTTCACGCCGCCGGGCTCGTAATTGGATACCGCCACGTAACGGCCGTCCTGCGAAATAGCCCCCCCGCCGATGCTGTTACCGGACTGGATCACCCGGTCAGTCACCGTGCGGGTGAGCAGGTCGACTTTGGTGAGCCCGCCATCACGACCAAAGACATAACCGTATCGGGCATCCCGCGAGTACACCACTGAGGCGTGAGACAAATCGCCCAGCCCTTCTACCCGGCCCAGGATTTCGTGTTCGGAGTGGTCAACCACCAATACCGAGCCTGTGGCCCGTTCGATGATCAAACCGAGGTCACCTGTGCCGCGAAGCTCAACAGTCGGAGGTGCCGACAGGGATTGGCAGCCGGTGGTTACGGTGGCGGCGATGATCAGTGCAATCGGTGCAAACAGACGTTTCATCGTGGGTCCTTCGGTTATCGGCTTCGGGAAGAATCGGCTTCGGGGGGGGCAATCAAGGCGCCGGATTTCAGCTGCCGGCTGATCCAGGCAATTTCCCGGTCGGTCAGCAGGGCTTTCCAGGGCGGCATGGCCGTACCGGGAACGCCCTCCCGGATGATGGCCGCAACGGCTGTCTCTGGCAGGGCTTCGATATCCTCAGGCCGTAAGGGCGGGCCAAGGCCGCCTTTCAGTTTCAGACCATGACAGGAGCCACAATCCTGAATGACAAAATTGGCCAACTCATCCTCGGTTTCCGGTGCCCCCCCGGCAACAGCGCCTGCCGACAGCATCAGGCGGTAGCCAATACACCCACTTGCCAGCAAACGCCCAGTGCGGACCGTTTCATCAGCGCTCTCCTGAAGGATCACAGCCATGCTGCAATCCCAACAATTTCATGGCCTTGATATTGATTAAATTTTTGGCAGGTATCCAGTGATCTTTAGGCATACGCATCTACCACCTGCGAGGTACTCTCTTGAAAACCAGCATCTTTCTGACATTAATCAAGGTTCATAAGCCATAACAAGAGAAACCTAGGAGTACTCTTGAACCCCCCCAAGGAGAGAACCTGATGAGAGTAACCAAACTGATGATCAAGCCGCTGGCAATGGCCGTGGCCATTACGTCGTTGGGCGTAATGAACGCACAGGCAGCCCCCCCGAAAGACCCTGACAAGTCCACCATGGCCTATGAAGGCACCCCCCCCAGTGCAGTAGATGCGGAATCTGCCAAAATTGTTCGCTCCCCCCCCGGTGCGCCGGATCTGACCGATGCAGAATTCGAGAAAGCGAAGCAGATCTACTTCCAGCGCTGCGCCGGCTGTCACGGCGTACTGCGTAAAGGCGCCACTGGTAAACCGCTGACTCCGGACATCACCCAGGAGCGCGGTATCGACTACCTCAAGGCGTTTATCAGTTACGGCTCCCCCCCGGCCGGTATGCCGAACTGGCTGACCTCCGGTGACTTCGATGAAGAAACCGTGGAACTGATGGCCAAGTACATCATGCACGAGCCTCCCATGCCTCCCGAATTCAGCCTGGCTGATATGAAGGACACCTGGGAAGTGATCGTTCCGCCGGAAGACCGGCCGACCAAGCAAATGAACGACCTGGACCTGGAAAACCTGTTCAGTGTCACCCTGCGTGATGCCGGCCAGATCGCCCTGATCGACGGTGATTCCAAGGAGGTCGTGAAGATCATCGATACCGGCTACGCGGTACACATCTCCCGGATGTCTGCCTCCGGCCGCTACGTGATGGTTATCGGTCGTGACGCCCTGATCAACATGATCGACCTGTGGATGGAAGAGCCTAAAACCGTCGCCAAGATCAAGGTCGGTATGGAAGCACGCTCTGTCGAAACCTCCAAGTACAAGGCTGGGAAGACAAGCTCGCCATTGCCGGCACCTACTGGCCACCGCAGTTCGTGATCATGGACGGCGACACCCTGGAGCCCAAGAAGATTGTGAGCACCCGGGGGGGCATGACCGTAGGCGACCAGGAATACCATCCTGAGCACGGGTAGCTGCCATTGTCGCGTCCCACGCCCATCCGGAATTCATCGTCAACGTGAAGGAAACCGGCAAAATCATGCTGGTGAACTACGAAGACATGGAGAACATGAACATCACCTCCATTGATGCAGCAAAATTCCTGCACGATGGCGGCTGGGATGCCAGCATGCGTTACTTCCTGACAGCGGCCAACAACTCCAACAAGATTGCGGTTGTGGATGCTCAGGATCGTAACCTGGAGGCGATTGTTGATGTTGGCAAAATTCCGCACCCCCCCGGTCGTGGCGCCAACTTCGTTGACCCCCCCGAGCATGGTCCTGTCTGGGCAACTTCTCACCTGGTGATCAGACCATCCAGATGATCGGTACCGACCCGGAAGGCCACCCGGACAAAGCCTGGAAGGTGGTTCGCACCGTGGACGGCCAGGGTGGTGGCTCACTGTTCGTGAAGACCCATCCGGAGTCTACCAACCTTTACGTTGACACGGCCCTGAACCCAGCGGAAGCCGTCAGCCAGAGCGTCGCCGTCTTCGACATCAACAATTTTGATGCCGGCTATGAGGTGCTGCCAATTGCCGACTGGGCTGATCTGGGCGAGGGTCCCAAGCGCGTGGTGCAGCCGGAATACAACAAGGCGGGCGATGAAGTGTGGTTCTCTGTCTGGAATGCCCAGGACAAGAAATCCGCCATCGTTGTGGTTGACGACAAGACACGCAAGCTGAAGAAGGTGATCAAGGGTGACTATCTGGTTACCCCCCCGACCGGTAAGTTCAACACTTACAACACCCAGCACGACGTGTACTGATCCCGGCCCCCCCGGCCCGGAGGAGCAATCTGATGAGACTGGATGCGGCAGACAGACAAATGATCGACAGTTACCAGCGTAATCTGCCGGTCTGCGAACGCCCCCCCTACGAGGAAATGGCCCGGGCACTGGACCTGACCGAGGAGGAAGTTATCCAGAGACTGTCTGCCCTGCAGGAACAGCAGGTGCTCAGCCGGGTCGGACCGGTTTTCGAACACAGCCAGGCAGGCGCCAGCCTGCTGGCTGCCGTGGCCGCGCCAGAAGAACAGATGGATCTGGTGGCGGCCCGGATCAACCGTGCCCCCCCAGGCGTGAATCATAACTACGCCCGGGAGCACACCTACAACCTCTGGTTCGTGATGACCGCTCCGGATGAAGACACCCTGGAGGAACGGCTGGACGAACTGGAACACCAGTTGAAGCTGCCGATGCTGAGACTGCCAATGGTCGAGGGTTATCATATCGACCTGGGCTTTGACATCGACTGGGAGGCATTACCATGAACCTGCCAGCCACCGGCCCGAACTACAGCTACCTGTTTGATACCGAATCCATGAGTGCCTGGGGGGGCCTGCTGAGGTTACGCGAGCAGCTGGAAAACGGCCTCCCCCCCCTGACACCTCGCCCCCCTATCAGACTCTGGCCGAGCGCACCGCGCTGTCCGAACAACAGGTTATGAACGCTGTCAGCCAGTGGCAGCAGCAGGGCCTGATCAAACGCCTGGGGGGCTGGTGGTCAAGCATCGCACCCTGGGCTATCGGGCTAACGCCATGGTGGTCTGGAACGTACCGGACGATCGGGTTTCAACACTCGGCAATGCCATGGCAGCCGCCGCTTGTGTCACCCTCTGTTACCAGCGCCCAAGACGCCTGCCAGACTGGCCCTACAACCTGTTCTGCATGATTCATGGCGTCAGTCGCGAACGGGTTCTGAATCAGCTCGCCGATCTGATTGAGCAACACGAGTTGAGCAATGTGGATCACGCCATCCTGTTCAGCAACAAAGCCTACCTGCAGCGCGGAGGCCGTTATGTCAGCAATTGCTGAGCGTTCAAAGCCATCAGACCACATGCCTGTACTACCCGAATTCACGCCCCCCCTGGAGCGTGCCATTATCAACCGCCTGCAATACGGCCTGCCACTTACGCGAACCCCCCCCTACAAAGACGTGGCCGATGAATTGGGCGTATCAGAAGTAACTCTGCTGAAGCACCTCCAGGCATTGCTGGACAACGGGACCCTGACTCGTTTTGGCCCCCCATGTTTCATGCTGGCGAAATGGGCGGCGGCCTGACGCTCGCGGCCATGCGCATTCCGGAACAAGATTTCACCAATGTGACCGAGCAGGTGAACAGCTTCCCCCCCGAGGTAGCCCACAACTACCGCCGCGAGCATGAGTTGAACATGTGGTTTGTTCTGGCCACGGAAACACCGGAAGGCATTGACGAAACCATCCAGCGGATTGAGTCACTTACGGGCTACCCGGTCTACAACATGCCCAAGGAGCAGGAGTTTCATGTCCACCTTCACTTTGAAGTCTGACCCGGTGCTGAGTAACCGGGATCGTGAACTCATCGTTGCCACCCAATCCGGATTACCGCTGGTTTCCGACCCTTGGGCCGAACTGGGAAAACAGCTCGACATGCCCGCAGACGAGGTGCTGTCGCGTTTTCAACGAATGCAGGAAGCCGGGGGGGTCATCCGGAGAGTCGCGGCGGTACCTGACCATTACCGTCTGGGATTTCGCTTCAACGGCATGACCGTTTGGGATGTCAGCGACGATGCGATTGCCGAACTGGGCGAGAAAATCGGCTGCCTGCCCTTTGTCAGCCACTGCTACCGGCGCCCCCCCCGGCACTTGCCCTACTGGAGCTACAACCTCTTTGCCATGGTTCATGGGGGGGTCAGCCGGGACGAGGTGGAGCACAAGGCAGCACAGATCCGCGAGGTACTCGGCGACGCCTGCACTGGACACACCATCCTGTACAGCTCCGCCATCCTGAAAAAAACCGGATTACGATTGAAAAAACAACTAGATAAGCAGTAGCACGTACCCCCCCCTGAAGTACTCCATCAAAGGTATGGATACCCAGCGCCCGCAGGGGGGGGATAGTTAGAAGGGCAGAGAGCCGGTAAAGGCCCGCCCGGAGAGGCAAGAAAGCCACTCCCGATGAGAGAGAAAAACTATGTTTCGCATGACCCGCTACATCAAAAGCCTGATGCATCCGGCACCGGTGCGCCCGGTCCCCCCCAAACCCAGCGGCCCGGTGGTGATCTGGAACCTGATTCGCCGTTGCAACCTCACCTGCAAACACTGCTATTCGATTTCAGCGGACATCGACTTCAAAGGCGAACTCACCACCCAGGAAGTCTACAAGGTAATGGACGACCTCAAAGCCTTCGGCGTGCCGGTACTCATCCTCTCCGGCGGCGAACCGCTGATGCGCCCGGACATCTTTGATATTTCCCACCGGGCCAAAGCCATGGGCTTCTATGTGGGCTTGTCCACAAACGGCACTCTGATTACCGAAGACAACATCGGCAAAATCGCCGAGGTGGGCTACGACTACGTGGGCATCAGTATCGACGGCCTGGAAGCCACCCACGACGAATTCCGCCAGAAAAAAAGGCGCCTTCAAAGAGTCCATGCACGCCGTGGCCCTGTGCAAAAAGGCCGGCATCAAGGTAGGCCTGCGTTTCACCCTGACTCAGGACAACTACCCGGAACTGCCGGCCATGCTGGAGATGCTCGACGAGCACCAGATCGACAAATTCTACCTGTCGCACCTGAACTATTCTGGCCGCGGTGGTCGCAACAAAAAGCGCGACGCCTGGTACGACATGACCCGCGACGCATGAACCTGCTGTTCAACCACTGCCACGACGAACTCAAGCGCGGCATCGAGCGGGAATACGTTACCGGCAACAACGATGCTGACGGCCCGTTCCTGATCGAGTGGGCCAAGGAGCATTACCCGAACCAGGTCGATGCCCTCACCCAGCGGCTGACCAACTGGGGGGGCGGCAACTCCTCTGGCGTGAATATCTCCAATATCGACAACCTGGGCGTGGTACACCCGGACACCTTCTGGTGGGATCACAACCTGGGTAATGTTCGGGAAACCCCCCCGTTCTCGAAGATCTGGTCGGAAACCACCGACCCGCTGATGCAGGGCTTCCGCCAGCATCCGCGCCCGGTGAAAGGGCGCTGCGCGGACTGCAAGTATCTGAACATCTGTAACGGCAACACCCGTACGGGCTTACAACGTGTCTGGCGACTTCTGGGAGGAAGATCCGGGCTGCTATCTCACCAACGAGGAAATCGGGGGGGTGGTTGATACCACGCCCCCCCGACGGGTCGCCGCTCCGGTGATCGAAATCCCGGTTCACAATCTTTAAGGAACGACGCCATGACCACAAACCCGCGAAAGAAATGCCTGGTGGAGTTCCAGCTTGCGGAGCAACCGTTGCGCCCGGGCGAAGTTGCCATCGTCGGCGCCGGTCCGGGCGATCCCGGGTTACTCACGCTGCGCGCGCTGATGCTGATTCAGCAGGCCGATGCCATCGTTTATGACCGTCTGGTTTCCCCCCCGCAGATTATGGAACTGGTTAACCCCCCCCGTGCCGAACGGATTCATGTGGGCAAGGCCAGCGGATGCCATTACGTGCCCCCCCAGGAAGAAACCAACGAACTGCTAGTGCAGCTGGCCATGAAACAGCGGCGGGTAGTGCGCCTGAAAGGGGGGGGCGACCCGTACATTTTCGGCCGCGGCGGTGAAGAAGCCGAGTTTCTGGTGGATAACGACATCGATTTCCAGGTAGTGCCGGGCATTACGTCTGCGGCGGGTTGCGCCTCATACTGCGGCATTCCACTGACCCACCGGGATTATTCCCAGAGCGTGACCTTCGTCACCGGTCACCGCAAGGCCGACCAGACTCTGGAACTGAACTGGCCGGTACTGGCCGCGCCGGGACAAACCCGGGTGTTCTACATGGGCCTGCACAATGCACCGACCATTGTCCGTGAACTGACGGCCCATGGCCTGTCTGAAAACTGCCCGGTGGCTCTGGTGGAGCGCGGCACCACGCCACTGCAACACATGACGGTCACCACCCTGAAAGATCTGGTAGACACCATTGACCGGGAAGATTTCCAGCCACCCACCTGATTATTGTGGGCGAGGTGGTGCAACTGGCGGACAAGCTGGCCCGCCCGGCCCAGGCAGGATGGAACAGCGCCCTGACCGAGCCTGCCGTCACAGCCGGCCAACGGCCCGCCTGAACGCAAAACGCTATCTGACCAACCGGGAGCTGTAGCTGGTGAACCTGAACCAAGCCCGAGCAAACCTGAACAAAATCCTGCTGATCGCCGGTGCCCTGATAACAGGCCCGGCCCTGGCCGAACAGGCTAACAACCACAGCACAGAGACTCTCTACCTGCAGCAATGCGCAGCCTGCCACGGCCCGGACAGGCTGGGCGGCATGGGCCCTGCGCTGCTGCCGGAGAACCTCGGCCGACTGAAAAAAAAGCCGAGGCCGAGCAGGTCATCCGGGAGGGACGACCGGCCACTCAGATGGCTGGCTATAAAACCATCCTCAACGACCAGCAGATCGCGGCGCTGACCGACTTCATCTATCAGCCCCCCCCGCGCCATGAGCTGAAATGGGGGGGCAAGGCGGAAATCCGCAGCAGCCGGGAAGTCAGCCACCCCCCCCAGGGCTCACTGCCGGATGAGCCGGTGTTTGAGGCGGACCTGATGAATCTGTTCCTGGTGGTGGAGATTGGTGATCACCATGTCACTCTGCTCGATGGCGACAAGATGGAGCCATTCACCGGTTTCCCAGCCGCTTTGCCCTGCACGGCGGGCCGAAGTACAGCCCGGACGGTCGTTATGTGTACTTCGCTCCCGGGATGGCTGGATTACCAAATACGATATCTACAACCTGAAAGTGGTGGCCGAAGTTCGCGCCGGCATCAACATGCGCAACATCGCGGTTTCCGCTGACGGCAACTATGTGCTGGCCGCCAATTACCTGCCCCCCCACTCCATGGTGCTGTTCGACGCCGCCAATCTGGAGATGCTGGATTTTATCCCCCCCGTTGAAAACGATACCGGAGAGAGCTCCCGGGTAAGCGCCGTCTACGCCGCACCACCCAGAAGCAGCTTTATTGCTGCCCTGAAAGACATTCCCGAAGCCTGGGAAATCACCGTCGAAAACCGCGAGGCAAAGGTGCGCCGAATGGCCACCGACACCCTGCTGGACGACTTCTTCTTCGACCCGGGCTACCAGCACCTGATCGGCGCTGCACGGGATGGCAAGCACGGCGTGGTGATCGACCTGGATACCGGCAAAACCACGGCTGAACTGCCGCTGCCCGGCATGCCTCACCTGGGTTCCGGTATTACCTGGGAGTACCAAGGTCGTCGGGTAATGGCTACACCCCCCCACTTCCGGGCCGGCGCCATCTCCATTATCGACATGGACACCTGGGAAGTGATCAAGACTCTGAAAACCGAAGGTCCCGGGTTCTTCATGCGCAGTCACGAAAATTCCCGTTACGCCTGGGCAGATGTGTTCTTCGGCCCCCCCAACGCTGACAAGGTGCACATTATCGACAAGCAGACCCTGGAGATCGTCAAAACTCTTCAGCCGGAGCCGGGAAAAGTGGCCGCGCACGTGGAATTCGACCGCCATGGCGAGAAACTGCTGCTGAGCATCTGGGATAACGAAGGCGCCATCATCGTCTATGACGCAGACACCCTGGAAGAGGAAAAACGCATTCCGATGAACAAGCCGTCCGGCAAGTACAACGTCTGGAACAAGATCAACTACGAGGAAGGCACCAGCCACTGACCCTTATCGACTGAGTAACATAGGCTTAATGGTTTAAGTCATTTCGAATGTAGCTTTCATGGTAGGATAATTGACCTAAGCTAATGCAGCCGGGGGGGTCAAGATATGAACAGCAGTTTCAGGCCGCCCGTGGCCTCCGCACCATGCCTGCTGGGTAGCGACAGTGATGATCTGATTCACTACAGTGTCGCACCCGCCGAAGTGGCACTCCTGAATGGCCTGAGCCACGCCTTCGGAATCTGCCTGAACGAAAACCAGGACAATCCGGAGGCCCGGTTTCTCAGTCATCTCGCCAGCCTGTTTCAGCAACAACGGTCGACCCGGAAACCCCCCCGCTGGAAAAACACGACCGTCCCTGGGGGGGCAATGTCTATCTGGTTCAGTACGGCATCCTCCGATTGTTCCGGGAATCCCCCCCGGCCGGCAAGGTCGCCGTCCATCATTTCTTTTCAGAGGGTGACCTGATCTGGCCGGTCTTTGGTCGCAGCCGCACGGTTCGCAATACCTTATGCCTGACCAGTGTTCTGCCTGCCACCCTGTGGGTAGCTGATTTTGCGGCGTTCCGTTCGGCCATTCAAAGCTACGGCGATGGCCAGTGGCACAAGTTTGCCCTGGTACTGACAGAGGAAATCGCAGAACTGACCAGCATGCGGGAATACCGCAAACACACCATGTCGGCCCGGGAACGCTACCAGCTGCTGCTGGAGGAATATCCGGAGCTGGTCAAGCGTGTGCCGGACAACCAGCTCGCCTCCTGGCTGGGCGTGGTGCCAGCCACCTTCTCCCGTCTCAAGACCGCCTTTGCCAATCAAAGTAAAAACCCATAAAAAAAAGCGGCGGAACTCTGTCCGCCGCCAATACCTGAGTTCACTTCCTGCTGCAATTAACCGTGCAGCTTGATTGCCAGTTCCGCCACGTGCTTGCCTTGGAAACGGGCAATGGCTAACTCTTTCTCACTGGGCTGGCGGCTACCATCACCGCCGGCAATGGTCGAGGCGCCATAGGGCGTACCACCATTCACTTCTGAAATATCGAAGAACTCCGGTATGCCGTAACCCAGCGGCACCAACACCATGCCGTGGTGTGCCAGGGTGGTCCAGAACGAGGTGATGGTCTGTTCCTGACCGCCGCCGGTGCCGGTGGAGGTGAAGACGCTGCCGACCTTGCCATGGAGCTTGCCCTCAGCCCAGAGGCCACCGGTCTGGTCCAGGAACGTACGCATCTGGCCGGCCATGTTGCCGAAGCGGGTCGGGGGGGTACCGAAGATAATAGCGTCGTAGTCTGCCAGTTCTTTCGGGTCCGCCACCTGGGCGCCTGATCGGCCTTGCCACCGGCATTCAGAAAGGCTTCATCGGCCATGGTCTCCGGAACACGCTTGACAACAACATCGGCCCCCCCATTCACACCGCGAGCGCCTTCGGCCACGGTATTGGCCATGGTCTCGATGTGCCCGTACATGGAGTAATAAAGAACAAGAATTTTCGCCATCGCAACAATCTCCTGTGTGTGCGTTCAATGATTCAAAGCCTAACTGCTCTGTCGGCAAGACAAAAACGGAAGTTTTCCGGCAGGTCTTTCAGTTTTTCTGAACGAAGTCACAGAATGTTCATGGGCCACGATTTGCGTACACTTGTACGCTGAAATACCCTATACTTTCGTTGAATCGCAATTTCCCCCCCATAAGGCAATTATCCAAACCATGACGCACAGCCAGCCAGATTCCGTTCATCACAGGATAGAAGAGTGGATTAACAGCGCCACCCACGGTATTGGAGCCCTGCTGAGTGTGGTAGGAACGGTAGCCCTGATCGCAGGCGCCAGCCAACTGGGGGGGGATGTCTGGAAGATTGTCAGTTTCAGCGTATTCGGTGCCTCACTGATTCTGTTGTACATGGCGTCCGCGCTCTACCACGGCGCCCGCCATCCGCGCCTGAAAACGGCCTTCAAGACCCTGGATCACTGCGCCATTTTCCTGCTGATTGCCGGTACCTACACACCTTTTCTGCTGGTCAACATGCGTGGCACCACCGGCTGGACCCTGTTTGCCGTCATCTGGTCCCTGGCGCTGACCGGCGTGGTACTGAAGGTGATCTTCAAAAACCGCTTCAAGCTCGCACGGGTAGGTATCTACATTGCCATGGGCTGGCTGATCACCTTCGCGTCATCCGACCTGGTGGCCAACCTCAGTGAAACGGCCCTGCAACTGACCATCGCCGCGGCATTGTATATACCGCCGGCGTTGCGTTTTACCTGGCCGACCGCATTCCTTACATGCACGCGATCTGGCACCTGTTCGTGATTGGCGGCAGCGCCTGTCACTTCAGCGCCATTTATTTTGGCGTATTGCCACACAGCGTCTAGAACGCCCAGACCATCGCCATCAGGACACCCCCCCAGGCCGTCAGCGAGGCGGCCATCACTGTGTAAGTGGCCGACATGGCCACCACATCGTTATCTGTGCGCTGGCACAAGGAACGAACTCCCTGATAGATAAGCGCACAGGACAGAAACATACCGACAAACACAGCGATTACACTCACCGCCAGCACCGGAACCAGCAGCGCCAGGGATGACAGCCACAGTGGCAGTGGTGCAATGGCGGCCAGCAGGTAAGCATCCGGGTACTCAATTTGTAGCTGATGACCATCAAGTACCGCCTTGATCAGCCACCCCCCCATTACGAAGAACGTCAACAGCTCTGCCAGAAACAGAATGGTGGTTATAAAACGCCATTCCTTATCCGCAAACCCGTTAATGAAACTGTCACCGTAGTGAGTTCCCGCGTAATACAACAACAACGGTGGCAGAAAAGACATGGGCACCACAATCACCCAGGCCAGAAACGGGATGGAGAGGTTCATTCCCTTGAGTTCGCGCCAGACACCATTCGCGGAGAACGGCAGGCTCAGGAGTTGTGTCATTGTCATGGTATCCACCTGTATCATGCTTTCTTAATCTCACTTTTAGTGGAGCACCACAACGGCTTCAAGGTCGCCAGATGACCTTGAGCAAGTCTCCCCCCCCACCTGCCGGAGAGCGGACGATGACCACCAGGCCCCCCTGAAGCCCATCCATACGTTCTGGTTGTTCTTTCCGGCGGCATCGCTCTGGGCCGCAGCGGTGGTTCCGCTGTCGATATACGCGGTGCTATCCGGCTCCGGCTGGCCACCCGGCTGATTGGCGCCGGCCATGGCCATGAGCTGATTTTTGGTTTCGCACTGGCACTGATCGCCGGTTACACACTTGGGCCTCAACCTGGCGCGTACTGGTTCCGCTCTTTGTGCTCTGGGTAGCGGCCCGGTTCGTCTGGCTGCTCGCACCAGACACTCTGGTCGCCCAGCTGCTCAGCCCGGCTTTTGCATTGCTGCTGGCATGGCACGTGGTGCCGCGGTTTCAGGCTGCCAAGAAATGGCGCAACAAAATTGCCGGACCGCTCATTCTCGTGCTCTGCCTGATGGCTTTGATCTACTTTCTGACACAAGCCGGCCTGCCTTTGCCAGACACCCGCCGCCTGCTCCAAACCACCATCCTGGGCCTGCTATTACTGATGACTTTTATGGGCGGAAGGATTATTGCGCCGGCCGTGGCCGGCACGCTGGAAAAGCGGGGGGGCATCCCCCCCCTGGAAGCCAGGGTACAACCGCACATAGAAGGAGCACTGCTGGTCGTCCTGCCGATCGCCATGACGTTGATGCTGTTCAGTGCCACCGAACAACTGGCCGGACTTCTTCTTGTCTCAGCCAGTGCGCTGGTGGTTATCCGGATCGCCCGATGGAAGCTCTGGCACTGTAGCAACCGGCCCGACCTGCTGGTGCTGGCCCTTGGCTATCTGTGGCTGGCCATCGGTGCGGCGTTCGCAGGCGCACGCCTGCTGACCGGGCATCCGGTTCTGCCCGCATTACACCTGATTGTTGTTGGAGCGCTGGGGGGGACACTGTCGGGTAGCGTGATGCTTCGACTGGCCTGGCAGCGGGCACGCCGGACATTTCCGCCGGCATGGCAAGTTATCGCCATCGCGATTCTGGTCGCAGCCGCCACCATCAGCCGCTACCTGGCGGGGGGGGCCACGCCTTACTCACAACCCTTGCTACTGTGGTTCTCCGCCGGCTGCTGGACCCTGACCTTCGGAGGCATCGCCGGTCAGGTACTGGCCCTCTATCCAGGTGCTCAAAAGCCCCCCCATACGGCCGGCAATAACCCCCCCCGGAAATGATTGGCTACCTCCACTGCGCCAACTCGAAAGGCAACTACTACCTACGGCATACCACCACCATAACAAATTGTTTTTAAAGGCTTTAAAATCCAGACAAACCTGCCGCCGAAGCAACCGAATCGCGAGATCATATTGCAGATAACCTTCCTTGATATTTGTCAGTATTGAAACACCTGCCTCGTTTGCAAAATGAGCCCAATACCGTGACAGCCACTGATTCAGGTGGCTCCGGGTCGAGGAAACGAGGAGCTTAACCATGGCAAAAACCAACGCTGACATTGAACACTGGGATGTCGAAAGTGAGGAGTTCTGGGAGCGGGAGGGCAAAAAAGTCGCCTCCCGCAACCTGTGGATTTCCATCCCCCCCAGCCTGCTGATGGGATTCGCCATCTGGCTGATGTGGGGGGGAATGATCACCACCCAGATGAAAAACCTGGGCTTTTCTTTCACCGTTGAACAGCTGTTCACACTAACAGCCATTGCCGGCCTGTCCGGTGCAACCCTGCGAATTCCGGCCTCGTTCATGATCAAAATTGCCGGCGGTCGCAATACCGTTTTTCTGACCACGGCATTGCTGATGATCCCGGCCTTCGGCACCGGTGTCGCCCTGATGAATCCAGACACACCGTTCATCGTGTTTCAGGCGCTGGCGCTGCTGTCCGGTATTGGCGGTGGCAACTTTGCCTGCTCCATGAGCAACATAAGCGCGTTTTACCCCCCCAAGAGTAAACAGGGTTACGGGCTGGGCATGAACGCCGGCCTGGGCAACTTCGGCGTGACCACCATGCAGATTCTGATCCCTCTGGTGATGACCGTCGGGGGGGTGTTCGGCGCCCTTGCCGGCGACCCCCCCATGCAGCTGCAAAGCCCCCCCAGCGGCACCCTGATCGGCCGTATTGAGGCCGGCACCGACACCTGGATCCAGAACGCCGGCTTCATCTGGCTGGTGTTTCTGATTCCACTGGCCTTCGCGGGCTGGTTCGGCATGAACAACCTCAAGGTGGTGACTCCAAATCCCGGCAGCCCGATATCTGCCTTCGGCAAGATTCTTGGTCTCTATGGCGTTGGCCTGCTGACCTCTATCGCCGGCGTCTGGGCTCTGTCAGTCATGAATATGTGGCTGGCCCTGCCCATCACCATCGTGCTGACCGTGGCGCTGCTCAGACTGATCCCAGGTGACATCAAGCCCAACATCAAGAACCAGTTTGCCATCTTCAGCAACAAGCACACCTGGTCCATGACCGTGCTTTACATTCTGACTTTCGGTTCTTTCATCGGCTTTTCTGCCGCCCTGCCGCTGTCCATCAGCGTCATCTTCGGCAACATGATGGAAGTGGGAGCGGATGGCGCCATGACCCGTGTGGTCAACCCGGATGCACCCAGCGCTCTGACCTGGGCCTGGATGGGGGGGCCATTCGTCGGCGCCCTGATTCGTCCGGTCGGAGGCTGGATTTCCGACAAGATGGGCGGTTCCATCGTTACCCAGATCATCTCGGTGGTGATGGTTGTCGCTTCGGTCGCCACCGGCTACGTGATGATGCTGGCCTACAACTCAACTGATCCGAACAGCTATTTTGCCCTGTTCCTGATCCTGTTCATTGTGATGTTCGCCGCCAGCGGTATTGGCAATGGCTCCACCTTCCGCAGCATTGGTTTTATCTTCAACCAGCAGCAGAAGGGCCCGGTACTGGGCTGGACCTCAGCAATCGCCGCTTACGGCGCCTTCATCGCCCCCCCTCGGGTGATGGGCCAGGAGATCCAGGCCGGCACGCCAGAAGTGGCCATGTACGGGTTCGCAGTGTTCTATGCGGTGTGCCTGGTGGTTAACTGGTGGTTCTACCTGCGCAAGAACGCCTACATCAAGAATCCGTAACAGCAAGAATCCAAGCGTTAGACCTCTGCTCGCCGGCCCCCCCACAAGGGCCGGCTTTTTTTTATGGCGGCATGGAACTGCCAACGATCAGCGCTTCTCCACAGCTGCGGGCTCACAGCCCAGGGCATTGATTACCTGCTGCATGGGCTCCCCCCCCTCCCCCCCGGCACTTGCCTCCAGCGCCAGATCCCTGGCGCTCTTTCCCAATTTATTAATTAGCTCCGGGTCTGCCCCCCCGGCAGAAAGCAGCAATCGAACCAGTTCTGGATTGCGGTTGCGCACCGCCATCATCAGCGCGGTCTGTCCGTTCTCGTATTCCTGGATGTCGGGATCGGCGCCTCTGGCCAGTAGTAGGTGTGCAGCCTCCGGGCGGTTGGCGATCACCGCTCCCATCAGAGCGGTATAGCCGGTTTTCTCGGTATGGTTAATCTCAGCGCCATGATCCAGCAGGAAGGCGAGAATATCGGTATGACCACGGGAGGCAGCCCTCATCATGCCGTCCAGTTGCAGTCATCCCCCCCTGCGTCAACCCGGGCCCCCCCACGCTCGACCAGCTCGGCAACCCGATCAGTCTCGCCCTCTTCCGCTGCAACAATCAGGGGGGGTGTTCTGCCCCCCCGGCTGTCACGGGCTTCCAGATCCTCGCCTTCGCCCAGAAGCTGCCAGAATCCAAGTAACAGGGCCAGCGCCAACATCGCCCCCCCCAGCAGCCCGGACCAGCGTTCCCAGAACCCCCCCATGGCCTCTCTCCTGTTGCGACCACTTTCCTCCGAGCATACAAAAAACCCGCCGGGATTGCTCCGCGGCGGGTTGTCACAGCTCCCGTTGTAAAGGGAGCGTTTTTACCGTGCTGTCTGGCCCGCCAACCGTTGGCGCTCCTCTTCTTCGATCTGCAGATCGACAGAAGACACGTGGTATTCCTCAGAGAAGCCGCTCTCGGGTTCCTTCAGCCACATAATGCACAGTATCCAGCTAACAAAGGCTCCAGCGGCAATGATGAAGAAGAACTGGGTCGGGGGGGTAACGAAGGTGAAGATGGTCAGGTAGACCACCGCACCGACGTTGCCATAAGCCCCCCTGCCATACCGGATATCTGACCGGTTAACCGGCGCTTGATAGACGGGATGATGCCAAAGGTGGCGCCTTCTGCCCCCCCCTGTACGAAGAAGGATGTGAACACAGTGATTGCCACAGCCACGATCAGCGGCCAGTTGGAATCCAGCAGGCCCATCAGTCCGAAGCCTACGGCAATACCGAACATGTAGCTGAGCATCACGAAGCGGCGGTTCCCCCCCATGCGGTCAGATACCAGGCCGCCCATCGGACGCGCCATCAAGTTCACGAAGGCGAAAGAGGCCGCAATCAGCCCCCCCGCTGCCGTTGCGCTCAGGCTCCAGGTCTCTTCGAAAAACATCGGCAGCATGGAGACCACGGCGAGTTCCGCGCCAAAGTTAGCGAAGTAGGTGCTGTTCAGGGCAGCCACACTGTTGAACGGGTATTTGTCGTCCTCAGGCACGCCTTTCTTCAGGATGGGTACGTTTACCCGCAGTATCTGAACAATCTGATAGCAGACAATGGCGAAGATCACCGCGTAACAGATAGCAGCCCCCCCGGTGGCAGACAGGTACCCCCCCATGTTCTGGATACGCCACACCAGAATAGCCAATACCCCCCCGACCAAAGGAATGGTCCACAGGATCAGCTTGACCATATCACCCCCCAGGTGCTGACTTCCAGTGCCACGGCCTTACGGGGGGGTTTACGATGCACGGTACCAGCAGGGCCGTCGGTAATCGCGAACCAGTAGTAGACGCCGTATGCCGCCATCACGATGGCGCTCTGGGCGATGGCCCAACGCCAGCCGTCTTCACCGCCGTACATGGTAATGGCAATGGTTGGCAGTGACATGGCCGCCGCCGCAGAACCAAAGTTGCCCCCCCAGCCCGCATAAAAGCCCTCTGCAAAGCCTATGTCCTTCGGCTTGAACCACATGGCCGTCATATGGATACCAACCACAAAGCTGGCACCGATGGAGCTCAGCACCAGGCGACTGACCAGCAACTGAGACATGGTGTTACCGAAAGCAAACACCAGTGCCGGTATGGCCATCACCACCATCAGCACCGAAAATACCCGCCGCGGTCCGAAGCGGTCCAGCGCCATACCCACGATGATGCGAGCAGGAATCGTCAGCGCCACGTTACAGATGGCAAACAGGCGCAGGTCGTCCTTGGTCAACCAGTCCACGCTTTTGAGCATGCTGGACGCCAGTGGCGCCATGTTGAACCAGACATAGAATGTAATAAAGAAGGCAATCCAGGTCAGGTGTAGTGCCCTGATTTCAGGATTGCGGACGCGGAATACGTCAGCGACTTTCATTTCAGCCTCCCGGGGGGGCTAAGACAATGGAAACAGGTAATCCCGGCCATCAACGGCTGGGCAGAATCAGAAGTGGGCACTGGATCCGGCGCGCAGGAAGGAGCTGACGCTGCCGAAGGTCATGTAATCCAGTTCGTCCACGAAATAGGTCAGTGATCGGGCAATGAAGCCGCCATCGGGCTCATGACTGTGGCGTGCGATGACCAGCATGTCTGGCCGTACCTTTTTCTCGGCCGCAAACAACAGGCTCTTGCGGGCGTCGCCTTCAAGCATCAGGCTTTCAGCACTCACCTGCTCGCTTTCGCACACTTCCAGCGCATCTTTCAGATGCTGTTTCAGCTCGCTCACTTCTTCCTGAAACAGGTCTTCATTACCAGAGGTGATGTCGCGTGGGTTTTCTGCCACCGCAACCAGCGTGATTTTTGGCTCCAGCCGCCGAAACATGGTGATGGTCTGGGCCAGCGCCAGTTTCGCGTTTCGGGAACCGTCGTAGGCAATCATGATGTTCATGGGGGGGTTCTCCCGGTATCACACCCCCCCCAAGACGGAGGCATTCGAGTTGATATCAGTCAGCATTACCCCCCCATAGCACTCAGCTGCCATAATTGATCTTGATCAAGCCTGAACTCGCGTACCCCCCCACCAGAGAAAGCCCCCCCGGAATATCACCTTTCCCGGGATAGTGACCATTGACCTACCCCCCCCTTTGCACCCAGCAGGAGGTACCTCTAATGCGTCGGCCCAGAAATCCGGCTTTTTGGTATGGTTTCAGAGGAGAGTTATCTGGCCAGGAGAGACCATGACGAGCACGCCCGCAAAAGCTCAGCAATATCGGGCGCTGGGCCTTTCGACCTTCGCCTTCACCCTGTGTTTTGCCGTCTGGACCATCTTTTCCATCATCGGCATTCGCATCAGTGAAGAGTTGGCGCTGTCCGATACCCAACTGGGCTTGCTGATGGCCACGCCGATTCTTACCGGCTCCATCAGCCGTTTATTCCTGGGCATCTGGACCGACCGTTACGGCGGGCGCTGGGTGTTCGGTATTCTGATGCTGACCACGTCGCTTGCGTGTATCTGCTGACCTTTGCTACAACCTACGCCATGATGCTGGTCGGGGGGGCCCTCGGGGGGGTGGGCCTGGCCGGCGGCGCTTTCATTGTCGGGGGGGTGGCCTATACTGCGGCCTGGTTTGAACCGGCTAAACAGGGTACAGCACTGGGGGGGATTTTCGGCGCCGGCAACGTCGGTTCTGCTGTGACCAACTTCGGCGCCCCCCCGTTTTGCTGGTAGCCTTCGGCTGGGAGAAAACCGCGCAGATATACGCAACGGTGCTGGCCATTATGGGCATCGCCTTCCTGCTACTGGCAAAAACCGACCCGCTGGCCGAACAACGCCGAAACGCCGAACAGAAATCGTTTGCCGAACAGATGGCGCCGCTCCGGGACCTTCGGGTGTGGCGCTTTGCCCTGTACTATTTTTTTGTGTTCGGCGCCTTTGTTGCCCTGGCTCTCTGGCTTCCCCCCCATTACCTGATCGGCGTTTATGGTCTGGACATCAAGGCCGCCGGCATGATCGCCGCGCTCTATACCATCCCCCCCGCTTCCCTGTTCCGCATCCTCGGGGGGGGCTGGCTGTCGGACCGCTACGGCGCCAGACGCGTGATGTACTGGACGTTTATTGCCTCGGCAGTCTGTACCTTCCTACTCAGTTATCCACCAACCCGCTATGTGGTGCATGGCATCGAAGGGATATCCATTTCACCCTGGCCATGAGCTGCCCATGTTCGTGGTGCTCACCTTTATACTCGGTTTTTTCATGTCGCTCGGTAAGGCGGCCGTCTACAAACACATTCCGGTGTACTACCCGATGCATGTGGGTGCGGTCGGCGGCGTGGTAGGAATGATCGGGGGGGCATCGGTGGTTTCATTCTGCCGCTTACCTTCGGCGTGCTGAACGACATAACCGGCATCTGGCAAAGCTGCTTCATGCTGATGTTCGCCATTGTGGCGGCAGCCCTGGCCTGGATGCACTACGCCATCCGCAAGGCGGAACGGGTGGAATGGGCGGCCCAGACCGAGCAGACCGATCTGCCGGAACTGGCCTCCCCCCCGCAGTTGTTCTATCCCATGAACCGTCGTCCGGCAGCAGATGCCGCCATGCGGAACTCCGACCAACACGGGTAAATGCCCCCCCGGACACCGTTTCGTGCTTTATGCCCCCCCGCCTTCGGGCTTTTTTTGTATACTGGCCCAACAATGATCGAGTGGAGTCCCGCTGGTGGCAAAATGGCTGGTTAAAACCGAACCCTCTGAATGCGGCATTGATGATTTTGCCCGTCAGCCTGAGGGTGTTATTCCCTGGGATGGTGTGCGCAATTACCAGGCCCGCAACTTCCTGGCGCAGATGCGGGAGGGAGATCTCGTCTTTATCTATCACTCCAGCTGCAAGCGCATAGGCATTGCCGGTATTGTTCGCGTAGTGAAATCCGCCTACCCGGACCCAAGCCAGTTCAACCCGGAGTCTCCCTACTACGACCCGAAAAGCACTGCAGAAAAACCTCGCTGGCAAGCGGTCGACCTGCAGTTTGAACGGAAATTGCCGGCGTTGATCCCACTGGACTCACTCAAAGCCATGCCGGAGCTCAGTGAACTGGCTCTGGTACGCAGAGGCAGCCGACTCTCGGTCATGCCGGTCAGCGATGCCGAGTGGCAGCAAATCCTCCACCTGGTCGATTAAACTCAGATCACAGGCCTACCACCACCGGCTCCGTAGCTTTAGAATTGCCGCGTTTCAATTCTCCCGGAGCGTCGAGATGTCCATGGACATGAATCCCGCCAGCAGCTTTGCCCAGCTCAAGCGCATTGAATCGAGCAAGGTGTTCCAGACTGTTGTTATCGCCATCATCATTCTGTCTGCCCTGACCATCGGCGCCAAAACCTATGATCTGCCACCATTGGTGGAACAGAGCCTGTCGGTGATGGACAACGCCATCACCCTGTTCTTTCTGGTGGAAATCCTGTTCCGGTTCGCCGCCTGCCCACTCAAACGCCGCTTTCTCATGGATGGCTGGAACCTGTTCGACACCATCGTGGTGATCGGCAGCCTGATCCCTCTGGACAATTCCGAGGCGGTATTGCTGGGCCGGTTACTGCGCGTATTCCGGGTGCTTCGACTGGTATCAGTGGTGCCCGAGCTGCGCTTTCTGATCAACTCGTTACTGAAAGCTATTCCGCGCATGGGCTACATTGCCCTGCTGATGTTCATCATCTTCTACATCTACGCTGCCATGGGCTCCATGTTCTTCGCCACCGTTGACGAAACACTCTGGGGGGGCGATGTCGCCATCGCCATGCTCACACTGTTCCGGGTTGCAACCTTTGAGGACTGGACCGACGTGATGTATGCCACCATGGAAGACTATCCCATGAGCTGGTTGTACTACCTGACCTTTATCTTCCTGACGGCCTTTGTGTTCCTGAACATGATGATCGGGGGGGCGATACTGGAGGTAATGAGCGAGGAGCAGAACGCCAAACAGGCCCAGAAGGCCCACGATGAGCGGGATGAGATTGCCCGTCAGCTCCGGGCTGTACAGGAACAGCTGCAGGAACTGACGAAGCAGGTCAGCGAGAAACGCTGATTCAGAATGGCTTGGCCATGGCCAGATGGAAAATAGCCGTCACCTGCACCAGGGCAAGTACCGCCGCCACAATGCGTGCGGGCTTGCCCACAGTGGTTTTCAGCGCAAACACCCCCCCGGCAATGATGTAACCGAACAACAACACGATCTTGGTGATCAGCCAACCGGGCATGGCAGAGGCATAACCGGCCACAAACACCAGCGCAATGGCCGCGACCAGAAGGATGGTGTCATTGATGTGGGGGGGAATGAACCGTAGCGGCGTCTGGCGCCAGCCTGGTCGCCCGACCGCATCAAGCAGTAGCCGCAGGGCAAACAGCGTGATGGTTAGGTAGGCGGTGGTCATGTGCAGGTGCTTCAGGATCATGTACGACGTCATGGAAGTTCCTTTGTTAACAAACGGGTTGCGGCCATTGTACGCAAACTACCCCCCCCAAGCAGGTATGGTTAATACAGGCGCGAAGATTTAACATATACTCAGAATACATGTACATGGGAGACATCTATGCAGGCCATACCGACTTCCCCCCCTGAACGGGCGTCTGCCAGCCTCAGCCAACTCTTTTCCTATCCTTTCCGGATTTTTTTCCTTTCCATGACGGTACTGGCCATTGTTGCCATCCCGGTATGGTCCTGGAAGTCACCGGCGTGGTTCAACTGCCACTGGCCCTGCCCGCCCTGTTCTGGCACCAGCATGAAATGCTGTTCGGATTTTTGTCTGCCGCCATCGCAGGCTTTCTGCTCACCGCCGTGTGCGTCTGGACCCAGACCAACCGAACCCACGGTGCACTGCTTGCAGGTCTCTGGAGCGTTTGGCTGGCCGGTCGCCTGTTGCTGGCCTTTGGTGGCAACCTGCCGGACTGGCTGGTACAGGGCGTAAATCTGGCGTTCCTGCCCCCCCTGGTGATGATCGATGCCGGCTGGCGAGTGTGGAAAGCCCGCCAGAAGCGGCAGCTGATGATTCTGCTGGTCCTAGGGCTGCTCTGGCTGATGCAGATCGGCTTTGTTACCCGCCTGGATATGGCGTTCAGCTACGGTGCACTGATCATGGCCATGGCGCTGATCAGCATCATCGGAGGCCGGATTACCCCCCCTGCGTTCTCAGCCGGATGGCTTCGCCAACGTGGCGGCAATGCCGAAGCAGTCAGGATGATTCCGGCACTGGATATGGCGGCACTGTTCTCCATGATCCTGCTGATGGCATCCCTGGTGACGGCTGGCAAACCGTCACCGCCGTCATTGCGGTGGTTGCTGCATCGTTGATGCTGGTGCGCCTGTATAACTGGAAAGGCTGGCTGGTGCTCAAAGATCCCTTGCTCTGGATTCTGCACCTGTCCATTCTCTGGGTGCCGGTTGCACTGATTCTGCTGGCAGGCTCTTTGGTGGCCGGATGGCCAACCAATGCCTGGAGCCATGCCGCCGGTACCGGCGCCATCGGCTGCCTGATTCTGGGCGTGATTGCTCGCGTGTCACTGGGCCACACCGGCCGCCCACTGGTGCTGCCAAAGGGCATGGTCCTGGCGTTCGTGGCCATCCAGCTCGCTGCGGTTATTCGGGTATTGACCGCCTTCAACCTGATTCCCTGGCACCCCCCCGGCATTGGCACCAGCACCCTGCTGTGGATGCTGGCCTATGGCCTGTTCCTGGTGCGTTACACCGGCATTCTGGCCAGCCCCCCCCGGCCAGACGGGCGCGAAGGCTGATCCAGTGCCAGATACGAAAAGGCCGGCTCGGGGGGGCGTAACCGAGCCGGCCTTTCTGTTTTCAGCGACAGGACTTTAAGCCGCCAGCTTCTCTTTTAGCAGCTTTTCAAAATGGGAGCGCGCCGCACGGAACCGGGCAGCCGGAAAGTGAATGCTGATACCTTCCAATGCCGCCATCAGCATTTCCAGATGGGCATCCCACCCGGCGCAGGCAATGGGCACCACCTCATCGTCCGGTAACGACAGCGTCAGGCAAAGCCGGGTACAGACTCCTTCCCGCAGCAATTCCCAGGTCAGCGGCCGCTCGGGGGGGGCATCGCCGGAACTCCAGGAGTAGGACAACAGCCGGTGAGGCCGGCAGGCGGTAATGGTACAGTCGATGGGCATGCCACTGTTGCCAAAATCCAGCTGAACCCGGCCACCTTCACGAGCCTCCAGAGACCCGGCAGCCAACCAGTTGGCCAAATGCACCGAATCGGTCAGCATATTCCAGACAGCCTCCGGAGGATGTTCCAGCAACCGTTCCAGGTGTACCAATACCCGACCCGCCTCGAACCGGATTTGTCCATCGATGAATTCCTCATCCGCAGACATAGGCCCTCCCAAATATGGCGAACTTCACAGATTCGACGAAAGTATCAAACCGGACAAAAATTGGCTTGATGACCATCAACCAGCTCTGGCTGCGGGTCCGGGGGGGAACTTCTGGGCGGCAATCATCCACTAAAGGTCAATAGCCGTTCCCAGAACAGGCGCTAAAGTAGAAGAAATCATTTTGCAACAGAGACACAGGCAACATGTATCCTGATCACTTTGACAAAGAAGACCTGATCCGCTGCGGCCACGGCCAGCTGTTCCCGGGCGCCATGCGCCTGCCCATCGACGAAATGCTGATGGTCGACCGTATTACCCATATCGGAGCCGATGACGGCGAATATGGCAAAGGCAGCCTGGTGGCGGAACTGGATATCAACCCGGATCTCTGGTTTTTCAAAGTGCATTTTGAGGGCGACCCGGTAATGCCCGGCTGCCTCGGCCTGGATGCCATGTGGCAGCTGGTTGGCTTCTTCCTGGCCTGGAGTGGCGGTGAAGGCAAGGGGGGGCGTGCCCTGGGGGGGGCCGGAGAGGTGAAGTTTTTCGGACAGGTTTTGCCGGAAAACAAAAAGGTCACCTACTATCTGGATATCAAGCGGTTGATTCGCCGCAAACTGACCATGGCCATCGCAGATGCCCGTATGGAAGTGGACGGGCGGGAAATCTACACCGCCAAAGACCTTCGGGTCGGCCTGTTCACATCGACTGATGACTTTTAGGAGTTAGCACAATGCGTCGCGTTGTAGTTACCGGCATGGGGGGGATCGTCTCCAGCCTTGGAACCAACCAGAAAGAAGTGGCCCAGTCACTTCGCGAATCCCGTTCTGGCATTGCCTTCAGCGAAGAAGCCCGGGACAACGGCCTGCGCAGCCACGTCGCCGGCAAGATCGACCTGAACCTGTCAGAACTGATCGACCGCAAGATCTGGCGCTTTATGAGCCCGGCCGCCGGCTACTGCTACCTGGCCGCCAAAGAGGCCATTGAGCAGGCCGGCCTGACCGACGAACAGCTGCGTGCAAACACCACCGGCGCCGTATTTGGTACTGGTGGTGCTTCCACCGTCGAACTGCTGGATGCCATCGACACTCACCGCGACAAAGGCCTTCGCCGGGTGGGCCCGTACCGGGTACCCCCCCGCACCATGGGTAGCGCCATCAACGCATCCATCACCACCGCCTTTGGCATTACCGGCATCAACTACGGCATCACTTCTGCCTGCGCCACCAGCGCCCACTGCATCGGGCACGCCGCCGATCAGATCGCCCTCGGCCGCCAGGACGTAATGCTGGCCGGCGGCGGGGGGGAAGACATCCACTGGACCTGAGCCTGATGTTCGACGCCATGGGCGCATTGTCCACCAAGTACAACGACACGCCGGAACAGGCCTCGCGCACCTATGACGCCGACCGTGACGGTTTCGTGATTTCCGGTGGCGGCGGTACGCTGATACTGGAATCCCTGGAACACGCAGAAGCCCGCGGTGCCACCATTCTGGCGGAACTGGTCGGCTTTGGCGCCACCTCCGACGGCGCTGACATGGTTGCACCCAGCGGTGAAGGCGCCATTCGATGCATGAAGCAGGCCATGGCCAACATCGACGGCGAGATCAACTACATCAACACCCACGGCACCAGCACGCCGGCAGGTGATGTAACCGAACTGAAAGCGCTCAAGGAAACCTTTGGCGACAAGATCCCGCCACTGAGCTCCACCAAACCTCTGTGTGGCCACGCACTGGGTGCCGCAGGCGTACATGAGGCCATTTACAGCCTGATCATGCAGCGGGAGAGCTTTATTGCCCCCCCGTCCGCCAACATCCAGACCCTGGACGAAGGCGCCGAAGGCTACCCGATCGTGCGTGAACGCATGGACAACCAGAATCTGAACCTGGTAATGAGCAACAGCTTCGGCTTTGGCGGCACCAACGCCACCCTGATCTTCAAGAAAGTCTGATCAGGACAAGCGAAGCGAGCGGTATTCAGCCGGCGGCGTTCCCATCCAGCGCTTGAACGCCCGGCTGAAGGCGCTCAATTCCGAAAATCCGAGCTGCTCGGCAATTTCCACCAGCGGCTTGGATTTATCTTTCATATAGGTGATCGCCTGCTCCCGGCGAACCTGCTCCAGCAGAGCCGCAAACGTCAGCCCCCCCTCCTGGCGCAACTTCTTGTGCAACGTATACCGGCTCATATTCAACTGCCCGGCCACCGTCTCAACACCTACTTTCCCTCGCTCCAACTGAATCCGGATCAGCTTGCTGACCCTCATACTCAGCGAACGCTTTGAATTTTCAGGCCTTAATGGCTCTGATGCCATGCTGGTTCCTCCTGCCTATCGTCCTGGCCCAAACTGCCAACTCCATCAGCGTACACATGTTAGCCGAAATCAATCAATACGACCTTTGAGCAAGATCAATGGCGCAGTGGATTATTTGCGGCACAATGCCCGCTTTCAGAATGCCCTACCTGCATCCATCCGCTTTTCAGTTGATACCCGGAGACACCATGACCACCCCCCCGGAACTGCTTGCTCCCGCCGGCACCCCCCCCGAACACCTTGAAACTGCCTTCGCCTATGGCGCAGACGCCGTCTACGCCGGCCAGCCGAGATATTCGCTGAGAGTAAGGAACAACAGTTTCAAAGACGTTGCAGCCCTGGGCGCCGGCATTGAACGAGCACACGAACTGGGAAAACAGTTCTATCTGGTCTCCAACATTGCACCCCCCATAACAATAAAGTGCGCAGCTACCTGAGAGACCTGGAGCCGGTCATTGAACACAGAAACCCGACGCCTGATCATGTCTGACCCCCCCGGCCTCATCATGCTGGTAAGGGAGAAATGGCCGGATCAGCCCATCCACCTGTCGGTTCAGGCCAACGCGGTCAACTGGGCCACCGTGGAATTCTGGCGCCGCCAGGGCATCAGCCGAGTGATCCTGTCCCGGGAACTGGGCCTGGAGGAAATCCGCGAAATCCGCGAAAAAGTCCCCCCCGCGATGGAACTGGAAGTGTTTGTACACGGCGCCCTGTGCATGGCCTACTCCGGCCGCTGCTTGCTGTCTGGCTACATGAACCATCGAGACGCCAACCAGGCGCCTGCACCAACGCCTGCCGCTGGAACTATAAAGAAGTCCAGCACAGCCATGACCAGACCGGCGATCTGATCGCCACCTCTGCAGATGCGGTGGAAACCTGCGAGCCCAAAGAAATCCTGCTGGAAGAACCCAATCGCCCCCCCGGCGGCTTCATCCCGGCCTACGAAGACGAACACGGCACCTACATCATGAATTCCAAAGACCTGCGCGCCGTCCAGCACGTGGCGGAACTGGTCAAGATGGGCGTTCACTCCCTGAAAATCGAAGGCCGCACCAAAAGCACCTACTATGTAGCCCGCACCACCCAGGTATACCGGAAAGCCATCGACGACGCTCTCGCCGGCAAACCCTTCGACATGCACATGATGGACGAACTCGAAGCCCTATCGAACCGCGGCTACACCGAAGGCTTCCTACGCCGGCACGTGCCCCCCCAGGAATACCAGACCTACGAACAGGGCTCCTCGTATCTCGGCACCCAGCAGGTGGTAGGCACCATTGCCGACGCGGATGAGCGGTGGCTCACCATCGACGTAAAAAAATAAATTCGCCCCCCCCGGCGACCAGCTGGAGCTCATCACCCCCCCGGCCGGCAACCTGCGATTCTCTGCCAACACCATGGAAAACCGCCACGGCGAGGCCATGGAGTGCGCACCAGGCAGCGGCCACATCGTCAAAATTCCTAAACCCGCGAACGTGCCGGAAAAACTGGACTTCACCTATCTGACCAAGATTTTTCCCGAAAACGCCGGCCGTTAAACTCGAGGGGGGGGCGATCTGTACGCCCCCCCCTTAGTGCCCCCCCAAAGGCCGATTAAGGTATAATCCCTACACAACCGATTTAATACCTGACTATTTTACTCTGGTATTGTATAATCGCTCGCCAGAAGCAACGGGAAACCGGCCAGCAGCCCTTCCCGTCATCCAAAAACCGATTGCAGGGCGTACTCACGGAGAGAGCGACCACTGCGACATCAGCAAACCGAATACACCCATCCGCCAGCCCAAGGGCTGCCGATGACACAAAGGGCGCAAGCCCTGGATGAGAGAATTACGGAGCGACGATCATGGCGACCACCGACAACGAGGTGAAAGAGCTGATCAAACGGGAATACGAACACGGTTTTGTGACAGAAATCGAAGCCGACACGTTCGAACCCGGCCTGAACGAAGACGTCATTGCCCGCCTTTCCGCGATCAAGAAAGAGCCGGAATGGATGCTGGAGTGGCGCCTCAAAGCCTATCGTCGCTGGCTGGAAATGGAAGAGCCAGACTGGGCTCATGTCGGCTACCCGAAAGTCGACTACAACTCGATTTCCTACTATTCCGCGCCCAAGCGCAAAGAGGATATGCCACAAAGTCTGGATGAAGTGGATCCGGAGCTGCTGAAAACCTACGAAAAATTGGGCATTCCCCCCCTGCACGAGCGCGAAAAACTGGCCGGCGTTGCCGTGGATGCAGTCTTTGATTCCGTCTCCGTGGCGACCACCTTCAAAGAGCCTCTGGCCAAAGCCGGCGTGATCTTCTGTTCGATTTCCGAAGCCGTTCGTGATTACCCCCCCGAACTGGTCCAGAAATACCTGGGCACCGTGGTTCCCCCCCACGGCGACAACTTCTTTGCGGGCCTGAATTCGGCGGTGTTTTCTGACGGCACCTTTGTGTACGTGCCCAAGGGTGTGCGTTGCCCTATGGAGCTGTCCACCTACTTCCGCATCAACGCCGCCAACACCGGCCAGTTCGAACGCACCCTGATTATCGCCGACGAAGGCAGCTACGTAAGCTACCTGGAAGGCTGTACCGCACCGATGCGCGACGAGAACCAGCTGCACGCGGCCGTGGTTGAGCTTGTGGCTCTAGACGATGCCCAGATCAAATACTCCACCGTACAGAACTGGTACCCGGGCGATGAAAACGGCAAGGGTGGTATCTATAACTTCGTGACCAAGCGCGGCGCCTGCATCGGCAAGAACTCCAAGATTTCCTGGACCCAGGTGGAAACCGGCTCCGCCGTCACCTGGAAGTACCCGAGTTGTGTACTGCGCGGTGAGAACAGCGTTGGCGAGTTCTACTCTGTCGCGCTGACGCATAATTACCAGCAGGCCGATACCGGCACCAAGATGATCCACCTGGGCAAGAATACCCGCAGCACCATCATCTCCAAGGGTATTTCCGCCGGCAAGAGCTCCAACGCCTACCGCGGCCTGGTGAAATTCGGCCCGGGCGCAGAGGGCGCGCGTAACTTTACCCAGTGTGATTCGCTGCTGATCGGCGACCGCTGCGGCGCGCACACCTTCCCGTACATCGAGAGCAAGAACAAGTCGGCCATCGTGGAGCACGAGGCGACCACTTCCAAGGTAAGCGACGAGCAGATGTTCCTGTGCCGCCAGCGCGGTATCGACCCGGAGCAGGCGGTGTCCATGATTGTGAACGGCTTCTGTAAAGAGGTGTTCAAGGAGCTGCCGATGGAGTTTGCGGTTGAGGCTGGCAAGCTGCTGGAAGTGAGCCTTGAAGGGTCCGTTGGTTAAACGCTATGCCCCCCCGCTGGCCTCGGAGGAGGCCAGCGAGCGGGGGGGGAGTTCCGGGATACGCTGTAAATACATTCCT